>Ga0164315_10001058_pt1 | contig 20359 bp, 18 predicted proteins | sample GuaBasSedimGuay6_FD_113737 | JGI IMG/M metagenome (GOLD analysis project Ga0164315, IMG submission 113737) | Subseafloor sediment microbial communities from Guaymas Basin, Gulf of California, Mexico - Guay6, Core 4569-2, 0-3 cm | ecosystem: Environmental > Aquatic > Marine > Hydrothermal vents... | reverse complement strand
TCCAGTCCATATCATCAACCAGCGCAACGAGAAAAACCGAGTAGGCAAACCACACCCCGTACACCACACCCAAAGTCACAAAGGCAACGAATACCGCCATTGGCCCATGCCAGGAGTTTCTTTTAGCAAACATTAGAAAAATTTAGGGGCGAATTTCGTAGAGCGCGTTCAAGGGGTGCTCAATCGGTAAACGGCGTACCGAGTTAAACCCCGCTTCGCTACTAAATTCCTTAACTTTGGACTCAGGTAAACCCACTGTACCAAGACCCATACCGCCCTGCCCCAGGGAGCTGGTCATACAAAAGTGCAAACTGGCACCGAGTTTAAACACCGCCAATGGCCCCTCGTTGTCGGCGGGGTCATCGGTGCAGTCGACATCCATCAAGATATAGATACCGTCATCTTTACAGGCCTGACGCAGGGCTTTTAAGCCACCCTTGGGGTCGGCCATATCGTGAATTAAATCAAAGGTGGCAACCACATCAAACGTGCCCGGCACACCTTTGGAGATATCATGCACCTGAAATTCAACACGGTCACTAACGCCCTCTTCTGCAGCATTTTTTCGAGCATTCTCGATATTTTGCGGGAACAGATCAAAACCGTGGAACTTCGCCTTTGGATAAGCCTTGGCCAACTCGATAGAAGAGCGCCCCGCACCGCAACCAAAGTCGGCAAAGCTGCCGCCGCCCTCAAGCTTGGCCTGCACGTCGGGCATCTCAGGTAACCATTGGCTGACCAGCAGGTTTTTGTAGCGCACGCAGGAATTGTGCTCGAGACCCTTCCAGAAATCTTCGGGATAAGCGTTATAATCAATGCCGCCGCCTTTTTGAAAAGACTCTATCAAATCTTCATAGGGTTGCATAAAGCCGGTAAACATTTTGAACAGACCGCCCTGGTACAGTGGCCCACCAACATCAACCAATGCAGGGATATGCGCCTCAGGCATGGAAACTTCCCTGCTCCGCTTGTCGAAAGACAAATAACCCGCGAGGTACATGCCATAAATCCATTCGCGCAAATAGCGCTCATTGAGGCCGGTGCGATCCGCCATGGCCTGACTGGTCGCCGGCCCATTCTCGGCGAGATCAATAAACAGCCCAAGGCGGTCACCAATGGCACAGAGACGAATCGTCATCATCCCCGTGGCGTCACCAATCACCTTGCTAACGAACTCTCCCGCATTTTTCATTGTTTGCTCTGACATAATACGCCTCTACTAAAGATTAATTATTGTAACTACCCACCCCATTCTGACACAGCATCTCCAGCAAGCGCTACCTGAATGGCTATCAGGGGATTATGCCCCTGGTTGGCACCCGCAGGGCGAGCCCATTAGTGTGCAGGATCATTTAATGAATTTTATTAAAAGCAAGTCACAACATATTGATACTATTATGGAATACTCTTTTAATGAAAGTTAAGCTATTGGCTTTTAGGATGATGCTTAGTGGGGCTTTCGGTATATTTTACACGTCCTGGCCAGCTGGGGACCTAAAGTTTTGCCAGAGATTGAGGTGGCACTGGGGCTCGCTTTCAGGCAAAATGCGGCCTGCTTTTTCATCGAGGACTGCCACCTAATGGCAAAAGAAGACCAGATTGAAATGGAAGGCGAGGTAATCGACACCCTGCCCAACACCACTTTCCGCGTACAACTGGAAAACGGCCATGTTGTGACTGCCCATATTTCAGGGAAGATGCGCAAGAACTACATTCGCATCCTGACTGGCGACAAGGTCCGCGTTGAACTGACGCCTTATGACCTGAGTAAAGGCCGTATCACCTACCGCGAACGCTAGCTTTCCTGAAGCTCAAGCTCTTCCTCTTCTACTGTTACTTCCAACTTGTTGTCCGCCTTGTTGAGGCGGACCAGTGCGGTGCCGCCCGACTGGGCGAGTGATCCGAACAGCACCATCTCGGCCAGCGGCTTCTTGATGTACTCCTGTATAACGCGTTCCATGGGGCGTGCCCCCATGTGTATGTCGTAACCTTTTTCCACCAGCCACAGGCGGGCATCCTCATCCACGTCAATGGTCACACGCTTCTCATCCAGTTGACTCTGCAACTCGGTGAGGAACTTGTCTACCACGGTGAGAATCACATCTTCACCCAGGGGCTGAAATTGTACGACGCTGTCCAGCCGGTTGCGGAACTCCGGGCTAAACATTTTATTGATGGCTTCCATACCATCGCTGCTGTGATCCGCCCTGGTAAAGCCGATGGTACGGCGACTGATACTCTCTGCGCCGGCGTTCGTGGTCATCACCAGGATGACATTGCGAAAATCCGCCTTGCGACCGTTGTTATCGGTCAGAGTGCCGTGGTCCATGACCTGCAATAGCAGATTGAACACTTCCGGATGAGCCTTCTCAACCTCATCCAGCAGCACCACCGCATGAGGGTGCTTGGTAACGGCGTCAGTTAGCAAACCGCCCTGATCAAAACCCACATAGCCCGGTGGCGCGCCTATCAGGCGAGACACCGTGTGGCGCTCCATGTATTCCGACATATCGAAGCGAATCAGTTCCAGACCCAGCAGGCCGGCCAGTTGCCGGGTCACCTCGGTCTTGCCGACACCCGTAGGGCCCGCCAGCAGGAATGAGCCGATGGGCTTTTCCCCTGCCCTGAGGCCGGCGCGGGCCAGCTTGATGGAGGTGGCCAGGCTGCTGATGGCCTCATCCTGGCCGAATACGACCATTTGCAGGTTGCTCTCCAGCTTTTTCAGGGTGTTCTTATCATCTGTACTGACGGTTTTTGGCGGGATACGGGCGATCTTGGCGATTACAGTCTCGATATCGCCGACACCAATGACCTTTTTACGCTTGGAAGGAGACAGCAACTGCTGGTAGGCGCCCGCCTCATCGATGACATCGATCGCCTTGTCCGGCAGGAAACGGTCGGTGATATAGCGGGCGGACAAGTCAGTGGCCACGCGCAGTGCCCTGTCCGTGTAGCGCAGGCCATGATGCTCCTCGAAACGGGACTTCAGGCCCTTGAGTATCTTGTAGGCGTCGTCCGCGCTGGGTTCCATCACATCGATCTTCTGAAAGCGTCGGCTGAGGGCTTTGTCCTTGTCGAAGATACCGCGATATTCCTGAAAAGTGGTAGAGCCGATACAGCGTAACTTACCGGAACTCAGCATCGGCTTTAACAGGTTGCTGGCGTCCATCACCCCGCCCGAGGCGGCGCCGGCACCGATGATGGTATGTACCTCATCGATAAACAGAATAGCGTGCTCACGCTTTTTCAGCTCCCCCAGCAGGCCCTTGAGGCGCTTCTCGAAATCACCTCGATATTTGGTGCCCGCCAGCAGGGCGCCGAGGTCCAGGGAATATACGACGCTGCCCTTGAGAATCTCCGGCACCTCGCCATCCACGATTTTTTTGGCCAGGCCCTCCACAATGGCCGTCTTGCCCACGCCGGACTCACCCACCAGCAGTGGATTATTCTTGCGCCGGCGGGCCAGAATCTGCGCCACGCGTTCAACCTCGGCAATACGCCCGATCAGCGGATCGATATGGCCGGCGGCGGCCTCGATGTTCAGGTTGGTGGTGAAGCTGTCCAGTGGGTTGGAGTCTGCCTCATTCGCACCTGATTCTTCGGTGCCTGCCTGCCCGGGCTCGGGGGTATCACCCTCATTGGACACCTTGGAAATACCGTGAGTGATGTAATTCACCACATCCAGGCGGGCGACACTCTGGGTCTTGAGGAAAAAAACCGCCTGGCTTTCCTGCTCACTGAAAATCGCCACCAGCACATTGGCGCCGGTAACCTCGCTTTTGCCTGATGACTGCACATGAAACACCGCGCGCTGTAACACACGCTGAAACCCCAGCGTCGGCTGGGTGTCACGGTCGTCTTCGTCCTCTGGAATAAGGGGGGTAGTAGCGTCCACAAACTCCACCAGGTCGCCGCGCAGGCCACCTATGTCAGCACCACAGGCCTTGAGTACCCGGATTGCATCGTTGTTGTCCAGCAATGCCAGTAACAGGTGCTCCACAGTCATAAACTCGTGGCGCTTGGCCCTGGCGCCCCTGAAGGCATCATTCAGCGTTTGTTCCAGGTCTTTACTCAGCATACCTATCGCTCCCGGGAACTTATCCCTCAGATGCCTCTATTTCACACAATAACGGGTGCTCTTGTTCACGGGCATACTGGTTCACCTGGGCCGCTTTGGTCTCTGCGATATCCCAGGTGTAAATCCCACATACGCCTTTGCCCTGCGTGTGTACGGTCAACATAACATGCGTCGCCTGTTCGCGGTTCATACGAAAGAAAACCTCGAGCACCTCAACGACAAACTCCATAGGGGTATAGTCATCGTTCATCAGTACCACTTTGAACAGCGGCGGACGCTTAAGTTCAGGTTTGGACTCCTGCAGCGCTAAACCGCCGTCGGAATCCTCCTGTTCCTTACTCATTCGCCAGTTGCCGCCCCGGGGTAAATCTATCACTCAAGCACTCTCATTTCGATTTGCTGATCAATTACTGTATATGGCCACCTTATACGCTTTTTCAAGGTGGGGAAAGCGCGCTTTGTCCTTGAGTTTTGTGAACAAGTGGATCATGCACGATGGTAGCCGGTGTTGTAAACAGTGCGGCTCCTATCGGGTTTGTGCATGGCAATTTCGGATTCCAACAAAAAGGGCCCGTGTCACCACGAGCCCTTTTTGTAACGTGCTTTGCTATTACATGGAAGCGATGATCGCCTTGCCAAACTCGGAGCAGCTCAGCAGTGTCGCACCTTCCATCTGGCGCTCGAAGTCATAAGTCACAGTGCCGTTCTGGATGGCGCCGTTCATGCCGTTGATGATCAGGTCCGCAGCCTCGTTCCAGCCCATGTGGCGCAGCATCATTTCCGCAGACAGGATCAGAGAACCGGGGTTGACCTTATCCTGGCCGGCGTACTTGGGCGCGGTGCCGTGAGTGGCTTCGAACAGGGCGATAGTGTCGCTCAGGTTGGCGCCCGGGGCAATACCGATACCACCTACCTGGGCTGCCAGGGCATCTGACAGGTAGTCACCGTTCAGGTTCAGGGTGGCAACCACGCTGTACTCTTTGGGGCGGGTCAAAATCTGCTGTAACATGGCGTCAGCAATCACATCCTTGATGATGATTTCATTGCCACTGTCGGGGTTCTTGATGGAAACCCAGGGGCCCCCGTCAATCAATTCACCACCGAATTCTTCCTGGGCCAGCTCGTAACTCCAGTCGCGGAAAGCACCTTCGGTGAACTTCATGATGTTGCCTTTGTGCACGATGGTCACTGAGGGCAGGTCCTGGTCGATGGCGTACTGGATGGCCTTGCGCACCAGGCGTTTGGTGCCCTCCTCAGAGACCGGCTTGATGCCGATGCCGACATTGTTGGGGAAACGTATCTTGGTGGCTCCCATTTCATTGATAATAAAATCAACCACTTTCTGGGCTTCCCCGGTACCGGCTTCGTATTCTATGCCGGCGTAGATGTCTTCGGAGTTTTCGCGGAAGATCACCATATTGCAGGCGCCGGGGTCCTTCACCGGAGAGGGTACGCCTTCAAACCAGCGTACGGGGCGCAGGCAGGTGTACAGGTCCAGTTCCTGGCGCAGGGCCACGTTCAGGGAACGAAAACCACCGCCCACAGGCGTCGTCAGCGGGCCCTTTATGCCAACCGAATATTCCTTGATTGCATCCAGGGTCTCCTCGGGAAACCAGTCACCGTCGTACAGCTCAGCTGCTTTCTCGCCGGTATAGATCTCCATCCAGGAAATTTTCTTGTCCCCGCCATAAGCCTTGTCGATCGCGGCGTTTACCACGTCGATCATCACGGGGCTGATATCGACGCCAATTCCATCACCTTCAATGTACGGGATGATAGGTTTGTCTGGGACGTTCAGGCTGTAATCTTCATTGACGGTGATTTTACTACCCTCAGTAGGGACCTGAATATGCTTGTAGCCCATAATGTGCTCCTTTGCTGCTGGGTTCTTGGGATCAGGACCGGCATGGTTTGCCATCCCGTTTGAAACGGCGCGTATTGTAGCACAATTAAGTCGCAAAATTCTCGGGGAATAGCCGGCTCTATTTAACGAAAATGAGCGGAAAATCTGGCCAAAAGGGCTTTTCCGCAGTAGGTTACTATTCTCGGACAGGCTCCTGGGTAAAATGTCTAAAATAATACTCCTGAACAAGCCTTTTCACGTTCTCAGTCAATTCAGTGACAAAGAGGGGCCACCCGGACGGCCGCGCGCCACCCTCGCCGACTACCTTACGGCACCAGATTTTCGAGTGGCCGGACGCCTCGACTATGATTCAGAGGGCCTGTTGCTACTGACTGACGACGGATTACTGCAACAACAGATCACCAACCCCCGGCACAAGCAGTGGAAGACCTACCTGGTCCAGGTAGAGGGAGAGCCGGACGATGTGTCTGTGCAGCAACTAACAGACGGTATTGAACTCAAGGACGGCCCCACCCTTCCCGCCCGCGTCAGGCGGGTGCCAACCCCGCAGATCTGGCCCAGAACACCTCCTGTGCGCAGGCGTAAATCCATACCTGACAGCTGGCTGGAACTATCTATACGCGAAGGTCGCAATCGCCAGGTACGGCGAATGACCGCGGCCATCGGCTTCCCAACCCTGCGCCTGGTGCGCACGCGCATTGGCGACTGGTCCCTGCAGGGGCTGGCTCCCGGGGAGCACCAGGAGCTATCCGTCCACATGCCGTCCAGGCCTGCGAAGCCTGGTTCACGGAAAAGAAGGTAGCGCACTACTGCCAACACAAGGCAATTATCACCAATTCTGCTAGAATGGACAGCCTCCGGATGCTGACCGCCATAGGACAGCGGCACCGGGGTACTTCTTATCCCCTGAACGTGACTTATAACGAATGAGCCTGAATTCTGCCAGCAAAGTCATCGTCGGTATGTCCGGTGGCGTCGACTCCTCCGTGTCCGCCCTACTCCTGAAGCAGCAGGGCTATCAGGTGGAAGGCCTGTTTATGAAAAACTGGGAGGAGGACGACGGCACGCAATACTGCACAGCAAAAGAAGATTTTGCCGACGCCCGGGCTGTGGCTGACAAGTTGGGCATCACTCTGCACGGCGCCAATTTCGCCGCGGAATACTGGGATAACGTATTTGAGCATTTTTTGGCTGAATACAAGGCCGGTCGCACACCCAATCCGGATGTCCTTTGTAACCGTGAAATCAAGTTCAAGGCCTTCCTGGATTACGCCAGGCTCCTGGGGGCGGACTATATCGCCACGGGTCACTATACGCGCCGGGGAGAGGCCGACAGTAAAGCCACCCTGCTCAAGGGTCTTGATAACAACAAGGACCAGAGTTACTTCCTGCATGCGGTGGGCCATGCGGAACTGGAGAAAACCCTGTTTCCCGTGGGCGAGAAAGAAAAGCCACTGGTGAGAAAGCTGGCAGAGCAACACGGCCTGGCGACCGCGAAAAAGAAAGACTCCACCGGCATCTGCTTTATCGGCGAGCGTCGTTTCAAGGACTTTTTACAGCAGTACCTGCCGGCACAGCCGGGTGAGATACTGAGCCTGGACGGGGAACACCTGGGAGCGCACCACGGGCTGATGTACCACACGATTGGTCAGCGTCAGGGCCTGGGTATTGGCGGCCTGTCCAATCATGCGGAGGCGCCCTGGTACGTGGTGGCGAAGGACCTGGACAACAATATTTTGCTGGTGGCGCAGGGCAATGACCACCCCGCCCTATTCTCCTCCAGCCTGGACACAGGTAAAATCTACTGGGTAGCCGCCACAGCGCCACAGTTGCCACTGAGTTGCATGGCCAAAGTGCGTTACCGACAGCCAGACCAGGCCTGCACCATCAGCCCCGGGGACAGTGGTTACCGGGTGGATTTTGAACAACCCCAACGCGCGGTGACGCCGGGGCAGTCGGTGGTTTTTTACCAGGGCGAAGTGTGCCTGGGTGGCGGTGTTATTCAACATACTGAGTAATCAATGAGCGAATCAAAACTCTCTAAACTTGAACAGCAGACAGTGGCATTGGCCGGAGTGGCACAGGCTGCGTGCCTGGTAGACCAGGTTTCCAAAACCGGCAGCTACCCGTTGGAATTTCTGGAGCCATCAGTGCACAGCCTGTTCGAATTCGATGCAGAGTGCATCGAGGATGTTTTTGGTGGCCTCCCCGGCGTAAAGTTGGGCCTGCACAATTTGAGCAGCCTGCTGGCCAGTCGCCAGGCGCGGGAAAACCATGATGTGGTGCGCTATGTATTCAGCCTGCTTTACCTTGAGCACAAATTCGCTGCCGACCAGGAGATGATGTCAGTGGTGCACTCGCGCCTGGAGCACGCCAGTTTCCGCGCCGAGCATTTCGCCACCCATGTCCATGACCTGTGCCACAGTGTATCGGGAATCTACCAGGATACACTGAGCGAACTGAAATTTCGCATCAAGGTCAACGGCAGCGCCCAGCACCTGCAAAATACACAGAATGCCGATGTGATCCGCACTCTGCTGCTGGCGGGCATTCGCTCCGCTTTCCTGTGGCGCCAACTGGGCGGACGCCGCTGGAAGCTGATTGTGAAACGCAAGCAATTGCTGAAGGCCTCACAGAACCTGTCCCGGGGTCTGGGCCTGGTGTAGTGTAAAATCGCCCTTTAATTTTTCGGAGCAACTCATGGAATTGTCAGCACTCAGCGCAGTCTCCCCCATCGACGGCCGTTACGGCAGCAAAACCACAGCCCTGCGTGAGGTGTTCAGTGAATTCGGCCTGATCAAACGCCGTTTGCTGGTGGAAGTCCGCTGGCTACAGTGCCTGGCTGCGCACCGGGAAATCGTTGAAGTCCCTGCGCTGTCCCTGGAAGCAAACCGTGTACTGGAAGAGATACTGGAGAGCTTTGGCGAGGTGGATGCGCGGCGTATCAAGGATATCGAAGCGACCACCAATCACGATGTCAAGGCAGTGGAATATTTCCTCAAGGAACGCTTCGCCGGCAACGCAGAGCTGGAGGCGGTGTCAGAGTTTGTTCACTTTGCCTGCACCTCTGAGGATATCAACAACCTGTCCCACGCCCTCATGCTGCGCGACGGTATGCAGTCAGTGCTATTGCCGGCCATGCTTGAGGTGGTCACTGCCCTGGCCGGCGTGGCGCAGGAAGCGGCAGCAGTGCCTATGCTGTCACGTACACACGGCCAGACGGCAAGCCCCTCCACCATGGGGAAGGAGTTCGCCAATGTCGTTGCGCGCCTGCGCCGCCAAATCAGCCAGCTGCAACAGGTAGAATTCCTGGGCAAAATCAATGGCGCCGTCGGTAATTACAACGCCCATTTATCGGCCTATCCACAGGTTGACTGGCAGCTCAATGCACAGGAATTTGTGACATCCCTGGGTCTCAGCTGGAATCCTTACACCACGCAGATCGAGCCCCACGATTACATGGCGGAGCTGTTCGATACCATCGCCCGTTTCAACATCATCCTGATCGACTTCGACCGTGACATCTGGGGCTATATCTCCATGGGTTATTTCAAGCAGAAAACCGTGGCCGGGGAAGTGGGCTCATCCACCATGCCGCACAAAGTAAACCCTATTGATTTTGAGAATTCGGAAGGCAATCTCGGCCTGGCCAACGCGGTATTCGGGCACCTGTCGGCCAAACTGCCGCTCAGTCGCTGGCAGCGTGACCTCACCGACAGCACCGTGCTGCGCAATATGGGTGTGGGCGCCGGTTACAGCCTGATCGCTTACCAGTCCAGCCTCAAGGGTATTGGTAAGTTGCAACTGAACGAAGTGTGTTTGGCCGATGACCTGGACAGCAGCTGGGAAGTGCTGGCCGAACCCATACAAACGGTGATGCGTCGCTATGGCATCGAAAAACCCTACGAAAAACTTAAAGAGCTCACCCGTGGCCAGGACATGAACAAAGAGGTCATCCAGGCCTTTGTAGCGGCACTGGATTTACCCGAGGAGGCCAAACAGCAGTTATTGGCCCTGACGCCGGCCAACTATATCGGTAACGCCCCAGACCAAGCCCGGGCCATTGAGTAAGCACGCTATGGGTAACGGCTGGAACCAGAACTTCGACCGGGAAATATTCCTTGCCCGGCACTGGCAACGCAAGCCACTGCTGATCCGTTCCGCTGTGAAAGACTTCAGCCCCCCGTTGGACCGCCACGAACTGGCGGGGCTGGCGCTGGAAGAAGGCGTGGAGTCGCGCATCGTTGAATACCGGGACGCCCTGTGGCAATTGCATCACGGCCCGTTCTCAGAACAGGATTATCAACGGGATTTCCCCTGGACCCTGCTGGTGCAGGCAGTCGATCACTACATTCCAGAAGTCGCCACGTTGCGCCGGTTATTTGATTTTCTCCCCCAGTGGCGAGTGGACGATGTGATGGTCAGTTACGCTGTAGATGGTGGCAGCGTGGGCCCCCACTATGACAACTATGATGTTTTCCTGTTACAGGGCGAAGGGGAGCGGCTATGGCGGCTCGGCCAGTTCTGCGACAGTAGCTCCACCCTTTTGCCCCATGACGAGCTGCGTATACTCGATACCTTCGAGAGCGAGCAGGAGCATCTGCTGGGTCCGGGAGACATGCTTTATGTGCCATCCGGCATCGCCCACTGGGGCATTGCCCGGGGTGAGTGCACCACGTTTTCCATCGGCTTTCGGGCACCGCGCATCAACGATATGGTATCGCGCTGGGTCGACCAATTATTAGAGCAAATGGACAGCGACCAGTTCTACCGCGATGCCGGCCAGGCCTCGGTAACGCGCCCCGGCGAGATACGCCCGCGCGATATGGAGAGGGCGCTGGCCCAGTTACAGGCCGCCCTGGACCAGGATCCCTGCAACCACTGGTTTGGCGAGTTGGTTACCGAGCCGCGCTACGAACCAGCACCGGATGATGACGAGTTGGCCGAGGCCAAAGCCCTGTTGAGGGACGGTGCCACGTTTGTCAAGTTGTCTCCCGCCGCCAAACTTGCCTGGCAGCAAGAGCTGGAAGGTATTGCCGTGTTTGCCAACGGTGGGAGTATTGAGTTTCCGCAAGGCGTCCTGCCAGTCCTGATAACCCTGTGTGATAGCTGGCGACTGGAGGGCGATACACTGTCTGGCGCCATGGTCGATCTCGATAGCGCCGCTCTGCTACACTACTTACTGGAAAGTGGATGTATTTATGTCGAATGATGAATCGGGCAAAGAGTCGAGTGAAGAGCCTGGCAAAGAGTTGAACGACGTGCCGGAGGGTTTTGTCGCGGGCGTAGAATACCCCCATCCTTTCGCCGAGATGGCTGTTGAACTGTGCGGCAGCGCATCACGGTATGTTTGTATACTGAGCCCACGCCTGGATCACGAGGCTTTTGACACCCCCGAGCTGGCCCAGACCCTGAGCACCCTGGCGCGCCTCAGCCGCCAGACCAAGGTGCGTATACTGATCAGCGACTCCCGCGGCCTGGTAGGTCGCGGTCATCACCTGCTGCAACTGGCCCGGCGCATACCCAGCTCCCTGGTTATCCAGAAGCTGGCGGAACACCCTGACTGGAATGGTGAAACCATTGTAATCAGGGATCGCGACGGCGTGCTGTACAAGCCCGGTGGCAGTGATCATGACGGATTCTATGAGCCCGATTCCCGGGCATCGACACAGAAACATCTCGAACTGTTTGAGGAACTCTGGCGACACAGTGCCCAGGACACCGAGCTGCGCTCACTGAGTTTGTAAGGAGCTAGCCGCGATTGATACGGGCCGCAAGCAGGCCGGCCCCCTGAATAAACAAAACCGGACCAAAAAAATAAGCGAGAAACAACGGTCCGTTGAAGAAGAACTCAACCTCATACTGTAAACCGCCAGCCGCCCCACCATCCCCTGCGCTTTTGGTACTGAATTCCAGAGGCTCGGAAGCACCTGCCGCCATCACATTGACCGAGATTTCGCGTGATATAAAGGGCAGAAAAATCTCCTGCCCGATGGGATCGCGGCTCAGGTTGTTCCATTCCACCAGTGTTATCACGGCGAGCGCCACAGCCCAGGCTATGCTCAGATGAGTGGCGTGGTTCATTACGGGTCTGCTCATAGTCAAGCGACGAGCAGTTGAGGTGATGCAAAAGCTGGAAGCGTCGTCATGCGGTCAGCTCATTTGCGCAATCGCATCAGCCAGCGCCAGCTGACGCTGCGCCTCTTCGACGTGTAAATTTTCCACCAGGCGACCCTTGACTACCACCACACCTTTACCCTCCGCCCGCGCCTGCTCGAAGGCCTCAATAATGTCGCGCGAGCTGGCGATCTCCTGTTCATCGGGAGCGAAGGCAGTGTTGGCGGCATCAATTTGCTTCGGATGAATCAGGCTTTTGCCATCGAAGCCCAGGTCCCGGCCCTGTTCGCAGGAGGTGCGCAGCAATTCATCATTTTCCAGCTCGAGTTGCACGCCGTCGATGATATGCAGGCCGTGAGCCCTGGCGGCGTAAACACAAAGATTCAGCGCGGTGATAAAGCCGAGTCGATCGGGTGTGTGACGCACGCGGGTATCCTTGGACAGGTCGGATGTGCCCATCACCATGCCCTTCAGTCGCGGGTGAGCGCTGGCCACTTCCGCGATATTCAGGATGCACAGGGGTGTTTCGGCCATAATCCACATGTCTACGCTACCGGGACAGCCAGCGGCTTCAAAAGCAGAAATTGCCTCTAGCACATCAGCGGTGGTGGATATCTTGGGGATCAGGACCGCGTCTGGGGCGGCGCCCGCAGCGCAGATGGCGCTGATATCGTCCAGGCCCCATTCTGTGGACAATGCGTTGATACGTACCATCAGCTCCCGATGACCATAACCACCCTGCTCCAGGGCCGCTGTAATTTGCTCCCTGGCCAGCTGCTTGGCCTCCGGGGCGACCGAGTCTTCCATATCGAGAATCAGGCAATCCGCCGGCAGGGATCGGGCCTTGTCCAGGGCGCGCGGGTTGGAGCCTGGCATATAGAGCAATGAACGGCGGGGTCTGATCTTCATCGTGTAATTCCTTGAATGTCTGTGTAGGTGTCTCTGAAAGGGAGCCAAGGATACAGAAGTTTGCGGAGTGTAAGCAAGGCCGGTCATTGCATGTATGCTTGTCTGTAGCGGCTCAGGGCTTTAAAATGGGGAGTTTAAATAACTGAATGATCCGGGCCAACCCCGTGCGGGTCGCACAGTCCATTTCACCCGTAGTTTTATTGAACAGGCAGGATAAACCATGATCGATGTCTCCAACGATGGCGGGCAATCGCTGTCCCAGGCCGCTGCGATATTGAATGACACTCAAGGCCTCATCGACCGGGCGCTGGCCGTGCTGAAATCAAAAACCCTGGATGGCGACCGGGTCTCCCCGGCGAAGCTCGATGGCTATCAGTTGGTTTCCTACGAGCTGTCCCTGTGTTGGGCCGAATGCTCCGCATCCAGCTTTCTGTTGGCCCACGCCAGGCGCCTCCGGGAGGAGATGCCAGAGGCGGCTGATTTTACTACACGCCTGGCGGCACTTTTCTGTGCAGAGGCTGTCACCAACAGCGCCGCCCGCATGCGCACCAGGCCCGCGGATTTTGGTCTCACCGATCTGGACATCTCCGCCGTGACATCCGACGATGCCGCAGCTGCATTCCTGACAGAGCAGCTTAGCGCCGGGAACATCGCAGCTATCGGCCAGGAAGTGCTGGATCGCGATGGCGACCTCGGTCCCGACCTGCTGAGCGAGCACCACACCATGATGCGCGATAATTTCCACCGCTTCGCAGACGACGTGGTCGCACCCCTGTCGGAAGAAATACACCGGGAGGACCTGATCATCCCTGATGCCATCCTGGTGCCGCTCAAGGAAATGGGTATGTTCGCCCTGTCCATCCCCGAGACCTACGGCGGCCTGCAGGAAGACGACAAGGAAGACACCATGGGCATGATCGTGGTGACTGAAGAATTGTCCCGGGGCTCTCTGGGCGCCGCCGGCAGCCTGATCACCCGGCCTGAGATCCTGTCCCGGGCACTGCTTAAGGGCGGCACCGAAGAGCAGAAACAACACTGGCTGCCACAACTGGCAGTGGGTGAGCCATTGTGCGCTGTGGCGGTCACCGAACCCAACTACGGTTCCGATGTGGCCGGTGTACGCCTGAGGGCCACCGCTACCGAGGGTGGCTGGATACTCAACGGCGCCAAGACCTGGTGCACATTCGGCGGCAAGGCCGGCTTGCTGATGGTACTTGCCCGCACCGACCCCGACATGTCCGCGGGGCACCGCGGTCTGTCCATGTTCCTGGTGGAAAAACCCAGCAGCGACGGCCACGATTTTGAAGTTACATCTGAAACAGGCGGCCAACTGACCGGACGGGCGATATCCACCATAGGCTACCGCGGCATGCATTCATTCGAGCTGTTCTTCGATGACTTCTTCGTCCCTGCGAAAAATATGCTGGGCGGTGGCGACGGTGAGGGCAAGGGCTTTTACTATGCCATGGCCGGCTTCGCCGGTGGCCGAATACAGACCGCGGCCCGCGCTGTGGGCGTAATGCGGGCGGCCTTCGAAAGGGCTATTTCCTACTCCAAGGAACGGTTGGTATTCAACCAGCCTATCGCACAATACCAGCTCACCCAGGTAAAACTGGCCCGCATGGCGGCGTTACTGCTGGCCTGTCGCCAGATCACCTATGATGTTGCCAACCTGATGGACCGGGGCTCCGGCGATATGGAAGCCAGCGGCGCCAAGCTGTTCGCCAGCAAGACCGCCGAGTGGCTCACCCGCGAGGCGCTACAGATTCACGGCGGTATGGGCTATGCAGAGGAAACCCCGGTGAGCCGCTATTTTGTCGATGCTCGGGTGTTGTCCATCTTCGAGGGCGCCGAGGAAACCCTGGCCCTCAAAGTTATCATCCGTTCACTGGTTGAAAATGCAGGAGATCAAGCATGAGTGTTTCCCTGAAGCTGACACCCCAGGAAGAGATTTCCGCGGATATTCCCATCGACCTGGAGAAAACGCGCCAGCCGCAATACGGCCGCTACCTGGACGAACTGGATCCCGGGCAGGTCTTCGAGCACCCCCGCGGCTACACCTTCGACACCGCCAATATGCTGGATTTCGCCCGCACCTATCTGCAGGCCAATCCCCTGTACCTGAACACACCCTACGCCAGAGCGCACGGCTTTACGGATCTTCCGGCCAGCCCGCAGATGGTGTTCAATGTGACCCTGTCACTGGGCGTACAGAACGACTCGGAAAAGGCCATCGCCAATCTGGGCTACTACCAGGTGCAGTTTATCCGTGCGGTCTACCCGGGCGACACCCTGCGCGCCTTTACCAAAGTGCTGGAACGCAAGGACCGGGGGCCGGACAAACCCGGGATCACCCGCATCCGCACCGTGAGCGTCAATCAGAATGATGAGGTAGTGCTGCAATACGAGCGCAAGATCATGGTGGCCTGGCGCGGTGATCGCCTGCCGACCACACCGGCGCCAGATGTAGCCGTGGCCTTTCCCGGCGAGGACTCCCCACAAGTGCAACTGCCCCTGGCCGGCGGACACATTGGCACGGGGCTAACCGGACCCAATACTTATTTTGAAGACTTTACCCCCGGCGATATTATCGTGCACGCCAACGGCCGCACCATCACCGAGGAGCATATGGCTCTCACCTACCTCGTGGGTAACAGCCATCCCCTGCACTTCGACCGCATATTTTCCAGCAGCCTTTCCGGCAAGATGAGCGGTGAGCCCATCGTCTACGGTGGACTGGTGTTCGCCTGGCTGGATGGCCTGGCCAGCCGTGACGTCAGCGAACACGCGGTGTGGGAGCTGGGTTTTACCGAGGGCTATCACACCCAGCCGGCCTTCGCCGGGGATACCGTCGGCGCCCTGTCGCGTATACTGGCGGTGGAAGACGTCCCGGGGGCGGACGGCCACGGCATCGTAACCATGCAACTGATCGGCGTGAAGAATATTTCCGCCGCCGCGGCCCTGGAAAAATACGGTGCCGACCTGTTTATCAAGGAAGACAGCAAGCGCGGCCTGGGTGTGGACAAGATCACCGACAAGATTTTTGAAATCGAACGGCGCCTGCTGATCAAGCGTCGCCCCCGCTGAGGAGCCTCATTTTGAGCCAGAAAACTGTACAACGCGATCACCCATGGCTGATGCGCACCTATTCGGGTCACTCTTCGGCCAAGGCTTCCAACGAGCTGTATCGCATGAACCTGAACAAGGGGCAAACGGGGCTCTCCGTGGCCTTTGACCTGCCCACCCAGACGGGTTACGACTCGGACCACCCCCTGGCCAGGGGTGAAGTCGGCAAGGTGGGTGTCCCCATCAGCCACATAGCGGATATGGAAGCCCTGTTCCACCAGATACCCCTGGGGCAGATGAACACCTCCATGACCATTAATGCCACCGCGCCGTGGCTGTTGGCCCTGTATATAGCGGTCGCAGAGCGCCAGGGCGTAGACCACGCTCAGTTACAGGGCACCACCCAGAACGATGTACTCAAGGAATACCTGTCCCGGGGCACCTATATCTTCCCGCCGGAGCCCTCGGTGCGGCTGACCACGGACCTCATCGCCTATACCGTGGACAATATCCCGAAGTGGAACCCCACCAACATCTGCAGCTACCATCTGCAGGAGGCCGGCGCCACACCCACCCAGGAACTGGCCTACGCACTGTCCACTGCCGTCGCCATTCTCGATGCTGTGCAGGCATCCGGGCAGATCGCGCAAGAGCGGTTCCAGGCGGTGGTAGGCCGTATTTCCTTTTTTGTGAATGCCGGTATCCGTTTCGTGGAGGAAACCTGCAAGCTGCGCGCCTTCGGCCGTATGTGGGACACCATTGCGCAGGAGCGTTACGGTGTGGACGACCCCAAGCAGCGACGCTTTCGCTATGGCGTGCAGGTCAACTCACTGGGGCTCACCGAATCGCAACCGGAGAACAATGTACAGCGTATTGTGCTGGAAATGCTGGCAGTGACCCTGTCGAAAAATGCCAGGGCCCGGGCCATCCAGTTGCCCGCCTGGAACGAGGCTCTGGGATTGCCCCGCCCCTGGGACCAACAGTGGGCCCTGCGTATGCAACAGGTACTGGCCCTGGAGACTGACCTGCTGGAATACGGCGACCTGCTGGATGGCTCGCCGGTGGTTGAGGCGAAAGTACAGGAATTGATCGCCGGTGCGGAAGCGGAAATGGCGCGCGTAACCGAGCAGGGCGGCATGGTACAGGCTATCGAAAGTGGTTACGTCAAACGCGAGCTGGTGCAGAGCCACACTCTGCGCATGCGCAACATCGAAAGCGGCGATCTCAAGATAGTCGGCGTGAACTGCTTCCAGGAGACGGCGGAATCCCCGCTGACCGCTGGCACAGGTTCCGACATTATGCAGGTCGACGTACAAGCCGAGCGCGACCAGATCGCCGCGCTGCAAGCCTTTCGCGCCACCCGCAACCAGGGTGAAGTAGACGATTCCCTGGCGCAACTAAGGGCTGCCGCGATGGGTTGTGACAATATCATGCCCTCCTCCATCGCCTGCGCCCGGGCGGGAGTAACCACCGGGGAATGGAGCGAGGTACTGCGTAAGGTGTTTGGCGAGTATCGCGCGCCCACCGGCATTGATGTTTCTATGGCGGGCCAGACCGGCTCAGCCGCCCTCGATGAAGTGCGCGAGCGGGTACGCAAAACCGGCGAAGAACTGGGCCGCCCCTTGCGCTTACTGATCGGTAAACCGGGCCTGGACGGACACAGCAATGGCGCCGAGCAGATCGCCGTTAAAGGCCGCGACACAGGCTTTGAAATCGTCTATGAGGGCATACGCCTGACCCCGGCCCAGATCGCCCGCGCGGCACAGGAGGAGGGCGCCCACCTGATCGGCCTCTCCGTGCTGTCGGGCAGCCACATGGAACTGGTTGAGGATATCTACAGCGAGTTGGAGAAAATCGGTGCGACGGGAGTGCCCCTGGTTATTGGCGGTATTATTCCGCAAGACGATGCTCGCCAACTGAAGGAACAGGGCATAGCGGCTGTATTCACGCCCAAGGATGTGGACATGAACGCAATAATGGCTGATATGGTCGATATCATTCGATGCGCCAACGGCCTGGAGGCCTTCGCGTAGCATCACCGATGAAGCCGCACACACTACCAGACCCTGCCGAACTCGCTGTTAGCGTCAGCAGGGGCGAACGTGCGGCCCTGGCCACCGCGCTTAACCTGCTGGACGACCGGCGCAGTGAATCGCGCCAGTGCGCGGCGGTTTTTCTGGCCCGGTTACAGCACGATGGATCCAGTGCAGGCGGGCGCCTGATTGGCATTACCGGGCCACCGGGCGCCGGTAAATCATCGCTGACCGCGGCGCTGATAAGCGTGTGGCGGCAGCGGGGGCTGCGCGTTGGCGTACTGGCTGTCGACCCGTCCAGTCCCATGAGTGGTGGCGCCCTGCTGGGTGACAGGTTGCGCATGAAGACCAGCAGCGATGACGATGGCGTGTTCGTCCGCTCCCTGGCCTGTCGCGGTGAATTTGGTGGCCTGAGCGCCGAGGTGTGGCCCATGAGCCTGGTTATGCTGGCGGCCTTCGATGTGACTGTAATCGAGACAGTCGGCGTGGGGCAGCGGGAAATTGACATATCGCGGATGTGTGATACCACCTGTTACGTGGCGCAACCGGGCTCCGGCGACAGTGTGCAGTTTTTGAAAGCGGGCATACTCGAAGTGCCCCATATAATAGCCGTCAACAAGGAGGATATGGGCGCGGTGGCGCGCCGCACCCTGTCAGAATTGGGCGCTGCGATGAACCGCGAACACCCCGACGGGCACTGGCAGGTCTCGGTGCTGTCCGTCAGTGCCACGCGTGGCAGCGGCATAACGGCACTGGCCGATGCCATGGAGCAGCACCATGACTTGTTGCTTTCACGCAATGCCCTGGGGCCACGCCGCCAGCGTTACCAGGCCCAATGGATATTAAAGAGACTGCTCGAAGAGTTCGGCAGTTTCGGCATTGAGCGACTCGGCGGGGAGCAGGCAGTATTCTCCCGGCTGGAGACGCAAAATCTGGCGCTGTTTGAACAGTATGAACAATTCAGACAGCGCGCAGTTGGTTTTTATAATGACACACAACATTGAGATAACACTGAGGAGGTAACAATGCGTAGTCCCCGAGATTTTTTCCAACCCCTGGCGCTGGGCGCCCCGCACCCCTTGCAGGACATTCCAGTACGCCCGTCACGAATGATTCACTTCTTCGACCCAAGCAACCCCAGAATGGCGGAAAAGGCGCCGGGCATTGCCAGCAAGGTGGATATCCTGCTGGGCAATATGGAGGACGCCGTCTCTATAGACAACAAGGAAGCCGCCAGAGAGGGCTTTATCAAGATCGCCCGCGATAACAACTTCGGTGACACCCAGCTGTGGACCCGGGTAAACAGCCTGGACAGCCCCTGGTTCCTGGATGACGTCACACGGATTGTTACCGAGGTGGGTGACAAGGTGGACGTCATCATGCTGCCCAAGGTTCAGGGCGCATGGGATATCCACTATGTCGACCAGCTGATAGCCCAGCTGGAGGCCAGGGCGGGCTTGCAGCGGCCTATTCTGCTGCACTGCATCCTGGAAACGGCCCTGGGTGTGGCCAATGTGGAAGAGATCGCCAATGCCAGCCCGCGGATCCAGGGTATGAGCCTGGGGCCCGCCGACCTGGCGGCTTCGAGGCGCATGAAGACCACCCGCGTTGGCGGCGGCCACCCCGGCTATGTGGTGCGCAACGACCCTGACCCTTCGAACCCTGAAGCTGCACGGGGCACGCACCAGCAGGATCTGTGGCACTACACCATCGCACGCATGGTAGATGCCTGCGTGGGCGTTGGCGCCCTGCCCTTTTACGGCCCGTTTGGCGCCATAGATGATCCCCTGGCTTGCGAGGACCAGTTCCGCAACGCCTTCCTCATGGGTTGCGTGGGCGCCTGGTCTTTGCATCCCAATCAGATAGACATCGCCAAAAACGTCTTCAGCCCACCGGCGGACGAGGTGATCTGGGCCAAACGCGTACTGGAGGCACTGCCCGATGGCAGCGGCGTTTCGATGGTCGATGGCAAGATGCAGGACGATGCCTCCTGGAAACAGTGCAAGGTCATGGTCGACCTGGCGCGCCTGATCGCCGATAAGGACCCACAGCGCAAGGCGCTATACGGTTTCTAGGTTGAAACTGGATGAGATGATTTCAGAGCGATTTTCTCTGGACGAGATCAATTTTGTAAAAAGCCATTTTTAAAAGAAATTATATTTAAGGAAAATGCATGAAACATAGTTTTACAGATGAACACGAGCAGTTCAGGGAATTTGTTCGAAAGTTCATGGGCGCAAATTCAGACACGACGGAAGTTCGGCGACTGATGGAAACTGATATTGGGTATGA
>Ga0164315_10001056_pt1 | contig 20369 bp, 16 predicted proteins | sample GuaBasSedimGuay6_FD_113737 | JGI IMG/M metagenome (GOLD analysis project Ga0164315, IMG submission 113737) | Subseafloor sediment microbial communities from Guaymas Basin, Gulf of California, Mexico - Guay6, Core 4569-2, 0-3 cm | ecosystem: Environmental > Aquatic > Marine > Hydrothermal vents... | reverse complement strand
CTCGCTTTAACCATGCCGGAATCCATGAGTATTGAACGAAGAAGAATACTGACGGCCCTTGGTGCCACTCTTTACCTTACACCGGCTCAAAAAGGAATGAGCGGAGCACTTCAGAAAGCCAGCGAACTGGTTAAGGAGACTCCCGGCGCATTAAGCCTGAAACAGTTCGATAATCCTGCAAATCCGGATTATCATGAAGCGACGACAGGGCCCGAAATCTGGAAGGACTTAGACGGAAAACTGTCGGTCTTTGTCGCCGCTGTGGGAACCGGAGGGACCTTCACCGGTATTTCCCGATATTTTAAAAAACAGAATCCGGCTGTTAAAACAGTGGCGTTGGAACCCGAGTCCTCAGCAGTCCTGTCCGGCCGGCCGGCAGGAGCCCATAAAATCCAGGGTATCGGGGCCGGTTTTATTCCCGGTGTGATGGACATCGATCTGGCGGATGAGATAATAACTGTAAATTCGGAGCAGGCCGGGATTATTTCAAGAAGGCTGGCAAAAGAAGAAGGCGTCTTTGCCGGTGTATCCACGGGAGCAAATGTTGCCGCTGCCATGAAGCTGGCAGAAAGAGATGAATACAGAGGGAAAAATATAGTTACAATAGGCTGTGACACCGGAGAACGCTATTTGAGTACCTGGTTATACCAGGAGGAGGAAAAGTAATGGGATTTTCAACAAAGGCAATTCACGAAGGATGGGGACCTGAAAACTCAGTCAGAGCCGTTCCGATTCACCGGACCACAGCGTACAATTTCAGGGATACCACTCATGCCTCAGACCTTTTCGCCCTGAAAGAACTCGGCCACATCTACACAAGGCTCAATAATCCTACACAGGATGTACTGGAAACCCGTATGGCGGCTCTTGAAGGGGGAACCGGTGCTCTGGCCCTCTCCTCAGGTACCGCTGCCATATTCAACAGCATCATCAATGTCGCCAATCACGGTGATGAAATTGTCGCATCCTCAGAGCTCTACGGGGGCACCTACACCCAGTTCAAGGATATACTTCCCCAGTTCGGCATCAATGTTAACTTTGTAAATCCCCATGACATATCAGCGTGGAAAGCCGCTTCAAACGAAAAGACCAGAGCCTTTTATTATGAGACAATCGGGAATCCATCCCTTAAAGTGCCTGATTTTCTGGCCATAAAAGAAGTAGCCGAAGAAATCCATGTTCCAATCATTGTTGATGCCACATTCACAACACCTTATCTATTCAACCCCATAGAATATGGAGCCGATATTGTCGTGCATTCCCTGACAAAGTGGATCGGCGGTCACGGAACAGCGATCGGAGGTATTGTTGTAGAATCGGGAAAGTTCGACTGGACCGACCCGAAGTTTTCAACATTCAACGAACCGGATACCGGTTACCACGGTCTTCGCTACGCCCACGATCTTGGCGACCTGTCTCCCATAGCCTTTGTCCTGCGGATGAGGCTGGTACAGCTCAGAAATCTGGGAGCCTGCCTGAGCCCGGACAATGAATGGATGTTTCTTCAGGGGCTGGAAACTCTGGCTCTGAGAATGGAAAGACATTCCTCCAACGCATCCACCGTTGCCGAGTTCCTTTCTAACCACCCTGCAGTTTCCTGGGTGCGGTATCCCGGACTGGAAAAAGGAAATGGAAACTACCCGATTGCGGCAAAGTATCTGAAAAAAGGTTTTGGAGGTATGGTTGTATTCGGTATAAAAGGCGGCCGGGAAGCCGGGGCGAAGTTCATTGAATCCCTGGAGCTTTTCAGCCATGTAGCCAATGTCGGAGATGCCAAGAGTCTGGCCATACATCCGGCATCCACCACCCACTCTCAACTCAGCGAAGAAGACCTTACCGCCGCCGGTGCCGGAGCTGACCTGATACGATTATCCATCGGCATTGAGGATGCCGAAGATATTCTTGCAGATCTGGAGACTTCACTGAAAAATTGAGAAACGACAAATCTCGGGCAAACTGTTATACTGTGTTTTATGAGTACAAGATGTGAGATGATACTCGAAGAACTGGACGAATACCTTATCGAGCTGGAAGACTTTCGAGAAACAGTGCTTTCCACCATGGTTATGGTAAACGAGATTCCCGCACCAACCTTCAAAGAACGAAACAGGGCTGATTTCCTTGTTGACCGATTCAGTGAACTGGAAATGCTCAACTCTTCAATTGACGAGAAGGATAATGTTCTGGGCATTATTCCCGGTAGAGTCGGAGACAGAGATATTCTGATTGTTGCACACCTGGATTCTCTTTTTGATGAAACCGTCGATCATACCGTTACACTTGAGCCTTCCATGGCCATCGGCCCCGGGGTAAGCGACAACAGTCTCGGGGCAGCAGTACTCGGAACTCTTCCCCTCATAATGGAACGGGTTGGCTTGGAACTGGATGCCAATCTTGTTCTTTTAGGCAGCTCCCGCAGTCTCGGACAGGGGGATCTGGAAGGTCTTCGGTTTGTCCTTGAGAACTACAAACGGCCATTTACCGCTGCCGTCTGTCTGGAAGGAATCAGACTGGGGCGTTTAAGCTTTTCCTCTATCGGAATGCTCCGGGGAGAGCTCACATACAGAATCCCCGAAGAGTACGACTGGACCAAGTTCAACTCTGTCGGAGCCATCGTTGATATGAACGATATGATTAACCGCATTCTGGAGATTCCCCTGCCCCGAAAACCGAAAACAACCATTGTAATGGGTCAGATGGAAGCGGGAACGTCTTACAATACCCTTCCGACAAAAGCAAAACTGCGGTTTGAGATTCGCAGTGAATCAGAAGAGCTTGTATCAGAACTGGCAACCAGGATCAGCTTCCTGGCAGAGGAAATGACATCGAAAACCGGTGCAAAAGTAGAATTCAAGGAAATTGCCCGCCGGAAACCCGGTGGAACAAATTTTTCCCACCCTCTGAACACCATCAGCAGGGAGATTCTGAAAAGGCTGGATATCAAGCCGCGTATTACTCCCAGCTCATCAGAACTTGCAGCCCTTATTGATAAGGGAATACCGGCGATAACAATAGGACTCACAACAGGTGAGAATGCCGGAGAACTGGAAGAATCTGTATTGATAAAGCCGATCAACAAGGGATTGGCACAATTAATGGCCCTGCTGAAAGCTATCGACATGGGGTGTACAAATGAATCTTAACAAATGGATAGAAGACAATACTTATCACCATTCCGCTTTTGCCGACCTCAAAGAGCTGGTGGAGCAGAAGGAAAAATCCGGTTTATCCATTTCCCTGTGTATCCCTACTCTCAATGAAGAGAGAACCATCGGAAAGGAAGTCGTTATTTTCAAGTCGGAATTGATGAACCGCTACCCTCTGGTGGATGAGATAGCCATTATTGACTCCGGATCCAGGGACAGAACCCTGGAAGTAGCCTCCAGTTTCGGAGCTGATACCTACCTCTCGGATGAGATACTTCCCGAAGAAGGATCAAAACGGGGCAAAGGAGAAAACCTCTGGAAAGCTATTTATCAGCTCAAGGGTGATATTATTGTTTACATTGATGCGGATATTAAAAATATTCATCCTCGATTTGTATACGGCCTGATCGGACCACTGATAAAAAGGCCCGAGGTAAGTTACGTTAAGGCCTTTTACGACAGGCCTCTGGCATTTTCCGACAGTGTCCGGCCTTCAGGCGGCGGCCGGGTAACCGAAATCCTCACCAGACCCCTCTTCAGCTTGTATTTCCCGGAATTAACCGCAATTATTCAGCCCTTGTCAGGAGAATATGCAGTACGCCGGAATGTGCTGGAATCCATATCCTTCCCTGTGGGCTATGGAGTGGAAACCAGTCACCTTCTGGATGTCTATCAGACATATGGGATGAAGGCCTTTGCCCAGACCGATCTGGACCAGAGGGTTCATAGGAACCAGGAAACCCGGGCTCTTGGAAAGATGTCTTTCGGGATTCTCCAAACCTTTCTGAACAGGCTCCACAGCTATGGAACAATTCAGAGTAACCATGAGATTCAAACCGTTCTACGGCAGTTCCAGGTACAGAATGAAAAATATGAGACTGTTGAATACAACATCCCGGAATACGAGCGCCCCCCGATGATAACAATACCTGCCTACAGGAAACTACGGGAACTGCCTCCCCTTAAAGATAAATAATGAGGAGGAACCTTCCCTGCACCCTGTCGGAGTATCCTGTAAGGACTCGCCGTCAGGTCGACAACCGTTGAGGACTGCCCTTCGAATATTAAACCTGAATCCTCAATCAATGCTGTTTCATTGCCGAACTCTGCCTCGATATCTGAAGGGGTATTCATAGAAGGCCGGCCGCTTCGGTTTACACTGCTTGAATACAACGGAAATCCTAAATCTCTGATTAAACTCCTCAGGGATGTGTCTTCCGGTATCCTGAAAGCGGCATTTCCACCCTCAATCAGTTGGAATACAAAGGTGAAAGGCCCGGGCCAGAGGTTCAGAATATCAGTTTCCCGGGGGAGAACAGCCACAGCCTCCAAAGCGGAGGTATCGGATATAAGCTGAAGAAAAGGACTTTTTTCATCCCGGCCTTTTATTGCACGAATCAGATCCTCTGTGTCAGGAACTCTTCCTATGAACCCGTATATGGTGTCACAAGCCATAACAACAACTTCACCTAATCTCAGATATTCTTTAAGTTTGAGACGGCTTTCATTACTTCGTTTTAACAGCATCTCTTAATTTCCAGATAATCAGTGAAAACAGCAGAAAGATAATACCCGCAGCGGTAGCAAAGATTCTCAGCAGGCTTTCATCCGTCTGCGGCAGCGGAGAAAGATGCAGAACCCCACCGGCATCGGGAAGAGGGTGTGCATATTTCATGTTACGGAATTGAACAACCTTATCATCTGTCCGGTAAAGACCCAACGCCCTTGCCCCCACAACAATAGACTCCGGATCGCTGCGCAAAGCTGTAAGTTTTGCGATAAGATCTTCGTGTTTGGAGTCAAGAGCGACCAGATTCCCGGAAAGTAATTGATTTCGAACCCTGATTTTATCCAGGGCCGTTACACCAGTTTCTCCAAAAAAGAGACTTAATAGTGAAAAAATCAGAAAAAAGACGTATAGTGCCACAAGAAATACCGAACGTTTCATAGTTTGATTGACGGCTTGGAGCACATCGTCCTTTACATGGAATTCACCACTCCATTATGATTAGAGAAGATTAGTGCTGTAAGTCAGAGAATTAACTCAACCTGCAGGCTGATTTTGACGATAAACGTAGGGTAAGAAACTGCCTCTCGGGAGCAACGATTTATGGCCGTGGACAAAAAGAATCGGGAAGAGCAAGACCTGGAACGCTATGGTGTCTGGGTAAAAGCCGGTCCTGATGAGATTAATGAACATGAGAGTACAAGCCTTGAATTGATGGAAATAGATGATTCCGACCAGGATGAATTGCTCATTACCGAAGAAGAAGAGAAACTTCTAGGGGAACTTGAGGAGTCATCACTTCCCGATTTCGGTGATTTAGACGAACTTGATGATTCCTTTGAAAACAATCCACCAATGGGGGATTCCATCAGTAGCGATGATGAGTCAAAAGAACTGCTTCATAAAATCGAAGATGAGCTGTCAGCCCTTCGCAATGAAATCAGACAACTGAAAAACGAACTCACCGGAATGAGGGTTCCGTCCGTTTCAACAAAAGAAGTCGATCCGGCAGAAAACGGCGGCTTTTTCGACGAAGAAGAGGATGAAACTATCGCATTAACCGGTGATGAACTTGATAATATTCTTGATTCGGCTGATATGACTGAAGAATCTGTTGAAAGGGAGCCTGAAGATTTCAGCCCTGTTGATACGGACTTTGCAGATTCCGGTTCTACCGAATCAAATCTTGAAGAGATATCACTATCCGAAGATATCCCTGCTCTGGAAGAACCTGCCCCGGGAGAAGATGAAGAGCTGATCGATCTCTCAGATGATTTTACAGAGCTGGACCTGGACGACGTTGAAGACTTTAAATTAGATGACATCGAAGAAATAGAGAAGATTGAAGAAGTTGAGGAAGAGGAGGAGACAGATCCGGCCTTGTCTATCCTCAGCAGTCCTGAAGAGATGGAAATTGAAGGGGATCCGGACACTATTGAAATAGAGATTCCCAGCCCTGAAGAAGATCCGGTGGTCAATATAGACGACATAAAAAATGATTTTGAAGATGTCACAGATTTTGATGACTTCGGCCTTGACGAGGCTGATACGTCACAAAGTGAAGCCGTCGAAATCCCCCTGGTGGAAGAGACAGAGGAAGATTTTCTTTCCATCCCCCCGGAGGAAACGGTATTAACCGATTCACTTGAAGAGGATATTTTTGATGAAGGTGAAATTGTAGAAATTGATCTGACAGAGACTGAAGATGATTTTATTGTTTCGGCTGAATCGGATAATTCCGATATCGAAATGGAAGAAATATCCCTTGATGATTTTGGAATAGAAGAATCTGATATCCTCGCAGTATCCGAAGAAGCTTCTGCTGCCCCGAATGATGAGTTGAACCTGGATGACATTGAGACCGTCGATTTTGAATCCGTTCTGGCCGACAGCATAGATGAAATAGAAGATGTCGAACTGGAGCAGGACAAAGAAATAACTCTTGAGACTGATCCTGAAGATATCGATTATGAACTCGATATTGAAGAAATAACTCTGGAAACCGATGATATCGACCTGGAACTCGAAGAGATGGATCTGGAACCTGAAGTACTCGAAGCTGAACCTGAAGATATCGATCTTGAACTTGATATCGAAGAAGTAGCCCCCGAACTGGAGATTCCCGACGATAATCTTGAAGAAATAAATCTGGATACCATCAGTCAGGAAGAATTTGAAATTGAAGAGATAAACCTCAGTAGTCCAGGTGATGATGAGATTCCCGATATATCACTGGATGAGGCAATCGACGAAATTGAAACTGTTGAAGAATTCAGTCTTGATGAACCTGTTGAAGATCTGGACGATGAAGTTGCTGTAACGCTGCCGGATAATGATTTTAATGAGCTTCCGGGAACTGAAGATGTAGACCTTGATTCTCTTGATGCTCTGGTTACCGAAGAAGCTGAAGAAGCCGTAGAAGAAGAAATAGCCGATCTGGAAGAAACACCGGAATCCACAGCAGCGGGCCTCCGGGAAAAAACGAAAGCGGCACTTGAACTCAGCTCACTCCCCGGTGATTTGAAAGAAGAGATTAAAGAGGTCCTCAAATATATGGATCAACTGCTTGAATCATTACCCGATGAAAAGATTCAAGAATTTGCCCGAAGTGAGCATTTTGAAGTTTACAAGAAAATATTTGAGGAGTTGGGGATTAACGACTGATGGGTCTTCTGGACCGCGTTCGAACCCTCGGCAGCAATACCGCCTCAAGGAATAACGATACGGTAATCACCTCTTTCCGTCATTCCCCGGAAAATATTGACTTTCCCGGAGCAGTATTCAAGGCTGCTCAATCCCTTGTCGGATTTACCAAAGGTGCTCTTCTTCTGCCCGATCCCCGGGAAAACGTATATTATCCGTGGATTTCAGTTGGATTTGACAGAACAACAACAAGGCGCCTGAGAATCCCTGATAACTTTCCAGCTCTCAGTACCGGAGATAAAAGCCTATTATCAGTTAACTCTGAAGATTTTGCCGAAATGCTTTCAAACCGGGAACTCGGATTAATTAAAGATATGATAATCATCCGTCTGGGACAGAAGAATGCTCCTGCAGCCCTGCTCCTGGCTTCCGGTCTGCCGGAATCCGGTATCAGCCCTGAAATCGAATCTGAGCTGCAGGTTCTCAGCACAAAGCTTGGAGGCGGTATCACCAAAAGTCGTCTGATGCTGGATAGTAGTACTGAAGATGAAATTATCGATCTTTCGGAGTGGCTGACCAGCTGGGGGAGGGGAAAAGCTGTTCTGGTTACCCTTGATATCACCAATGCCCTGGACTCACTTATGGATTCAATTACCGGATTAGAACTTTACCGCGCCCGTAAAGACGTGGTTAACCTGATCAGACATCTCACCGGGAGAATGGGAAGACTTCATGATTTGAAAGATGGCCGGGTTCTCATACTATTTCCCGAGGAACGTCTTCCAGATTATGAACTGTACCTTCACCACCTTTCACATTCCTTCACATCATTGTTCTTCAATCTCAGCCATCCTCCGGATTTTCCAGCCGTATTCAATCTTTGGCCGGAGGAGAAAAAGACCGTAGAGGAAAACCTCTCAGGTTTTTTCTAAGGTTTTAAGTGGAACAAATATCCATTAAACCCGCACGAAGCGGTGAACCTGCAGCATCCATCGGATCCGTCCATATCCATTCAATCTTCAACCCGGAAAAAGAAGCCCAGAGGTTTCTGGACACTCAGGTAGAGGGAATACGGCAAAAGGCTGCAGTGGTTATCATCGGATCCGGACTGGGATACCTCGACCGCGAGTTGAAAAAAAAACGTCCGCATTCCACTATAATCGCCATTCATCTGGACAACAGGCTTTACCATTCCCGGATTCAAAGCAGTGCCGGCCCCAACCCGGTCAAACGATGGTACCCTGGATCTGAAAAAGATATTGTATCATTTCTCTTTGAAGCTCTTTCTGAAACCTCCATCAGGGGTCTTCGTATACTGGAATGGCCGGCATCTGTAAAAGCCCTGCCCAGGGAGGCAGAACAGGCAGTGAGAGCGCTTTCGACCGTTATTCACCGTTATTCGGGAAATATCAGCACGACTGCGGCATTCGGAAGATTGTGGATTAAGAATACACTGCGGAATTATCTGGATTTGCAGAATGTAATGGTTCCCGGGGAAATATCGGAAGCAGTAGTACTGGCGGCAGCCGGTCCGAGTCTTGAGAGTACATTGGATATTTTGAAAAAATACAGGGAGCATTTTCAGTTGTGGGCCTTGCCCTCTTCACTCCCGGCTCTGATGAAGGCCAACTTAGAACCACAGCTTATAATCACTACCGATCCAGGTTATTGGGCCCGTCTGCATTCGCGATATTTCCCCGAAAATGTTCCTCTGGCTATGCCGCTTTCTGCAGCCCCCCGACAAAATACAGATTCTCCGATAGTGCTGATTTCCCAAGGTACACCCGGAGAGGATTATCTTCTACAGAACAGTGAGTGGCCCCGACTCCACTTAGTCTCCAGGGGCACGGTGGCAGCGACGGCAATTGAACTTTGGAAAAAGAAATCTACCGGTCCATTGATTATCACCGGGTTGGATCTTTGTTGGAACGACCTCCGATCCCATGCCCGTCCTCATTCCTTTGACGGGTGGATTGCCTCTCTCAGCAGTCGAAAAAACCCCATAAACAACATCCTGTGGGAAAGGGCCGAAAAACTGGCACCTGACCGTTCAGGAATATACCGCAGCGGACCGGCATTGAAGACATACACTGACTGGTTCAGGCAGAACCTTCCACCAGGACGTGTTTTCCGGCTTATCCCCGATGATTTAAAGAAATCTCCAGTTGTTATTCCAGGCGCTCCGGACTGCGGCCCTGAGATATTCAGAACTTCAGGAAATCCACCGACGGTACACTCCTTTTCCGTAAAAGCTTCCCCTGAAAGCTTCAAAGAGAAACAAAGGAAGGTAAGAAAACTGATATCCCGCTGGAAAGACTCACTTGAATCTGATTACATGGAAGTCAACAATGAAACAGCAGAACTTCTCTACACCTTAGATCCCGGGGGTGTTCTGGAGCTTGGACAAAGCGGCCGGTTAGAATACCCTGAAATCAGAATTCGGCATTTAACGAGGGTTAGGAAAATAATAAACCAACTGGAAGCCGTCTATGGCTGATGAGAGTTTATTCAACCGGAATCTTGTAACTCTGGGAATAAGACATCGGGAGCTGGCAGCAATACTGCCGGAAATCCCGGCGAACCCCGATCTATCTATAATAAAATCACGAAAGGGTCCTCTGGTACCTGTACTCCGCAGGGAGGGACATGCCTTTCCCATGCACTCCCGTTTCGATCCGGTATCCGAAGGAAATCGGATCGCCGAAGAAGCACCGGAGGGATATCTGATCGCCTTCGGCCTCGGGGGGGCATATCATCTGAAGGCCCTATTGAAGAAACAAACGGTAACCGGATTGATGGTGGTTGAAAAAGATCTCTCTCTGCTGCGTGCGATTCTGGAGCTTATTGATCTTACAGGCCTACTCTCGGATTCGAGAGTTCTGCTTGTAATCGATCCCACACCCGAGGATCTGTCAAGAATCGTTCTGGACCGCTATCTTCCTGTTTTATACGGCAATCTGGGAAGTATTACCCTTCGCTCCCGCTGGGACAGTAACCCTGATTGGTTTACCAGACGGGCAGAAGCTTTACGGGGACTTCCTGAGGCCCTGGGCCGTGATTATACCGTGCAGACACGTTTTGGACGCCGGTGGTTTGTTCATACTATATTGAATCTGTCCCGTAGTGAAAAAGTAAGTGCCATACTCCCCCCTGCCCGGCGTCTCCTTATCACAGCTGCAGGGCCATCCCTTGAACAACAGTTGCCGGAAATACAGGAGAAGCATTCCAAAGGGGCAACTCTGCTTGCCACTGACACCTCTCTCCCTTTACTTATTTCCCGGGGAATCACACCGGATATAGTGATTTCAATCGACTGTCAGGTAGTTAGTTACCACCACTTCCTTAAAGGCCTGCCTCGAAGTACAGTGCTGGTTCTGGACCTGGCATCTCCCCCTGTACTGACGCGTCTAACGGATAAAATTCTGTTTTTTTCCAGCGGCCATCCATTTTCCCTCTACCTGAACAGACTGTACAGGCCCTTTCCCATTCTCAATCTCTCCGGAGGGAATGTTACCCATGCTGCCGTTTCTCTGGCCCAGGCGGCAGGAGCTAAAGAGGTTCATCTCTATGGGGCTGATTTTTCCTATCCTTTCGGACAGGCTTACGCCAGAGGAACATACATTTATCCCTATTTTCAGTCCAGATCGGAGAGAACCGGCAGCTCGGAAGATTCCTTCTGGAAATTCATCAGAGGTTCACATCCACGTCGGGAATCCAATGGGGAAATGTGGCGCATTCGAACTTCATTTATGGACCATTACCGGGAATCTCTCGAAGATGCCGTCGAATCCATGAACCTGAATCTCATACCCGCTGCAGGATCAGGCGTTCCTATCCGTCATCGGTATATAAAAAAACAGGGTTCGACAGGTAAAAGTGGCCGCGTAATACCCCTGTTATCAGCCGGACCGATAACCATCAGGTGGAAAGATTTTCTTGAAGATTACGCAGGCAGACTGGAATCACTTCCCCCACTAAACGGACCACCCCAGGACTATCTGGCAGAACTCGGCACAGAGAACCGTCAGGCATGGGCCACCCTGCTTCCATCGGCTGCAACTTTCAGATCCGATTCAAAAGACGGTCCCTCCTCGGTAGAAGACGCCCGAAAATGGACATTGGGACGTATCAGACAGATTCCCAGATAATCGATCCATAACCGACAAAGGAAGAGGAAGGGTGTACATCTCTGCTGGTTGAATAATTAAGTATCTGCCCGTTACTGCAGCCGAGACTCCGGGCAAAAGTCATGGCCCCCACAGCTGCACCGGCAGAACAGGCCGAATGTTCTTCAACCGCCAGCTCCAGGGCTTTCTTCCCCTCAAGTTCAGCCAGGGCCCTAAGAATTCTACTATCTCTCTCTTTCACCCAGGTAACAGGTGATTTCAGAGATTCCCGGGGTGTAAAACCGTAGTTCGCACCGTAATGTGTTAAATCGGTAGACCCGATTACAGCGACACGTTTACCGGTCTCTTTAACGGTGGAAGCCAGAATCTTTCCGAATTCAATAGAACTTTTATCAGAAGGAAGCCTCCAGGCAGCCCACTTTACATCGGGGTACATCACAGCGATGAGAGGCATAATCACTTCAACCGTATTATCTACGGACCTCTCGCCAACCATTGATATATCCTCAGAAAGGTTTACCTTAACCCGCTCCGACAATCCTTTATCCCTGCTCAAATCACCGGACGGAAGGCTCCAGCAGTCCTCCGAATACTCAATAACCGGTCCTCCCGGAGAATTATGCCCCCCGAGCACGATAATAGTCTCAAGATTTTTCTGAAAAGAACTCAGTACATCAGCAATAATAGAACCGCAGAAAACCCACCCGGCATGAGGTACAATACCGGCTATAATGTCCCTTAAACCGACCCTGGAGTGAAATTTCGGTTTCCATTCGGATAATAATTCCCTGATTTCTCCCTCTGAGGAGGGATACCAACCTTCCGGTAAAGCTCTGTTACGGATATTCACCACAAACCCCCTGTTTACAGTATAATAGATTTTATGAAGAAGACCGTCTCCGTTGTTTACACTGTCTTCGTCGTTGCGGCATTGCTTTGTGTCATTGCTTTCTTCGGCTGGAAGACCTACCAATCACGCGCCTTACGGATATCAGATTTCGTAGCACGAACCGATGAATACACACTTGATTTATCCAAAACCCTGGCAGAAAACAGGGATGTGGATACTGAAGTGGCCGTCGCCGAGAAGTTTATGGAAGAGAACCCTTCGCTGATTGCGGTACAGGTATATTCCCATGATGACGGCTTACGGCTGAGTGTTGTTAAATCAACTGCAGGCGATTTCGCGAGAAAACCGATTGCAGGTTCCGACAGGTTCGACAGTTTTCCGGCCCGTATCCGATATCACAAAATAACCAAACCGATGCATGTAGCCGATATGCAGGGTCTTGAAGCCACGTATATCTCTGCAACGCTTTCAGGAGCTGAGATTCGCAATAACCTGATGATTATTCTCATTACAGTTGTCGGACTCTTTGCCATCACACTTGTTCTTATTCTGGTAAAACCCAAAGAATCCTTCGGGGAGTCCGATAACAAAGATGAAGATGACAGCCTTTCCGATTCTAATGATAATGACGATTTCAGCCTCCCGGACTTCGATCCCGCCAATACTCTGGATGAGAATGATTTATTCGGAAGCGGCCCGGAAATCAGTGATTCATTATCAATGGATGATGATTTCAGCCTGCCGGAACTTGATGATTTCTCCGATAATCCTGCTGCTGTTCCTCCCCCGCTGCCGGAGAGCGAAATACTCAACCGGCTTGAACTGGAACTGGAAAGGGCCGCATCTTTTAATCAGGATTTGTCCCTCCTGATATTTTCAGGGACGCCGGACGCTGAAGAAAATATCCGTAATTCATACACATATGAAGATCTTGTATTCCCCCTTGAGAATGGAAATGTTGCTGTTATTGAGATTAATAAAGACCTCGATACAGCCCTTTCCTTAACCGAAGGCTTTGTTAAAGAACGTATAGAAACTTACAGCAGCCGCGATCTGAGAGTCGGAATTGCATCCAGAAACGGCCGTCTCATCAGTGCCGGGCGCCTTTTTAATGAAGCGGATAATGCTCTTGTGAAAACAGATGAGGAAAAAAATATTGTGGCTTTCCGCTCGGATCCTGAAAAATACAGGGAATACCTGAAAAGCAGGGAATCCTGATACCTTGCACCTGAATGCTAGAGGGGCTATGATCCATCCAGAATGACCCGGAGCGGCCTGATATTCCCCGCACTCATCGCGAGTACACTGTTTCTCCTGATGTCCTGCGGTTCAGATAATGCTATACCTCAATCGCTTTCTCAGGATAAGGAAATACCCGAGTTGCTTGGTATTGCCCTCCGGCCAGGTACAGACCCTGCTATGCGTTTTGCCGCTCTGGAGCCGATAATCGGCCGATCGAGGGAGGCCGGAGAGGTGGAATGGCTTGAAGCCTTTCTCGGTAAGGTGCTGGAATCCTACCCAACCGATCCCTACGGGGCCTATTATCTGATGGCCATGGCCGAAGGTGCCCGGGAATCAGGATCTGGAGATTTGAGTCTTGATTATCTGAGAAGGCTGTTGAAGAACTACCCGGATATTGAGATTAAGGGCAACTCTCTTCACCTTCTGGCCATGGAGAAAATCGCAGCTGAAACCACGAATCCCAGAGAGTCAGCGGCTATGCGCCTTGAAATGAAACGCCATTATCCGGATCGTATCGATCAGGGACTGAACCTTTACAGACTTGCCGGAGAATATAGGAAAATCGGAGAATGGGACGCCATGTATCAGGCTTATCAGTCGTACCTGGACTATCCCGATACGTTTGTACCCAATGTCCCTGATGCAAGAAATCGGGTGCTCTCAGATCTGTCATTTCACAGCAGCAATAAGTCATGGACGATGGAGAACCTTGACGATCTGGTTGCTACGGTGAAATATGCTATCAGGAATCAGGATGCACAACTGCTCACCAGAATGCAGGCAGAACCGTTCTTTTTGATGAACTGGTCTCAGGAAACATCGGATCCATTCACCCACATCCCCATGACCCTCGGCTCCTTCCTGAAACCAAGTATCAGATATAATAGAGAATTGGAAGCTTATTCTAATGAAAGTGAAGCATTTCTGAAAACGACAGGGTGGTCGTGGAAAATAAGAACATGGATACTGTACTTCCGCCGAATTGATTATCCGGCGGATCCTGAATTAAACGGTAGTTGGGAATGGGCAGGAATATACTTCGGCGATCGGCTCTGATATTCCTGCTGGCCGCAGGTTTCCATATTCAACAGGGGTTTTCCGAGTCGGGGCCCTTCACACCGAAACAGAACATCGGGAATAACACAAGCTCTTTCAACAGGCCCTACCAGCCGGTGAGGCAGAATCAATCTACCGTAAAAGCCTGGTCCGTTGATGTTGAATCGACTATCGGATTGCGGCCTGAGTTCACATTCTGGTTTGATAAGTGGAATACCGATAACGGACGTAAAAAAATCAGCATATCTCTGGAGAGATTCTTTGAATTCAGAAAACCGGTTTACCGCATAATCCGGGAATCGGGATTACCCTGGGAACTTGCAGCCATACCTATTGTAGAATCCAACTGGAGAATTAACGCTGTATCCTCATCCGGGGCAGCCGGCCCCTGGCAGTTTCTGGAATCCAGTGCCCGAGGACGGCATCTTGTAATAGACGCCTGGAGAGATGAAAGGCGGGATGTCTGGAGGTCAACTGAAGCCGCTATGTCTGAGCTGGCATTCTATAACCGCCTCTTCTCCGACTGGTTGCTGGCTGCGGCATCGTACAACGCCGGTCCGACACGGATAAGTCGTTTACGTGAGGAAAGCGGTTTGAGCAGTTATTGGGAACTTCTGGATGCGGGATTACTGCCCCCGGAAACCCGGAATTATGTCCCCCAGATTATTGCCGTAGCCTATATAACCTCTCATGCGGGGAGATTGGGCCTGCCTGTTAACTGGGAAGCACCAACCACCTGGGTACAGATACCTCTGGACAGATCTATCCATGTACAGAAAATGATTGATGCCCTCGGAATGAATGAAGAACTTGTCAAGGCAGCCTATCAGGGGCTGCACCATCCGTTTACACCTCCTCCATCCCTGCCGTATTCTCTTAAAGTCCCCGAGAAAGATGCTGAGGATACACGGAAATGGCTGGAATCACTTGAGCAGGATAATGCTCCGGAAAGATTCTGGAGGTATACTGTTCAAAGTGGAGATACACTGTCTGAGATTGCACGTAACAACGGCATTTCATTGTCCGATCTTCTAAGCTACAATAATCATGTCTCCAACGGAGTACTCCGGATCGGAGAGCGTCTGTACCTTCCCGGTAATGAGATTAAACCGGAGGGAGCTGATGATGATGTATTACCGGTCTGGGGAGGCCGCTACCATGTAGTGACCGGGGATACCTTCTGGTCTATCGCCAGAAGTTATGGCATCCGGCCCGAAAAACTGGCCGAAGCTAATCACCGGCCTCTTACCGGTATACTTCTGGCGGGTAGTGTTCTGCATGTACCGGGTAAGGAGGAGGAATTATGAAACTCACAAAAATACTGCTTATTGCAGTTCTCACCGTTGCTCCTCCATCGATATTTTCAGAAATTATTGTTCAATCAGCAATGGACTGGAGTACCGGCCATTTTGAATTATCAGCCACGAGAGCCCTTGATTCAGGAATGTCACCTTCGGACCATCCCCAGGCATTAAAAGCTCTGGAAAGAGAGCTGCCGCCCTATGTTATGAGGGAGCTGGGTCGTCTGGCATGGAACAGAAGGGGGACTCTGCAGCAGGAGATGGATAAAAACCCATCTCTCAGAACGCATATAAAAAGTATTGCCGACACGATAAACAGGGAATGGAGTCGGCTGTCTGAGGATCAGAAGTCTGTTGAGGCCTTCTACTCCCTGGAACTTGAAGAAATTCTTCCGGAGATAATTCCGTCCACAGGTTTTGAAGAACTGTCGGAAAAACCCATCGGATGGGTTCCCGTACCGGAAGATAGCTGGACCGGAATTCTTATCTATGTTCCTGAGAATCTCCCTGTCCGGGGCACCGGACTGTCCGCCGATATTCACCCGGCCTTATATGCAAGGGTATTATCCGACAGCCTTAAAGTGCTGGCCGATCCCTCAATGGGAAACAGGCAGCTGCTGTCCTATCGTAATACACAGGACAGAGAAAAGACTGAATCTTTAATTGGACGCAGACCCTACAGAGTAATGGCCAGGGAATTATATGGAGATTATCCCTGCGACATTATTCTCAGCAAGGAAGATACACGGCGTATTCTTGCCGCAGATTCCGGAAGACATGCACTCTCAGAAGGCCGTATCGCCATCCTGATTGATTCCAAATCTGAATAACCCCGATCTTGACTCATCGGGAACGGCCCGTTTTAATCGACTGAGTATGAAAAAAAGAATAACAATTCCGATTGTCCTATTAATACTGTTCACCTTATCCGGGTGCGGAAATCTGGGAACCGCAGTGGTTCTCTGGCCGTCTGATGACAGCCGCTGGAAACCAGGTGATTTGCTGACTGTTAAAGATGAATCTTTTCTGAGAAATACATACATCGTCAATCTACCGGAAAAAAGACGCCTTAAAGAGGAAATAGATCAATGGCGGCTCAAACTTTTCCGTAAGGAAAAGGACGCCGTCAACTTTGCATCAGCAATGGGAGAATGGCAGTTTGTTTATGGGGAGTGTCTGTATCAGGGACTACCCATGCGCTCTGAGCCCTCAAATACATCATCCCGTATCTTCCGTTTCAGAAAGGGTGATTTTATCAAGGTTCTCGGCAGGGAACCAGGACCCGTTCCTGTGGGAAATCTCGAAGGGTATTGGTACCATGTTATCGCCGAAGGCGGGATAGAAGGTTATGTATTTGACTACTACCTCAAGGTGATGAGAATAAAAGATGGTGAAACAATCGTTCTCAATGCCCGAAGTACCGACGATCCTGTTCTTGATAATATTCTCGCCGATGCATGGCGGCCGAGTATGTTCACCGACATGATTAACGACAGCCAGATCGATCTGGCCCTTTTCAAACCGGAATATGGGCTGTTTCCTGATAGGGAAGAACAAACACTCACACTACGGCTTCCTGAGAGTTCCATTGTTCAAACGTGGACTGAAATTGTTCCGGCAGGACCGAAACGCTACGATTTTCTCGGTACCAGTTTCCGGATTACCGTGAACTCTGAATACTTTATCAGTGTTCAGTACAATGCGGACGGTAAAGAGCATTTTGAAGCTTTTGTCCGGTTCGGCAGGAGCATTCCCGATATCATTGCTGGTGAACAGAACCGGAGAGAGGCCGTTCTTGAGCATTTACTGGAGATAGGACCTGTTTTCGGCAGCCGTGCCTATGGAGAATTGGCATTTTATGAGGACGGCAGTTTTACCTGGAGCGGAAAATCTTCCCTCATATCCAGGGGGATAATAAGTTCATCAGCGGGAAACAAAGGTTTAATTAAATTCAATTATTTTAAATCACCGGAAATCTCCGGAGCTCATGAAGGAGTCCTGAATCTGCGTTTTGACAACGGAGAAACGGTACAGTTTTTGTACGCCTTTGAAGATGACGGCCTCCGGCTGCTCTATGTCCCAGAGAACGTAATACAGGACCGCCGGGTTAAAACTGATCAGTTCATAGATCCTGTACGGCTGTTCTTCAAACCTCTGGACGGCGTCGTACTACCGGAAAGATAAGAATCTATGGCGTTTATACAACTTGACGGGATTGGGCTGTCATTCGGCGACCGTCAGATTTTCAAAGAAGCTCACCTCACCATATCCCCTGGAAGCAGGATTGCCTTGACCGGTGCTAACGGCAGCGGCAAATCAACTCTGATGAAAGTTGCCGCCGGTGAACAGGAATATGATGCGGGAAGGATTATCAGCCCCAGAGGAACAAGGTCGGCCTATCTTCCCCAGTCAGGAATTGTTCATAAAGGAAAAACCCTCAAAGAAGAGGCGATGGGAGCATTCAATGAACTTGCTGTTCTGAAAGATGAGGCGGATAGCATCACAGTGCTCCTGGAGAATAACGAAGGATCGACAGAATCACTTCTGGAACGCTATCAGGAGATTCATGATACCCTGGAAAATGCCGAATGGGACCGCAGGGAAGCCAGGGTTGAGCAGATTTTAAAAGGTTTGGGATTCAGCCGATCCGAACTGGAGAATGATGTCTCCACATTTTCGGGTGGGTGGCAGATGAGAATCGCCCTCTCAAAGATTCTTCTGACATCACCTGATGTACTGCTTCTGGATGAACCGACAAACTATCTGGATCTGGAAGCCAGGGAGTGGCTCCGTGATTTTTTAAAGAAATTTCCCGGGGGGGTACTCCTTGTTTCCCATGATAGGTTGTTTCTTGATGAAACCTGCAATCAGGTAGCCGAACTCTTAATCACCCGGCTCAGCATTTTTAAAGGCACCTACAGCGGTTATGAAGCCTTCAGAGAAAAGGACATGGCCGACCTTATAGAACGCTGGAAAAGACAGCAGGAAGAAATATCAAAAATTGAAACTTTCATTACCAGGTTCAGGTATCAAGCTACTAAGGCCAAACAGGTTCAGTCCCGGGTAAAGATGCTGGAAAAGATTGAACGGATTGAGATACCCCCGGCACTTAAACGTATCCAGTTCTCGTTTCCAGAGGCTCCCCACAGCGGTAAAATGGTTTTAAGGGGAGAACAGATAGAGCGGCATTACGGGAATAAAATAGTCTTCTCCGGACTTGATATCGAAATGCCCCGGGGATCGAGAACTGCAGTTGTCGGAGTAAACGGAGCTGGAAAAACAACACTTTTACGGATTATCTCGGGAGAAGATTCAGGATTCAGTGGTGAAATAGCTCTTGGAAGCGGTGTAAAAACAGGCTATTTCTCCCAGGATCAGGAATCTGTACTGGACCTATCCCTGACAGTCCTGGAGGAAGCCGGAAAGGAATCAGATCTCGGGGAAGGAAGATTACGCAGCCTGCTGGGAGCGTTCCTGTTCTCCGGTGATGATATCCACAAGAAAATCGCGGTTCTCTCCGGAGGCGAGCGGAACCGTCTGGCGCTGCTGAAAATACTGCTGGAGCCGGTAAATCTGCTTATTCTGGATGAACCTACCAATCATCTGGACATCCATTCCAAAGATATTCTTCTTGAAGCTCTCAAGGGCTTCGGAGGAACTCTGGTAATCGTATCCCATGACAGATATTTTCTCGAAAAGATTGCGGACCGCGTTCTTGAACTGGAAGATGGCATCGGGAAAACATACCTTGGGGACTATGCTTATTACAGGTGGCGGAAAAATGAAAGCCTGAAGTCTGGAAACTCAACCGGCTCCCATCCAGGACAGAGAGCACAATTGGAAACTCAGACAAATCCCGGAAACAGCAAAAATAGAGAGGAGCAGAAAAAACGCCGCTCACTGGTGAATAAACTCCGCAGGGAAGAGGAATCCCTCACTGTTCGAATGGAAGAAAAGGAACGTAAAGCCGCAGAACTGAGAACCGCTCTGGAACAACCGGAAAACTACTCAGATCCCGATAAAGCCTACACCCTGTCTGCAGAACTCATGAATGTTGAGGAGCGTATCGAGCAGATCTCTGCGGCATGGGAAGAAGCCGCAGCCGATTTGGAAAACGCAGAGAATAATTTATAGACGCTGTCTTCTCATGAATATCTGGATATTGTACTGATAACCCCACCAAGATAAGAAGAACCGAAGAGGTTCAGATGATTCAGAAGATGATACAGATTGTACAAATCCCGTCTTTCTGAGAATCCCGGTTCCAGCGGCCAGATATTTTCATAACCCTTCCGGAATCCCCGGGGAAAACCGCCGAACAATTCCGTCATGGCAATATCCGCCTCCCGATGGCCGTAGTAGACTGCAGGATCGATAAGCCAACCCCGGCCGTCCTCACCGGCCATCCAGTTGCCCCCCCAAAGATCGCCATGCAGGAGACTGGGACGCCCCTCTTCGGGTTCCGGGAGGATATCCCTCAACCGGCTTAACAGCGAT
>Ga0164315_10001054_pt1 | contig 20380 bp, 9 predicted proteins | sample GuaBasSedimGuay6_FD_113737 | JGI IMG/M metagenome (GOLD analysis project Ga0164315, IMG submission 113737) | Subseafloor sediment microbial communities from Guaymas Basin, Gulf of California, Mexico - Guay6, Core 4569-2, 0-3 cm | ecosystem: Environmental > Aquatic > Marine > Hydrothermal vents >... | reverse complement strand
TGGCGGTCTGGCGGCTGGATTTATCGAAATAACAGCCTGGGTACGCGGGTTTGCCAAATTCTATCCTGACATGGTCACCAATCTTGATTGGCTGACCTATCTCATGGATACGATCATCGATTTAAAAATGGCCTATTGGGAAATAGCACTGCCCATAGTGGGTGAATATGCGGATGTGGTTCAGGAAGCGGATGATCTGGCCGGCCAATTTGATTTACTTATCAGCCCCCAGATTTACCGCGAGGTTATCAAACCCCGCCACAAAAAGATTATGGATTTTATCAAGGCGCGCACCGACGCCAAGATCTTCTTCCATAGCTGCGGCGCTATCCGGGAGATCATCCCCGACATGATTGAGATCGGCATCGACATCATCAATCCGGTGCAGGTCAGCGCTACGGGTATGGAATCTTCAGCTCTGAAACGGGACTTTGGCAAAGATATCACTTTCTGGGGTGGACTGGTCGATACCCAGGGTGTGTTTACAGATGGTACAGAACAACAGGTCCGGGATGAAGTGCGCCGCCGTATTGACGATTTGGGCCCGGGTGGGGGATTCATTGCTGCTACGGTTCACAATGTCCAGGCCAATGTACCGCCGCAAAACGTGATGACCATGTGGGAAACGCTACAGGAGTACGGCGACTATGGTTCAGGCGGCGTGGGCCAACGCGCTGAAGATTATGTTTACAGCGAACCACTAGAGAAACCGCTCGTGGTCAGTACCAGCCCGGACGCCATGCCTGCCCGCGCCCTTATGCCCGAGGAAGCGGCAGCGATGCAACAAGCAGAAGAGGCACTGCCGCCGGTCATTCTGGATATGCGAGAGGCTATTATCGAAGGCGATCTTGAGGATTCTGTCGCCATAAGTCAGGAGGCCTTATCCGAGGGATACGACGCACAGTACATCATCCTCAATGGTGTAGTGCCAGCCATGGACGTCGTTGGCCAATTATTCGAAGAAGGTGAATATTTCCTACCGGAGATGATGGCCGCTGCCCTGGGCACACGGGGCATTATGGACATCCTGAGCCCCTACCTCACGGAAGCTGGTACAGAGCCCGTAGGTAAAGCCATTCTCGCCACCGTGAAGGGCGATCTGCATGATATCGGCAAGAACCTGGTTGGCATGATGCTTGAAGGTGCCGGTTATGAAATTATCGATCTGGGTGTCGATGTTCCGCCGGAAAAATTCATCGAAGCTATTCAGAAGTCAGATGCCCAGTTGGTTGGCCTGTCCGCGCTGCTGACCACGACCATACCCATGATCGGTAACACTGTCCGGGCGATGGAAAGCGCCGGCGTACGTGACCAGGTTAAAGTGATGGTCGGTGGGGCTGGCGTAACCCAGGAATATGCGGATAGTATTGGCGCCGATGGCTATGCGCCCGACGCCAGTGCGGCCGTTCGCAAAGCAAAAGAACTGCTGGCTGTGTCAGCCTGAGAGAATTGGGGTCAGTTAATCAACGGTGACTTTGCTTCCCCACCAATCATCATCAGGTTCAAAATCTGCTGACAGCATATCCTTTCGTTCTTGTTCCAGTTTAGGCAATAACTCATTAACAATCATATCGTGCCGTTTTTGCGCTTTTTCCTGGTCGTATTCCGGGTCTTCAACCGGAAGTTGAGCATTGACTCCTGTTAACCATGAATCAAGTTTGTTTGCCAGCTGCTCAGCCATCTGGGGATTTTGATCGGCAAGATCAGTTTGTTCATAAGGATCCGATTTCAGGTTATACAGTTCGTTTCTTCCATCTTCCCAATAGTGAATCAGTTTCCAATTGTTGTCTCTAATGATTGAAGAGGGCTCTCCCCCTTGATTGCCATAATGTGGGTAATGCCAGAAAAGTGGCCTGTCGGGCATGTCAATGGCACTGTTTTCAAGCAGCGGCTTCAGACTTATTCCGTCTACATGTTGCTCGGGAAGCAAGTCAATATTTGCCAGGTCAAGAATGGTCGGATAGAAATCTGTGCCTGTTACCGGATAGTTATGTTGTCCCGCTTCACCTTCTAACCATGGCACTTTTATAAAATATGGCTCGCGAATACCACCTTCCCATTGATATCCCTTGCCCCCTCTCAATGGCAGGTTTGATGTGGAGTAGTTATCACCCGATGCAACACCTCCATTATCAGACGTAAAAATCACAATGGTATTGTCCTCCAGTCCCAAATCTTTCAGGGCAGTCAACACAACACCCACAGCATCATCTGTGCTTTCCACCAACCCTGCATAAACAGGGTTGTCTTGTACTTGTCTTATGGGAAGTACACGTTCCATTTTGTATCCATTGTCCTTAATGCCCTGACGCCTTATCTTTTCTCTGTACTTGTTCCACTTTTCCTGTGTTGTTTGGATAGGGGCATGAACGGCATAAAAAGAAAGGAAGGCAAAAAAAGCAGCATCTTTGTTCTCTTTGATAAAACCAGCGGTTTCACGGGCAAGACGCATGGACAAATTCTCTCCCTCTTGTTCATTTTCAAGATTGGGGTTTATCCACGGTGAGAAATAGCCTCCTTTGGGCGCACCTGATTCCCAACCACCAACATTTTTCTCAAAACCGTGGTCTTCCGGATATGATCCTTCTGGACCAAGATGCCATTTCCCGGCGAAGAACGTTTTGTATCCCGACGCCCTCATAACCTCAGGTAATATATAATCATCATCCTGTATCTTGTTAATATACTTAGCAGGAAGAAGTCTGTCATGCCGGTTTTTTGAACGCCATTGGGTTCCAGATTTGGCGCCAATCCAATCGGTAATGCCATGTCTCGCGGTGAATTTCCCGGTAAAAATACTTGCCCGGGATGGACTGCATACACGGCTGGCAGCATAGCCCTGGGTAAAGCTCATTCCCTGGCTGGCCAATTTATCAATATTGGGGGTTTCGTAAATCTCACTGCCCGTAAAGCCCAGGTCATTAAGACCAAGATCATCCACCAGTATAAAAAGTACATTGGGTCGCTGAGCCGGAGTCTTACCCTCCTGTTGTTGGCAGGAGATTATCAGGAAGCAAATTATTACTAACCCCAGGATTTTGATTTTCATTCTTGGCCTTGTTCTTCCAGACCTGGCCGATAGGTATCCCCGACAATACGCTCAAACTGCAATTGCAAAGTACTGACAAGCCCCGGATTCTTTGCTGCAAGATTGACCTGCTCGCCAATATCGGTGCCAAGCTCATAAAGCTGTGGCACTTTTGCAAAGCCGACCTCGACACCCTTGGTATTTGTGCCCCTGCGTGGGTTTTCCACCCCCGGAATATACTTCCACGAGCCAGAGCGCAGCACCAGTCCACCAACCGACTCTTCGACCAGGTAATCCCTGCCCGCATTAGATTGGCCGAGCCACACGGCGAGCTGGTCGCGGCTGTCGGTGGCCTCATGATCGCTCAGCTCTTCGTCCACAAGCCTGGCGATCGATGCGTAAATATCGAGCTGGGAGACGAGCGCATCACTGCTGCCGGGCTTTATCTTGCCGGGCCAGTAGGTAATTGTTGGCACACGCGTGCCACCTTCATATGCGCTGTACTTGCTGCCGCGTAACGGTCCCGCAGGTTTGTGTTCGCCGAGTAACTCCACGGCCTGATCTTCATAGCCATCATTGAGGACCGGGCCATTGTCGCTGGTAAAAATAAGCAAGGTACGATCACTGATGCCGAGTTCCTCGAGTTCGTCTACCAGTGCTCCAACAATCCAGTCCGTCTGCGCAATGGCATCGCCGCGAGGGCCCATCGTACTCTTGCCCTTAAATCGTGGATTGGGTAGTCGTGGAACATGTATGTCGTGGAACGAATGAAACAAAAAGAAAGGCCCGTCCTTGTTGGCACGTATGAACTCGGCTGCCTTGGCCGAAAACACATCCGGGAATTCCTCGTCGATCCACAGTGCGGACTCACCACCACCCATGTGACCGATGCGACTCACACCGTTGACGATCGTCTTGCTGTGCTGCGAATCCGCCTTGTAGCGCATTAACTCGGGGTTTTCGTAACCCGTCGGCCGACTCCCGACCTTTTCTTTGTAACTGACTTCAATCGGATCTGCAGAATCCAGGTTGACGACTTGATGATCCTCAACATACACAGTGGGCACCCGGTCGCCCGTTGCTGGCAGCAGAAAGGCGTAGTCGAATCCGATTTCCAGTGGACCAGGCCTGATCGCTGCATTCCAGTCCAAATCACCATCACCCAGGCCCAGATGCCACTTGCCGACCACCGCAGTCGTGTAACCGGCGCGTTTCAGCATCGCAGGTAGTGTTGGTTTATCAGTGGGTATCAACAGCGGAGCATCGCCCCGCAGGATCGCCGCATTACGTCGGAAACCATGCTCGCCGGTGAGCAGGGAATATCGTGATGGCGTGCAGGTCGCGGCTGAACTGTGCGCGTCCGTGAAACGCACGCCATTGGCGGCCAGGCGGTCGATATTCGGTGTCTCAACGCCGATGGCGCCATAGCTGCCGACGTCGCCATAGCCAAGGTCATCGACGTAAAAAATGACGATATTGGGGAGCGGGGTGGTTTTATCTTTCACCGAATCGACAGCGTTTGCCGGATTGTCCGGATTGCAGGCCGAAAGGATCTGCAGGACAAGAGCCGACAGGCAAAGAAGTTTTGAATAAGAAGTGGTCATGATCTTTTCATATTCTCTCAAAAACCTCTAAAATTGGTCAATGCATATGTCAAACTACTTAATGACTATTATTGCCCCTTTGGTCGGTTTGTCCACACTGTTACTTTGCGGACCTGCCGACGCAGCAGTCCCGGTCGGTGCATCGGCACGGCCCAACATTATCCTAATCGTCGCCGACGATCTTGGCTATGGCGATCTGGGCTCCTACGGCCAGTTAAAAGTGCGCACACCGGTTCTCGATCAACTCGCCACCGAGGGCATTCGCTTTACTGATTTTTATGCGGGGTCGACTGTTTGTGCGCCTTCACGTGCCAGCCTGCTCACGGGACTGCATAGCGGTCATAGCCCGGTCCGGGAAAACCCCCGCTGGACCAGCAGCGGGCATCCGGTTGATTTCAGTTCGGGAGATCACCTGTTTTCCGAGATCCTGCACGATGCCGGCTATTCGACCGCCATCATCGGCAAGTGGGGGATGGCTGAGGACAAAAGGGTAACCGAGCTTGCAACCAATCCAGCTATGCCATTGCAGCAGGGATTCGATTATTTCTTCGGCTATAAACACCATGGTGACGCTCACCACTATTACTGGCACGGGCTTTACGAAAATAACGACATCTACTTGCTGGATGGTAACAATTACGAAACCAACTCGGGCCAGTACACACACGACCTCTTCACCCAAAAGGCACTCGAGTACATCGAGGGGCAACAGGATGAAAAGCCTTTCCTGCTCTATCTTGCTTACACGATTCCGCATATGGCCATCACGGTGCCGGAGGATTCAAAACAACCCTACCTCGGTCTCGGCTGGCCCGAACGCAAAATGAATACTCATGGTCATTACAAGCACGACCCGGAAGGCCATACGACCTTCGCCGGTATGATCTCGCGTATGGACAGGGATATCGGCCGGATAAAGGTGCTGCTCGAGGAAAAAGGCATCGCCGAAAACACCCTGATTCTGTTTACGTCAGATAACGGGCACGAATACGACAAGGGTTTTTTTGACAGCAATGGCCCGTTGCGCGGCATGAAACGCGACCTGTATGAAGGCGGAATCCGCATGCCGACGATCGCCTGGTGGCCCGGTACCGTTCCGGCGAATACGGTGTCTTCGCATATCGGGGCGTTCTGGGATGTACTGCCGACGTTTTGCGAGCTTGGCCAGCTTCAGACCTGTCCAGACTCCGACGGGATTTCGTTCCTGCCAACACTGCTGGGTAACAACGAGGACCAACAGCAACACGAGTTTCTGTACTGGGAGTTCAATGAATCACAAGGCCCGATCCAGGCCGTGAGGTCGGGTGACTGGAAGCTGGTCCGGTTTCTGGGTGAGCCGCCTGAGCTGTACGACCTGGTTACCGATATCGGCGAGCAGCATGACGTCGCGCAACAATACCCGGATATCGTGCGGCAATTAACGACACTGCTTGAGTCGGCAAGGGTTGAGCATCCCGAGTTCCCGCTCGAATGGCACCCGCGTGTACGGCCGGATACCCGTTAGTATTGAAAACTAAGTTGCCCGTAACTGGACTCATTTCTGTTTTTTATTTGGATTAACAATTATGCGTAATCAAATTTCAATTAAAAAAATCAGTACTCGTACCGCCCTGGTGCTTTTGTTAAGCCTGTTCTTTATTCAAGACCAGGTGATTGGGCAGGATCAAGTGGTGATTGCTGGCAATGTTCAAATAAAGGAAGTATGGATTCCATTGAAGGACGGAACAAATCTAGCCGTCGATTTGTATATGCCAGCGGACATGAAGCAGAACGAAAGATTCCCTGTGATACTGGAATATTTACCCTATCGAAAAGACGAAGGCAGGCCCGGGCGGCTGGGTACTTTTGCGTACTTTGTCGAGCATGGGTACGTCGTTGCAAGGGTCGACATGAGAGGAACGGGCCGGAGTGAAGGCAAATTGGTCGATGGAGAATATTCGGAACAAGAGCAATTGGATGGAGAGGAGATCATCGACTGGTTATCCAGGCAGTATTTCTCGACTGGAAATATTGCGATGTTTGGAATTTCATGGGGTGGCTTCAATGGCCTTCACATGGCGATGCGGCATCCGAGCGCACTGAAAACCATTATTTCGTGTATGTCTACCGATGACATCTACGAGGATGATGTCCATTACATGGATGGGATGAATCACATCGATGCTTATGAATTGATGATGGACCTGGGGAACATCATACCCGGGCCACCCGATTTCAATATTGAAGGGGACTATTTCAAAAACCGGTTTGACACCGAACCGTGGTTGTTGAAATACAAGAAACAGCAGGCAGATGGTCCATTCTGGAACAGGGCATCTTTGAATGAAGACTATTCTTCAATCGATATCCCGGTTTTTCTTGTCGGTGGATATTACGATGGGTACCGGGATATCGTACCCAGGATGGCTCAAAATGCCGATGTGCCTTACAAAGCACTACTGGGCCCATGGAATCACACCTTCCCGCACAATGCGTACCCGGAACCGGCCATCGAATGGCGCGAGATGGTGGTGCGTTGGCTGGACCATTGGTTGAAGGGCAAGGACACAGGTATTTTAGAAGAGCCATCGGTCTATTATTACCAGCGGGACTGGCACCCACCGGGAGTGGACCTGACTTATATTCCAGGCCGGTGGTACAGCTCTGATACATGGCCAGAAACCAATGATTCATTATTGTATTTGAATCAAGATCATGATCTGGTTGCCACGCCAGAGAAATTTGAGCATTCATTGATATACAACCCGACTGGCGTCGATGCCAGTGGGGTTGCAGCGTGGTGGGGCGATTGGTTCCCTGATCAAAAGGACGCAGATGCACACAGCCTGGTTTACGACTCGGAACTGATCACAGAGAGTCTTGAGATCGTTGGTTTCCCACAGGTGACATTGCAGACCACGGTGGATGCTCCGGCAGCAAATTGGTTGGTGAGGCTGTCTGATGTGGCACCAAACGGTATGGTTACACACATCACGGGTGCTGGTTTTAATGCCAACCACGTGGAATCTGCAGAAAAACCAATCCAACTGACCAAGGACAAAATTTACACGATTGAAATTGACTTGCACGCCACTTCATGGACGTTTCAAAAGGGACACAGGATTCGACTCGCCGTTAACAATTCCCAATGGCCGACGATTTGGCCTTCTCCATATAACATGACAACAACAATCAGATCAGATGACCATGGAAAGTCATTCTTGAAATTGCCCGTTCTCATCAATCCAACGCCACTTGCAAAGCCTTTTCCAAAACCCGTAGCTGGTCCAAAATTAGACGGTTATAAATCCATCGCGTCAGAAACCCCTTCCGGCTATCCGGAAATTAAGGAAATTGTACGCAACGAACGGACCAGGACCACAACTGTATTTGCAACGAATTCGGGTAGTTATAAATATCCATGGGGGGTTCATCACAACGTGGAATCAATAACGAGCAAGGTGAGTGACGACAATCCTGCAAATGCCAGTGTTCAGAGCACTTACGAGATCTCAGTAGTACTGGAGAACCGGACGCTCAAGTGGACCAGCGTACTTGATTTTACAAGTGATGAAAAAACGTTCTTTTACAGGTACAAGAGAACACTGGAAGAAAACGGTAGCCTGGTCAGAGAAAAAGCGTGGGAAGAAGATATCCCGAGAATTTGGTAGGACCGACGACAGACCTTCGCTTCAGTGTCAAATTAAGTGGGCCAGTAGTGCCCTGCAAACCATTATTTTTCAGAGGCCTTCATAATAAAGCTGAAACTCAGTGGTTTATCTGCCTGGACATGGTATTTTTCCATGGTTTTCGCGCCCCAGCTGTTGTCGCCACCAACGCCATGAATGGCAAGATCCAGGTTAACGTTAATGAGGTTTCTCTCTGGCAATTCATAATAATGTTTGCGGCGTATCATGTTGACCGTTGAGTAGCGTTCCTGTCTGTCCATTGGCGAATACAGGTCGGATTCATCGTAGGGCCAGGCCCTGAAATTGAATGGCTGCAGGCCTTCCACGCTTAATTGAACCTGTTCGTTTGAAAAACTCAAGTGCCTGACATCACTTCGATTGGTGCTGTCCGTGGCAGAAATATAGGGCACCTGAAAGGTCTCAAGTGTTTTCTGGTAATGACCTATTCTGGCGGCGGTTTTTCTATCAGGATAGTTCTCAAATGGCCCACGGCCGTACCAGTCAATTTGAGATAAGGATGAATCAAGCGCCAGCCTCATGCCAAATTTTGGCATGAACTCATGCTGGATGCGTGCCGGGTCCGGGTTGTATTCACCAGTGACCTGTACTTCTCCCTCGCCACTGATCCGGTAAGTCAGGGTATACAGAGCATGGTTTGCAACCAGGCGTGCGATCACCTTCACTTCTACCAGGTTCTTGCTCAAGGTGTTCACGGTAACGGAATTTACCTGGCGATAGGCAGCCGCTCTTAACCAGGGAGTCATTCTTTCGATAAACTGGTTACGTCCCTGGTTGTTGTTCAGAGGTTTCCAAAAATACGGTGCCAGTGGCCGGACTAACAACTCCTGCCCGTCAATCTGGTAACTGTTTAACTCGCCAGTCACCTTGTCGATTGCCAATCTGGTCTGTTTGGATGCTATGGTGATTGTGTCATCCGATTGATGAACTTTGAGTGGCTGACCTATTTGGGCAAGCTTCTCAGGAAAACGATAAGGTGACATCGTGAATTGTTCATAGGCAAGCTCAAACCCTTGCTCGGCCCAGAGGCTGTCAACCTTCGTACGAACTGACAATTCCAATAATAGCTCTTTGAAACCATCTTCTTTATCAGCAACAAAAGGTATTTCAACCAGCTTGGATTGCCCCGGTAACAAGCTTAGTTTCAACTGACCCTCTGCAAGGCTTTTTTCCGTATCCTTTACTTGCCAGGTGATGTCGTAAGCGGAGAGGTTTGTGAAATCATGGCGATTGGTTATCTTGACCTCATTGGGCTCGGCTGTTTGCTCAAACCAGACATTTTGCAGCACTTTTTTGGCCTCAAAATAACTGGGATAAGGCTTTCTATCCGGTGAAACGATGCCATTTAACAGGAATTCAGCATTGGTTGGCTTATCCCCAAAATCACCGCCGTATGCCCATACTTCACGATCGTGATCAAGGGTCAATTTCTCGGGTCGGGGACCGTAACTGACCATTGCAGTATTCTTCAGCCTGGCGAGTCCCTGATCGACCCAATCCCAAATTGCAGCACCTATGTAGCCTTGCTCGGCATAGATTACCTCCCAATGTTCCTGCAGATTACCAAGTGAATTGCCCATTGCATGGGCGTACTCACGCTGCATGAACGGTTTGTTGTTTTCCCTGGCCTCCTCAATCCACTCAAAGACATTGGTGGTCGTGCGATAACCCCTGTCATGGATATCCGATACTGAGCGATCGGTGTCGGAAAAAACCGGACGACTGGTATCAATCGCCAGTACGGCCTCTCTCATAGCCCTGAGGTTGAGTCCGGAGCCGCCCTCATTACCCAAAGACCAGATAACGATTGATGAATAGTTCTTATTGGCCTGCACCATGGATACTGCACGATCGACATGCGCGCTGGTCCAGTCAGGATTGTCCCCCAGTATTGTATTGGCCTGCTTATAATCATGACTTTCCTGATTCGCTTCATCAAAAATATAGATTCCATACTGATCGGCTAACCGGTACCAGCGATGATCATTGGGATAGTGAGAGTTGCGAACCAGGTTGAAATTGCCCTGTTTAAGCAATTTCATGTCGAGTTCCATGGTTTTCGTGTCCAGGTATCGGCCCATTCTGGGGTGATGCTCATGCCGATTAATACCTTTGATTTTTATTGAGCGGCCATTGACCCAAAATTGATTATCTTCGACTTTTATTTCTCTGAAGCCAAAGGTCCATGGGATGAATTCAAGTGGCTTACCCATGTTATCCAGCACGGTTAACATCATTGAATAAAGGCTGGGTGATTCTGCACTCCAGAGACTGATACCAGGCACTTCCAACTCCAGCTTGCCCATCAATTTGTCTTGTGACTGATCAATCTGTCCCTTCTGTTTATGAAGTAATTCGCCTTCAGGTGAAAACAGGCTCATTTCAAGTTGATAATCTTTAATCGCTTCAACGCCAAGCTGGTTATCAAAAACAAAATCAATCGATAGATCGGCGTCCTGGTAGTTGTTTTTTAAGCTGGTGTTGATTTGGAAGTCTTCCAGAAACACTTCTGTACGAGCAATCAAATTGACATCTCTGAATATGCCACTGAATCGCCACATATCCTGGTCTTCCAGGTAGCTGCCGTCGGACCAGCGATACACCTCGACGGCAAGGTCATTTTCACCTGCAACCAGGTACCCGGTAATGTCAAACTCTGCCGCCGTCATACTACCCTGGCTGTAACCAACCTTATTGCCATTAACCCACAGGTAAAACGCTGATTTCACGCCTTGAAATTCAATAAATATTTGCTTTTCTTTCAGACCGGCATCGACAATAAACTTGCGTTTGTAGCTGCCCACCGGGTTTCGATCAAAGTAGTTGGTATAGTCATCAGGTGGCTCAGACATAACCCTTGGCTGATCCTTGGCGAATGGATAGGGGCGATTGGAATAAATTGGCCGGCCATAACCCTGTGTTTGCCAGTTACCGGGAACATCAATAGCTGGCCACTGACTAACGTCATAGTCCGTTCGATAAAACTCCGCAGGACGTGAATCAGGATGCCCTGCCCACAAAAATTTCCATTGACCGTTCAGAGATTGAATTCGGCTAGATGCTTTTTTATTTAAAAGATTTTTCTCTTCAGCATAAGGACGCATATAAGCATGCCCTGGCTCTTTATTGCGACTTATGATCTGAGGATCTTCCCAGTCGGGCACTGTTGAGTTTTTTTCAGATGCCCAACAGGTAGCAATACTGCTAAATGTAAAAAAAACAGCAACCAAGTAGCTAAGTTTTGACGTGGTCATCTATATCTGCCCTGTGTAGGCTATCGTTATAACGAAGTTTCTTTTTTCACTCCTCTGAAACAATTCCAGCAAAGATGGTAGGGAAATCTCTTTTCCTCATCAGCTTATTGAAATCGTTGAGACGTTTACCAGTAAGTTGTCTAAATTCCTTCTCATAAGAAGAGAGTTGGTCATTAAGAAACTCGTGTGCCTGTTTCTGTTGCGTGGTCGGTGGAAAATCCGCTTGCGCTATACCAGAGGCAAGGCTTGAGGACCTGGTGTAGAACATTTCAGGCCAACGCAGACCATCACGAGCGTAGCTGCCGGAATACCCCACCGGGATGAGTTTATCCTCGAAAGCAATGAACTCCTCATCAAGCTCCTTGCTTTTCTCAATAACTGATTTAGCGCTTTCATCACCTTTGAGAACTTCCTGAAGATCATAAATCTGCTTCCTGATCCACTCGACTTGATTAACCATGCGCGCAGCGGAGGCCAGATTTTCACGGATCTCCAGCAATATTTCCATCTGAGCCTCAATGTCATCTGTAGTCCCAGCTGAATTCGGGTCCTTTCTTACAACGAGGGTCTGCGTGATTTCCTTCTCGTCGGCAACGAGTTTGACTGTGTAGGTTCCCGGGACCACCAGCGGTTTCATCCCACTTCCTCCGTCCGTAGGTCTCCATCCCTCAGGCCCCACCGTTACATGTGGATTCCCAACAGGACTTGTTCTTAGCTTGACCTTTGTTGATGCTTCATAGCGTAGATCCCACCAAATACGATTGATGCCCGGCTTTCTTGCTCCTTTCAGCGTCCGTATCGTTTGCCCCTGTGCATCCAGGATGCTAATTTCAACCTTATCCTTCGACTCAGTGCCCGAGTAGTAATTAATCGAAGCTCCGTAAGGCGGATTTTCACCGCTGCTTTGGTCGTGCGGGTCTGCGACATGAGGTTCCTTAAAACGAAATCGATACGCATCTCTGGGAGAAAAGAGGTGCACATCGGATCCGATGACCTCCGTCGTGATCTGTCGCAGTGGCGTGATATCGTCGAGAATCCAAAACCCCCGGCCATAGGTACCAATAACCAGGTCGCCGAAATGCTCCTGGATGGTAAGCCAGTGCACAGGTGCATGCGGAAGGTTGTTTTGTAACGCAAGCCAGTTCTTGCCATCATTGAAAGACGCATACAAAGCATTCTCTGTTCCCAGGTAGAGCAAACCCTTGCGCTTCGGATCTTCCCTTACAATATGGGCATAGCTCAACTCACTCTTGGGAATATCCGAGCTGATCGATTTCCAGCGCTTTCCATAGTCGGTGGTCTTGTAGACATATGCCTTTCTGTTGTTGACCTGGTGCAGGTCGACAGTGATGTAGGCAGTGGCAGCGTCATGCCAAGATGGCTCTATGTTGCTTATCGTGCCCCAGCGTGGAAGGTCGGGAATGTTTTTGGTCACATCGGTCCAGTTGGAACCACCATCCCGAGTCACATGCACCAAACCATCATTACTCCCTGTCCAGATGACACCCTCTTCAAGGGGAGACTCGGCTATAGCAAAAAGCGTACCGTAATAGGTAGGGGGCGTATCCTCGCGAGTGATTCCTCCAGTTAGCTGCTGCTTGGTCTTGTCATTTTCTGTGAGATCGGGGCTGATGACTTCCCAACGCTCTCCACCGTTGGTTGTCTTGTGCAAATATTGGCTGCCAACGTAAACCCTGTTGTGATCGTGCGGTGATATGGCTATGGGGAAAGTCCACTGCCAGCGATACTTGGCGGTAGAGGCGGCCCAGCCATAATTGGTGACGGGCCAAACGTCAACGGCACGACTGTGACCCGTACGGAGGTCATAGCGATGCAATCCATCGAAAATACCAGACCAGACAATATTGGAGTCAACAGGATCCGGAATGGCAAAACCGGATTCAGAACCACCCACGGAATGCCACAACCCTGAGGGTATTTTTCCACGGGTGAGGCTGTTGCTGGGGCCCCGGAATGAGTTGCCATCCTGCCGATTACCATAGACATAGTAGGGGATCTGATTGTCAGCATACACGTGGTACATCTGAGCAATGGGCAAAGAGATGCCACGCCAGTTTTTTCCTCCGTTGGTGGAAATACTGACGTACTGATCGTTTCCCACGATCATGCGTTTGGGGATGAGGGGATCGATCCACATGTCGTGATTGTCTCCACCGATCATGTTTCTGACTCTGCTGAAGTTTTCACCACCATCGAGGGATTTGGAGACAACGCCGGCAATAGTATATATCTCATTGTGATCATCGGGAGCGATGGTCGCCCTGGTGTAGTAAAGAGGTCGATTCATCAAGACACGATCATGGTTCACATGTTTCCAGGTCGAACCGCCATCAACTGATTTCCAGAGCCCCTCGTCTTCAGTCTCAATGAGGGTATAGACATAGTTCGAGTCGCTCGGTGCAACAGATACAGCGATTTTGCCCATCTCGGTTTCCGGTAGCCCATTGCCTGTGAGGGGCTTCCATGTAGTGCCACCATCCCGAGACATATAAAGACCACTGCCCGGCCCTCCGCTCCACCGGCCCCAGGTCTTTATGAGCATCTCCCACATGCCAGCAAAGAGAATCCGAGGATTATTTGGGTCCATGGCAATATCAGAAGCACCGGTGTTCTCGTCCACAAAAAGCACGCGCTCCCAGGTCTCACCGCCATCGAGTGTGCGATAAACACCTCGCTCCTGCTGCGGTCCATAGAGATGGCCCATCGCGGCAGCAAAGACGATATCGGGGTCACGCGGGTCGATGACGATCCTGCCGATTCTGCCGGTTTTTTCGAGGCCCATGGACTGCCAGGTTTTACCCGCATCCGTGGATCGATAGATGCCCATGCCCTGGGAAACGTTGCTGCGGATGAAGGTCTCGCCAGTACCGGCCCACACCACGTTGGAATCTGAAGGGGCAATCGCCAATGAGCCAATTGACGAAACTTTCTGATCATCAAAAATGGGCTCCCAATTCGTGCCACCATCAATGGTTTTCCATATACCTCCTGAAGCCGCACCGGCATAGTAGACATTTGGATCACCAGGAACACCGACGACTGCACTGACTCGATTACCAATTGGGCCTATATGGCGGAATTTGAATTGCTCGTAAACCTCGGGACCTAACTCCTGAGAAGAGCTTAAAGCCCCGGAACTGGCGAAAATAAGTAAGAGCACTGCGGCAGTTCTTTTTAACGATTGCCCTAAATGATCATATGTGAACAACATAGAACACCTCCAAAGTGTTCGGGAGTGGAATAAATATTGCCTGGCGTCTATTGAAAATTACCCAGAGGTATCCAGCATGCAATAAAATTTCTTAACATAAGCGGTGGTTTTCCAACTACAAACCGTGCCCTCGGGGACCATGAAAACGTCTCCGGCAACGAACACATTAGCGGTTCCGTCCTGTTCGGTAATCGTGATTTCCCCTTCCAGTAATTGAACAAACTCATAACAGGGGAATGGGAGCATTTCACTTTCGAAAGCCGTGCTATCCCACATGCCTATGAAAAGATTGCCGGCATCATTGGTAAATGCATTGCTGTCGTGCTGTACAGGGGTATCACCCTTGATCACAAATGGATCAGTGGTATCCATTTTTTCCTTAGCCTGTTGCAAGGCTTTCGCATTAAGCACAACCACCCCGCCATCTGCGCTGTCAATTTCCTGGGTGTCCGCTTTTGGGTCTGCATAGGTGATATAGAATTTTCGCAGGAACCCAAGCTGTTTCCAGCTAACAGGAATGCCATTGCGTATACAGAATGTCTCACCCTCATTGACGTGCGTTGCTTTCCCATCGCCATCAACCATATCAACCTGGCCTTCAAGAACCCACATCATCTCATCACCAGGATAAGGACCGAATGCCTCCTGCATATCAGTCGTGGTCCAAACGCCTGCATTCAAACCCAGTTCGTCATCATTGAAGTACTCGTGCAAATGTTGTTCCGGCAATGCCCCCTGAAAGTCAGCCCGGTCCAGTTCCATGGCTGGCATACCAGTATTGGCCGGACCGTGGGTATCAAAACGGATCACTCTTTTTACAGTCTTCATTGGGCTTTCCTTGTTGGAATTGATGATTACATTTCTTGAAAGTTCTTACTTTATTTCCTGGGCCACATCTTGATTGATTGTCCTCCTTCTTTCGGCTTATTGAAAGGACCCGGATAGGGGTTACTGGTGTTTCGCTCGTTGCCGAAATAATCCCTGTCGAGTCAATTACTTGCCGATCAGTGCTAAGATTCCGGTAGCCTGAAAATAAGCCCAGAGGATTTTTAATCATGTACGGCATGTTTGATTGGGGCCCTTTGACAATCACGGACGAGGAGACGGGTGACTTCGAGACGGTCAATTACATTAGCCGGCAACTCCAGAAAACACACGACAAACCGTTTTTCCTGGCGGCTGGTATTTATCGTCCACATCTTCCCTGGCACGTTCCCCAAAAGTATTTTGATCGCTTTCCACTGGACAGCATCAAGATGCCTGATACTTATGAGAACGATCTGTCAGACCTGGGACCGGTAGCAAAAGAGATCATTACCCGAGGGGGAAATTATCACAAACACGTGATTGAGGCGGACCAGTGGAAAAAGGCTGTCCAGGGGTACCTGGCTTCCATAGCATTTGCAGATGAAATGGTCGGAAGATTGCTGCACGCCCTTGAACGCAGTGCCTATGCCGACAATACCATCGTGGTGATCTGGTCGGATCACGGCTGGCAACTTGGCGAGAAAATGCACTGGCGCAAATTTGCCCTGTGGGAAAACGTAATCCGTACTGTGATGATGATGCGTGTGCCCGGGAACCTGGAGAAATTACCAGCAGGTTCGGCAAAGGGGGTTGCAACCACCAACCTCACATCCTTGCTGGATATCTATCCGACCCTCGTCGACCTGTGTAACCTTCCGGAAAGAGACGATTTTGATGGGATCAGCCTGATATCCATGTTGGCAAAACCAAAGTAACCGGTATCCAGGCCAGTCATCACCAGCTATGATTATGGCAGTTATTCTGTCCGCTATGAGAACTGGCATTACATCCGCTACATCGACGATTCAGAGGAACTCTATGAGCTCGATTCCGATCCAGAGGAATGGCACAACCTGGCCGCTGACGAGGAATTTGCGGACACCAAACATCACCTGGCCGGGTTTATTCCATCAAACCCTATTGATCTGCCCGAAGTTTCCCTGATTGAACTTGAGGAGCATCACGTTCCACCATTCAGGTCAAAAGAATATTTTTTCAGCAAGGAAAGGCAGGAGTGGATGAAGAGATTTGAATAAGTGGAGTCAGATTAAAGCAGAAGGAAAGATAATGAAAACCAGGCATGCTTTGTTTTATGCTGTCCTTATTCTTACAGTCCATTGCCCCGGTATTGCCCATTCAGGATATGACAAGATATCCGATAATTCAGAACACCGTGTAACATCCCATGGTGACGCTGAACTTGCCACGGGTAGTCCAAGCCCGGCGCAGATGCGACAAGAAGCTCTCGTTTCGGCGCTCAGTTCACTTACACTTCATATAACAAGTGACGCCTCTTTAGAGCCCTCCGGGATCGCACAACACAAGTCTACCATTGACGCCAACAAAGACTTCTTTGGAGCCAGCCGCGCGATCATCGCAGCCAGCTTCAAACTTGTGAAAACATACGATACTGAAATCGGACCATTGTGGGTGTCGGACAGCCCTGTTAAAAACTTCAAGAGAGCGGACGTTTCCGATAGCGATATACATTGGGCTGTGTATACGGTGATGCAGAATATCATCGACAAGACCTATACCGGACCCAACATTGTAGACAACGAGGACCTTTTCTCCGGGTTTAAGTTTGGCTCATCCGCCTATTTTCCAGGTGCTTGTGATGCACTGGAAGATCCCGAAAAGACCTATACCGCCACGATCAATGCAAGCTTCCTGAAATCATTTGGCCGCGACACCATGTACTGGACGAGACCTGCACGTAAACCCACCGGTATGTATTTGGCACCCGGTACGGTTGCTACGATCATCGTGCCCCAGGCTTTGGTAGGGAAAGGCTACCAGGTCAGGGTGGGCAGCCATTCATGGGATTTCTTCAGGCTACCTGAATTGTACCGCCTGGACCGCAGTTCTCTGCTTTTCGATATCAATGCTACGCAAATCCAGGTGTCCAGTCCCCTTGGCGGCGGTATTTACATCGAGGTACCTCATCTTTCCGATAACGGCATCGTGGAGATTGAGATAAAGAATGCTGTTCCTTCACCTTATTTTTCCGCAAAGCCTTTTCACACGACGACGCTTGAGGAATGGAAAAAAATACAACGGCACCACAAAGCGCCATGGGCGGATTTCCAGACCGAAAAGTTTATGATGAACGTCCCCACCGATTGGATATATAAACTTGAAGACCCGGCGTCGTTGCTGGCGGAATGGGACATGTCCATGGATGCCACCAATGAGCTAATGGGGTTCCCTGTTGAGCGTGGTAAAGAAACGCTATATGCCCAAGTCGACCTGGCTATTCCTTTTGGCTTCCACGCTACAGGGTATCCCGCCGTGAACGCATGGTACGACCCGAACAAAGCGTATGGCGGCGCTCATGACGATTACCTTGTCACCAGCCCAAAACACGCCGACTATGTTGAATTTCATGAAATGGGGCATGGCTACCTTTTTCCAAAACTTGAGACTGATATCGAGTCTACGGTGAACCTGCTCCACGTGGCCGTCTTAAATCGCAAGTTGGGTTTCAGTTTAGATGAAGCCTTTCAAAAATCAGCTCCTTCAGGTAATGCTTCCCGCAGCATAGATAATGCTGCAATTTTCTGGATGATGATGCAGGACTTCAAGAACAACAAAACCATGAATGCATTGGATAAGAATTATCAACATCAAGGTCATGCAGACTACGCAGAAGTCGCCCGGCTCTTTGGCTGGGACGTGCTGGCCGATTATTGGAAAGCCTACATGTTGGAGGGGACAGAAAAGAGCCCTATAGACAATGGGGAAACCGACACCATACTGCTCAGATTATCCGAAGCCGTGGGTGTTGATATCAGACCCCTCTTCCACTTCTGGGGTGTCCATCCTGACAAGCCGACCGCACTACAAGAAGCCATCGATGCTGAAAGGCTCTTGCCTTCGATGGATATCTACCGAACCCTTAAGAAATACCAATCCCTGGTTCCACAGGATAAGGGGGCGTTTCAAAAGTTCGCCCTGCAGTGGTGGGGTGGGAAAGAGGATGAGGCGAAAAGTAAACATGCGGCTATTTGGGACATCTACAACGAGACTTATGCCAATCTGGTTCAGTCGAATGTACAGAACATCATTGATCACTATTTTCCCGACGGCCCACCTGAAGTCGTCGGCGTCGATGATTCGCAAGCACCGACGCCCAACCCGATGACTTTTTCAACGCCGCCCGGGGCAACCGGAGAAAGGTCAATTTCCATGACCGCCGCCAATGCCGCCGACGACAGTTGGGTGCAGTATTACTTTACCAACACCGCTGGCGCTGGCCATGACAGCGGTTGGCAGGGCAGCAGAGTTTATGAAGATACGGGATTGAAGCCGAATACCGTCTACGCCTATACCGTCAAGACGCGGGATTATAGTCCCGCGCAAAATTCGAGCGCAGCGTCCAGCCCCGTTTCAGCCCGGACAAAAAGGTTGGATAATACCAGTCCCTTGCCAGGGAAAATGAGTATGAAGGTCGCTCCGGTAGCAACCAGTCCTTCCACCATCTACATGGTAGCCACAACCGCATCGGACCCCAGTGGCGTCGAATACTATTTTACCTGCACCACCGGCGATGGTCATGACAGTGGATGGCAGGAGGGCGCATCCTATACCGACACCGGCCTTAACCCCGAAACAGAATACAGCTATATCGTCACGGTGCGAGACAAGAGCCCTCAAGTCAATAAGACCAGCGCCTCAGCAGCGCTATCGGCGACCACCGAAGTAGCATTCACCGGGCCTTATCTCGTGATGAGCAAACCAGTCTATGCCGTAGGGGAGGATATCGTGGTTCACTATGTTGCTCCCGCTGGAAAGCCTTCCATCTGGGTAGGGATCTTTAGTCCACCCACGAAAGCGGAGCTTTCCGATTCGGATGGAATTCAATATCAGTACCTTGAGGGAAAACCTGTCAGGCCAACCGGTATGATGAATGGAAAATTAGTTTTCAATGGTATGGCAGCAGGAAGCTATCAAGCCAGGCTTCATTACAATGACGACTATCCAATCAAAGCGCATATTGAGTTTACGGTCAAATAACACAATAAATTCAGGGCGTGGAGGATAGGATAAAAGCCCTTTTTTCAAAGAATCAAAGTTTATCTGCCAACCTGTTTCCCCGGCTTTCCCTGAGGGGTCAGAAAGCTCTTATCGTCACAGGCCCAAGCAGTCCGGAAGGCTGCAAAGGACTTTCAGCATCATAAGGATTGACTGGCGCCCATATTTTTCGCTCCGCCTCCGGAAGCCGCATATCCCCGATGATGCGATTCACCCAGGTATTGACAATTTCAATTTTCAGCTCGTTTTCGCCTTCCCGTACCAGGTCAGAGATATCCAGTTGGTAAGGTGGTGTCCACAAACCTCCGGCGTATTTACCGTTTACTGTCACCTTTGCCATGGCCGTGAACTCACCCAGATCAATAATGACTTCAGCACTTTCCGGCAGCTTATCCAGCATGAATGTATTGTCATAGAAGGCAGTACCTGAATAGTACTTGATACGTTCGTCCTCAGATTCAGCCCAATCCGTCAGTGCTTCAAGAACCACGGCTTCTTCAGGACCTCTCTGGGCC
>Ga0164315_10001053_pt1 | contig 20380 bp, 15 predicted proteins | sample GuaBasSedimGuay6_FD_113737 | JGI IMG/M metagenome (GOLD analysis project Ga0164315, IMG submission 113737) | Subseafloor sediment microbial communities from Guaymas Basin, Gulf of California, Mexico - Guay6, Core 4569-2, 0-3 cm | ecosystem: Environmental > Aquatic > Marine > Hydrothermal vents... | reverse complement strand
GGGGATGGGCAGGACCTTACAATTACTTTTTGTTAAAGGAAGGTGTTGATATTAAAACCCTGGAGGAAAAAATGCCGGACTTTACTGTTAGCTATTGGGAGGGGGAAGGAACCCCCGAAGAGATTCTTGCCAGTGATGCATATGCATTTCAGCCAATAAAAAAAATACACTTACACTCAAAACTGGAGCAGGAAATCACTCCCAACAGTGATATTACTTATGTATATGTTTTTTTACTGGTGGCTATTTTGATCCTTTCAATAGCAGGGGTTAATTATGTTAACATCACTACCGCTCAATCAATGAGGAGGGTTAAAGAAATGGGTATAAGAAAAGTAGTTGGTGCTTTTCGAAAGCAGATCATTATACAGAACCTTGGTGAATCATTTATGATCAGTGCTTTTGCCGGATTGTTGGCCGTATTGATCATCGATATTTTATACCCTTATTATAATCTTCTTTCAGGATTGGATTATGGACTTGCAGAAATATTCTCACGGAATAATATTTTCCTCATTATTGGCATCGTAGTTTTGTTGGGTTTTTTGTCTGGTATTTATCCTGCTTTTCTGGCTTCCCGGTTTTCGATAGAAGATAACGTTAAAGGGATTAAAAAAGTAGGTTCTTTTAGTAATAGGCTTCGAAGAGTACTGATCATATTGCAATTTACCATTTCCATATTTTTAATTTTTAGTACCCTGGTTTTATATCAACAGATTAAACTTTTTAACGATCAGGATCTTGGATTTACAAAAGAAAATGTAATTTCCATCACTTTTGGTGGAGACGTGTTTCGTGCTTTAAGAAATGATTATGTAGCTGTAAAAAACGATATTAAATCCAATCCAAATGTCCTTGAAGTTTCAAGCACATCTAATTTACCTGGTCAGCGGACAAGTGTGGAAAATTTGACATACAAAGGAGTAGAGGTAGATGAAATGCCCTCACAACGTTTTATTCGTGTGGACGAGGATTATTTGAAAACCATGCAAATAGAGTTGTTGGAAGGTGAAGACTTTTTCCGGTCTGCTGATACTTCATTGCAATTTTTGATCAATGAAAATTCAAAAATTGTCAGTGGCATTGACGACCCCATTGGCAAAACTGCTGATAATATGTGGGGCGGTAGTGGTAAAGTTATTGGAATTGTTAAAAATCACAACTTTGCATCTTTACATGAAGCCATAGAACCCCTTGTACTGGAATTTAATCCAGATCAGCTCAGGGGTAATTTATTGGTTAGATTTATTGGTGATAAAAAAGAGATGAAGGAATACGTGGAAAAGAAACTTAGGGAATATGCACCTTACGACATTATTGAATCAGAATTTATAACCGATCATTGGGATAGTTTATATACTACAGAGATCAATGCAGGAAATACCTTTAAGGCTTTTTCATTGTTGGCCATTATCATATCATGCATAGGTTTATTTGGTTTAGCTGCCTTTGCTGCTGAACTCCGTACCAAAGAAATGGGTATCCGTAAGGTACATGGTGCCGGATTGATTGACATTATGAAGATATTCAGTTTTGATTTTATAAAACTGATCTTAATCTCTACCGTTATTGCCTTACCCATTGCATGGTATGTGATGGAAAACTGGTTGCAATCATTCGAATACCGTATCCATCTTAGCTGGATTTATTTTCTTTTTTCACTTGTAGCTATCATGACCGTTTCTATCCTGACTATTATGTACCAAATGGTAAAAGTGAGCAGGGCCAATCCGATTGATTATATTAAGTATGAGTAAGCTCTTTTAAATTATCACCTACCTTTACACTTGTTTGGACTGGATGACTTGACTTTAGGATCAGTGGTGGAGATAATAAGATGATAATTTTAATCAAAGGTTCTTTTTATTAAATACCCTAGTTGGAGCAGATAGCCTTTAGATATTCAATATGAACAATATATACAATTTAATGTTTATTGAAGGCATAAATATTTGGAGCATTAAAATACATTCATAATGAAAAATTACTTAATTCTATCAGTAATACTTATTTTATTTACTATTGCCTGTAAAAAAGATGATAATGAAGTTTTACTGGAGCCCAATGCTGGTAAGGATCAGGTTACCGTTCCCTTTGAATTGGTAACATTGGATGGAACAGCAACAAAAGGACCTGAAGGTTATTCGATTGAATGGATATATGAAGGTTCGGTACCGGAAGCAGAAATTAACTTTCAAAATGAAAATACCCTGAGCCCTGATTTTACACCCCCTGTAAATGGCACTTATTTTTTTACCTTAAAAATTAGTTCTGGTGGCAACTCTGCATCAGACCAGGTAAAAATAGAAACTTCAGGAGCGATTGTTCTGGGAGGAACAATTGATGAAAATTTGGAACTTAAAAACGTGGAGCCAGATCCATCAAAATCCGATTATATCATTACATCTGATTTGATTGTACCAAGTGATAAACTTATGTCAGTGATGGAAGATGGAATTGTGATAGAGGTGATGGAAAACACAGGTATTGTTATTCAGGAAGGAGGAATGCTGTCGAATTACAATGTTTCTTATGATGAGGGCTACAATACTGTTTTTAAATCTTCCACCAGTTGGAAAGGGATTCTGATAGATGGTGGCACTATTACTTTGCAGGATGCCCGTATTGAAAATGCGGGTGATTCTAATTTTGAAAATCACACGGAAGCGGCCGCCTTGGTATTGGCTGCTAACTCAACCATAGCCAAAGATTTTTCCAACAATGTATTTGTCAATTCCTCAGCCATCGACTTTTTGGTGGAGGGAGCTGTAACAATCAATGGATATTTTACAGATAATACCTTATCTTATACTGTGCCAATAAAAGTTCCTTTTAATTTCATCACTTATATTGATGGTGATAATACCTATCCGGTCGACTATGATTATATTTTCCTGAAGGTTAATGAAGCCGTAATTGAAAATCATCCTGAATATGAAATATTTAAATTGTATGGCGAGAAATATTATTTGGATGGTACTTTACATCTTGCAGAAAGTATTTATATAACCCTCGGAACACATGTCTTGATGAAAGAAGGTGCAGGAATTGTTATATTCGATGGTTCATTAGTAGTTCAAGACTGGATCGGTGAAGGTCAGGTGATTTTTGAAGGAATCAGTTCAGCCAACTGGATTGGTTTAGCATCTACCGATGAAGGAAGTTTTAACCTGAAAAGTAGTTTAATCAATAATGCAGGTTATGGCCTGTTTAATACCGGTTTATTCCAATCTGAACAGCCGGCATCCATTTATCAGGATAACAACAAGATATTCCGGTTTATGAACTGTGAACTTAAAAATAGTGGTGGCTATGGTATTTATTATACTGGCGAGACTGGTGACTACATATATACACTGGAAAACAATACATTTGAAAATACCGCCTTACCAGCGATTCGTACTACAGTAAGAGCGATGGGGTACACACTGAAATCGGAACATGGGAATACTTTTATCATGAATGTAACAACTGCAGCTGTTCTTATCGAAGAAGACAATCAATTTTATGATGTGCAGGGTACATGGCCTGCCCTGGGTGGAAGCAGCTATTACCTGGTCAATACCGATTTGCTAAGAGAAACTGATGTTCCGTTCAAACTTGATCCGGGTGTAATTCTAAAATTTGCAGCCGATAAATCATTTATCTGGGAATATAACTTTAACGACATCTTTGCATTTAGGGCGATGGGAACTTCAGAAAATCCCATCATTTTTGACAGTGAAAGTGAAAATGAAAAGTGGGGAGGCATGAAGCTTTCCGGACATTTTGAAATGGCCCATTGTCAGATTAAGAATGCGGGAAGTATATTATTGCCCGATGCACCTGTTGCAGGAAATGTATTTATTGCTCTTAATGCGCAAAGCAGCAGTTATCCCTTTTTAAAATTTCAGGATAATGTGGTTAATGGTAGTGAAGGATATGGTGCCATCATAAATGATTATGTAACGCCACCTAGCGACCCTTCTAATCCGGATAATAATAATGTGTTTAGCAATAACAACCTGGGTGATTATTACTTTATAAATAAATAATTGGTTTTGCCTTAGCTTTCCTTACTATAATTATTTCTTTGTTTTTTGAAAAAAAGCAAAAAAGCCTGATGAAAAACACCAGGCTTTAAAACAGAAAGCGATCTTTTATTTTATCACACCCAACTCTTTACCAACTTTGGTAAATGCAGCGATGGCTTTATCCAAATGCGCCTTTTCATGACCAGCTGAAAGCTGCACACGGATACGTGCCTGATCTTTTGGAACAACAGGATAATAGAAACCAATAACATAAATTCCTTCTTCCAGTAATTTGGCTGCCATATCCTGTGATAATTTTGCATCGTAAAGCATTACCGCACAAATAGCTGATTTGGATGGTTTGATATCAAATCCCGCTTCAGTCATTTTGGTGATAAAATATTCTGAATTCCAATGCAATTTATCTTGTAACTCAGTTGTTTCAGCCATCATATCAAACATCTCAATTCCGGCACCTACTGCAGATGGCAACAATGAGTTAGAGAATAAATATGGACGGGACTTCTGGCGTAACATTTCGATGATCTCTTTTTTACCGGTTGTAAATCCACCGATTCCACCACCAAAAGCCTTACCTAAAGTTCCTGTAATGATATCAACTTCACCACGGATATCAAACAATTCTGTAACACCGCGACCGGTTTTACCAACCACACCAGCTGAATGACATTCATCCACCATGATCATCGCATCATATTTTTTGGCTAACTCGTTGATCTTATCCAGAGGAGCTACATTTCCGTCCATTGAAAATACACCATCAGTAACGATAATTTTAAAACGGGCAGTTTCAGAAGCTTTTTTGAGTTGTACTTCCAAGTCAGCCATATCGGCATTTTGATACCGGAAACGTTGTGCTTTACATAACCTGACTCCATCAATAATTGATGCATGGTTTAAAGAGTCAGAAATAATGGCATCCTCTGCCGTTAGGATCGGTTCGAAAACACCACCATTGGCATCAAAACAAGCGGCATACAAAATGGTATCTTCTGTACCAAAAAATTCAGCAATTTTAGCTTCAAGGGTTTTGTGAATGTCCTGACATCCGCAAATAAAACGGACAGATGACATTCCAAATCCGTGCGAATCAAGAGCGTCCTTAGCTGCCTGAACCAATCGAGGATGATTGGATAAGCCTAAATAATTGTTGGCACAAAAATTCAATACGTCCTGACCGGAGGTTAATCCAATTTCGGCACCCTGTGGAGTTTTAATAATACGTTCAGCTTTAAACAAACCAGCTTCTTTAATGTTTTTTAACTCAGTGGCAAGATGGTCTTTAATTTTTCCGTACATGTTGGTGTATTTTTAAGTTTTTAATATTATTAATTGATTTATAATCTTTTAATTTATCAAGTAAATGGTAAAAAGGTTAATATGTAAATAGGGTTAACATTGTACTTATAAAAAATAATGTTTTGGAGTAACAAAGCACATTCACCTATTTACTTACTTACTTATTCACTTATTCACTTATTCACTTATTCACTTTTAACTAAGATCAGCAAATATATTACAAATTGATTTTAAACTTATTATAAATAACCTGCCTGTTGTAGATTTAAATTTGGCAGATCACAAAAATATTTATTTTTGCCACAAAATTGTGAATTAATTAACACTAAAATTATAAACAAATGAAAAATATCTTGATTATCGGCTCTGTAGGACAAATTGGATCGGAGCTAACTATGGAACTCAGAAGGCGTTATGGTAACGATAATGTAGTTGCTGGTTTTCGTAGCACTCAACCTTCAGAAGAATTAGCAAACTCAGGACCACTTGAAAGAGTTGATGCCACAGATGTAGAAAGATTAAACGAAGTAGTAAAAAAATATAAGATTGACACAATTTACAATTTGGCAGCATTGTTATCATCAGTTGCTGAAGACAAACCACAAGCTGCCTGGAATGTTGGTGTAAACGGTGTTTATAATGTATTGGAAATTGCCCGTGAACATGGTTGTGCTGTATTTTTCCCAAGTTCAATTGGTGCTTTTGGCCCAACTACCCCACTTGATAATACGCCACAGGACACCATCCAGCGTCCAACAACTATGTATGGTGTTACAAAAGTAGCCGGAGAATTATTAAGCGATTATTACCACAAACGATTTGGTGTTGATACACGCGGATTACGTTATCCTGGAATTATTTCATCGGTAACATTACCTGGTGGCGGAACAACTGATTATGCTGTGGAAATTTTTTATGATGCTATTAAAAACCATAAATTCACTTGTCCTTTACCAAAAGGTGCTTTCCTTGATATGATGTATATGCCGGATGCATTGAATTGTGCCATTGACTTAATGGAGGCTGATCCTGCAAAATTGCTTCACAGAAATGCATTTAATGTTTCTGCTATGAGTTTCGATCCTGAAATTCTCGCCAATGAAGTAAAAAAACACATACCTGATTTTGAAATGACTTATGATGTTGATCCTAAAAAAGAAGGCATTGCTGCAACCTGGCCGAATAGTATGGACGATTCAGCTGCCCGTGCAGAGTGGGGCTGGGATCCCAAATATACACTCCCTGAAATGGTTGCTGATATGATGGAAAAGATCAGTGCTAAGTTGGGGATAGCTTATAAATAAGAGTGACAAATAAATAAAATTGATTGCTGGATTTATTTCTATCCGGACAATTCAATGAAAAATAAAAAAGCCTGCTTATTTACAATTGGCAGGCTTTCCTTTTTTGAAGCGGTATGTTAAGAACGTATGTAAATTATCTTCTGTTTCCTAGAAATCTAAGTAAGAACAGGAACAGGTTAATGAAATCAAGGTACAATGATAAAGCACCCATAATTACTAGTTTCTTGGTCGATTCAGCACCATATTGAACCCCTGCACCAATCCGTTTAAGTTTTTGCACATCGTAAGCTGTTAAACCGGTAAATACCAGTACACCAATAAAACTGATGATGTAGTCAAAGGCTTCGCTGTGCATAAACATATTTACCACACTGGCAATAATAATTCCAATTAACCCCATCATCATCAGTGATCCAAACTTTGTCAGGTCTGTTTTGGTGGTATATCCCACAAACGACATGATCCCAAACATGCCTGCCGTTACGGCAAATGTTAGAAATACGGATGAGGCTGTATATATAAGTAGGATAAAACTCAAACTTGCTCCCATCAGGACACTAAAAACGCCAAACAATAAAGTTAAAGTTCCTGCTGAAAATCTTTGAAACCCCATCCCCATTGCCAGTACAAAACCAAAAGGTGCCAACATGACAACCCATCCTAAAATTGTCATTCCGGTTTCAGGATTAAATAATAAATTAATCAGGTTTTCATTGGAGGCAAAATAATAAGCCGTAAATGCTGTAATCGCCAGTGCTATTCCCATCCAGGCAAAAACATTGGCAATAAAATTTGCAGCCAAATCTTTGGTTTCAATATTTACCGTTGTTGTTTGATTGTTGTTTCTTTGTGTTAACATGTCAGTTAAATGTTATTATTTATTGAATGTTATAACATTTCAAATATAATGCCCGTTTGAAAAATTTATTATGCAATTAACAAATTTTAACCTTGTTTGTTTTGGCAGGGAAATCGTTCAAGTAGAAAGAAGCCAATGCAAGGGAGACTTGAAATGATGGAAATCGTAATTGGATAAGGCTAGCTTTAACCTTGCAGGTTATCCATCTCACAAGCCTTATTTTAACCCGAAAGTTTACTAATGCAATTTAGTTCCAATCAAATGAATAAACTCTTCACGGGTTTCAACTTTTCGGAAAGCTCCTGTAAAATCAGAAGTAGTTGTAACGGAGTTTTGTTTTTGAACACCCCGCATCATCATGCATAAATGCTGAGCTTCTATTACAACAGCAACTCCCAGGGGCTTTAATGTGTCGTTGATGCATTCCTTAATTTGTGAAGTTAATCGTTCCTGTACCTGTAACCGGCGTGAAAAGGCTTCTACAACTCGTGCAATTTTACTCAAACCAGTTATGTATCCATTAGGGATATACCCAACATGCGCTTTGCCAATGAATGGGATCATGTGATGTTCGCACATGGAATAAATCTCAATATCTTTTACAATGACCATTTCCCGGTAATCCTCTTTAAATTTTGCAGAGTTTAAAATCTCGACAGGGTCCAGCAAATAACCATGAGTTAAAAACTGAATTGATTTAGCTACCCGTTCCGGTGTTTTTTGTAGCCCTTCTCTTTCCGGATCTTCCCCAATAAGCTTTAAGATGTTCTTATAATGGTCAGCAAGTTTATCAACATTTTTGTAATTGTACAAATCAACTTTTTCGTATCCATCCAGCTCATTGATTTCAGCCATTTCTCTTAATCGGTCATCATTCATTTTATTCGTTTTTAATTACCGTAATATTCTACAAAATTATTTTCAGTTTCAACTATTTTTATGCAGTGTAATTCTGCTCCTATTTGCCTTATACCCTCCTCTATCTCTTCCCAGATTGCCATGGCAATATTCTCAGTTGAAACAATATGGCCTTTCATAAAGTCCACCTCCAGATTCAGGTTTTTATGATCAATCTTATTGATAATCCTGGTTTTTATAATTTTACTTAAATCTTTCAGGTTTACCACAAACCCTGTTTCTTTACTCACCTCTCCTTTCACCGTAATATACATTATATAATTGTGACCATGCCAATTGGGATTAGAACATTTTCCAAAAACTTCAAGATTTTTCTCCTCAGACCAGTCTTCCCTGAAAAGTCGGTGGGCAGCGTTAAAACGTTCTCTGCGTGTGATGAACATCATGTATAAAATATTTTGATATTTTTGAAAAATTCAAATGTACTAATTTTAGATAAGTCAAACATGTAATCAATTAAAAAAGGCACTCTAGTTGAACTGAGTGCCTTGCTATTGTATTTGATTAATTACCGATACTTTATTCTATGAAAAATTTAGTTAGTATCGATTAATTTTTAAAATCTTTTAATTTTTCCATTAGCTTTTTGCGGCCAAAAAAGATTCTGCTTTTGACAGTACCAATTGACAAGTCCAATTGTTCAGCGATTTCCTTGTATTTATAACCCTGAAAGTGCATTTGGAAAGGAATTCTATGTTCGTCCTGTAAACTGTCAACTTCCCTTAATAATTCGCCATGGTTATATTTGGAATCGGGAGCTATTGTGTCAGAGTTCTTAGAATTGTTCAGGAAGTAAAGATCTTTCGTATTGTCAATTATGGTTTTTACTTTAGTATCTTTTCTATACTTATTAATAAAAGTATTTTTCATTATAGTATAGATCCACGCTTTCAAATTGGTTGCGGGATCAAACTTATCCTTATGCACCAGTGCCTTCACAAAAGTATCCTGGATCAGATCATTGGCGTCTTCATGGTTAGAAGTTAAAGAATAAGCAAAGTATTGTAAGTTATCTTCTAAACTTAATATTTTGGTGTTAAATTCTATTGCTGTCATGATTCTATATGTATGTGAATGTATTTGTTTAATGTTGCATATGCAAAGATAAACACAAATAATTGTATTAAGCAAGTTATTTAGAATGAGTTTAAATAAAAACTTGAAAATAATTTGTAACTTACTGAAGATTAAGCTAAAACAAAATGTTAAATATTTGTTAAATGTTTAATAATAAAATTGTAATGTTAAACATTAGATGTGAAAAACATAAAATTTAATTTGGTGACAATTTGATTAAGAGTAACTTAACTTATGCAGGAAATTAAAACAGTCTCTAAATATGGGGTAAAAGAGTAAACAAAGTTTTAGTTAATTTAGGCAGTAAGTATTAAGACAAACTTGCTACCTCATCTTTGAATTGGTGAACATTTTCAATTACTTTAACATTTTGTGGCAGTTCGAAAGTAAAATTTTTCGATTGTATGCCTGTGATATAAATTGTAGAGTTAAGGAATTGTTTTGATATTTTATTGAGGTAATTTTGGGCAGACTCTTCAGATATTGCAGTTACAAAAGAAGTTAATAAATAGTCAATATTTTTCAGTTTCGAAATTTCAACCAATCCGTCATAAGGAACTGTTTCACCCAGATAATAAACTTTATAATGGTTTTTGCGAAGTATGTAATGATAATAGATCAAACCCAACTCATGGAATTCACCCTCGGGCAGGAAAAGTAAAAATGATTTTGATTCTCCATTTATCTGATCAACAATGCCATCAATGGCCACAATTAATTTTTGGCGTAATAAACTTGAGATAAAATGTTCTTGAGCCGGATTGATTGTCCCGATTTGCCAGAGTACACCAATTTTTTCAAAGAAAGGATACATAATTTTTAAGATCGCTTCTTCAAATCCAAGATTAATTACTGCTGTATTAAAAACCTTTTCAAATTTGGCTTCATCCAAATCAATCATTGATATCACCAAACTTTCAATTTGACTTTCGACATCATTTTGTGTTTGGGCCAGATTTAATATTTTTTCGTATAATATTTCATCCGAAAAGTTAACAATATTTGAAATCTTGAATCCATGTCGATTTAATATCGAAACATTCAACAATTTTTTAAGGTCATCATCATCATAATAGCGTATGTTAGTATATGTCCGTTTTGGTTCAACCAAATTGTACCGTTTTTCCCATATACGAATGGTGTGAGCCTTTACGCCAGTAAAATTTTCAAGGTCTTTTATAGAGTATTGCGCCATTATATTTTAGTCATATATTCTTTGTTCTTTCAGTTCATAAACAAAGCTAAATTGAAAAAGTTTAACATTTTAATAAATTTATTAAACAGTTTGTAACTAATCAGTATATTTACTTTATTGTATATCATGGTTTTATATCTTCAATGTTTCACGCAAAGACCGTAATCCCGAACATTCGGGATTTGCAAAGATTTATAAGTAATGGAATACCATGTCTTTGCGATCTTTGTGTTTTTCTTCGTGATCTTTGCGTGAAATCATATCAGTTTATTATACTGTGATTTAAACTTGTTTTTATACACTGATTAGTTACAACAGTTTTAACTAATATTTTTTTAAATACCTTAGCTGAAAATTATAAATATTGTCTGTAACGCTATCATATAGAACAATCTGGAAGATTAGCTACCCCATTTTTTTGAGCCTTTTGGCCCAGCATATCATCATTGTAATTGATACTGCTTTTTTAGGTCGGGTTGGCGAAATTGAATTAGGGGCAAGTGCAATTGGGGGACTTTTTTATGTCAGTTTGTTTATCCTGGGTTTTGGATTTGGTACAGGAACTCAAATTTTGATTGGGCGCCGAAACGGGGAAAAGAATTATCATCAAATTGGTACCTACGTTGACCATAGCTTATACTTTTTGGTTGTAATGGGGTTGATTTTGTTTTTAGTTAGCAGATTAGTTGCTTCTGATATATTAAAATTGATATTAAGCTCTGAAAAAATTTATGCTGCCAGTAAAGAGTACCTGGATGTAAGGATATGGGGTTTGGTATTTGCGTTTATAAATATGGCTTTTCGAGCTTTTTATATTGGTGTAACGCAAACAAGGTATCTTGCCTATACCGCTTCATTGATGGCTATTGTAAATATAACACTGGATTATTTGCTCATTTTTGGCAACTATGGTTTTCCTCAGATGGGTATAGCAGGTGCTGCACTTGCATCAGTTATTGCAGAAGCTTCTGCAGTTGTGTTTTTTGTAATTATTACAATTGCGAAAGTTGATCTGTCAAAGTACAATTTGTTTCGATTTCAAAAACTCAATATATCAGTCATAAAAAAGACCATGGAGGTGGCTGGTTTTATCATGATGCAGTTTTTTGTTTCTATTTTAAGTTGGTTTACATTTTTTATGATCATTGAAAAAACAGGAGAACGAAATCTAGCTGTTTCTAATATTCTACGGAGTTTATACATGATATTTACCATACCCATTTTTGGGTTGGGATCGGCCACCAATACTATCGTCAGTAATTTGCTTGGCGAAGGAAAGCAAAAGAGTGTAATACCTACTATTTACAGGCTTTCTGTAATTAGCCTACTAAGTATTTTGGGATTTATTGTAATAACCTTAGTATTTCAATGGGAGATCATATCCTTTTATACAACTGATAAAACTTTGATAGAATATACCCTTGGTCCGTTGAAAGTAATTTTGGGTGTCCTTTTAATTTTTTCTGTTTCCATAATCATTTTTAATGGAGTAGCCGGAACTGCCAATACACAGATTTCTTTGATCATTGAAATTATTGCAATGGTTTTGTATTTAAGCCTGGCATATTACCTGGCTGTAGTTACTAAATCTTCCATTGAGGTGATATGGTCTACCGAATATTTATATTTTTCAACCCTCGGTTTATTATCATTCTGGTATTTAAAAACAGGAAAATGGAAAAAGAAAGTGATTTAGCTATATTTGCAAATCAAATATGACGAATAAATGCCCAGGATATCTGTAGTTGTTATTACCCTGAACGAAGAAGCCAACATTGGCCGGTGTCTTGAATCTGTAAAAGACATTGCAGATGAAATAATTGTGGTTGATTCATTTTCAACTGATAACACAGAAAAAATAGTAAAGGAAAAGGGTGGCAAGTTTTTTCAGAACAAATTTGTTGATTATGTGTCACAACATAATTTTGCAGATCAAAAAGCATCTTACGATCACATTTTAACCATAGATGCCGACGAAGCACTTTCGGAAAACCTTGTTGAAAGTATTCAGAATGTAAAAAAATATTGGAAAAATGATGGTTATTCAATGAATCGGATGACTAATTATTGTGGTAAGTGGATCAAAAATTCTGGTTGGTATCCTGATATCAAATTAAGGCTCTACGACAGAAGAAAGGGTAAATGGATCGGTAAAAAAATACATGAGCGCTTTACGCTTGTAGAAGGATCAACAAAAGGTCATTTGAAAGGAGATATTCAACATTATTCATTTACTTCTATTGCACAGCATGTAGCCCAGGCTAATAAATTTACCGATATGACCGCGGAAGCTGCTTTTGAACACGGCAAAAATTCCAGTTTTACGAAAATATTTTTTGCCCCTATTTTTAAGTTTATCAGGGACTATTTTTTGAATTTTGGTTTTATGGATGGTTATTATGGTTTTGTTATTTGTCAGATTTCTGCAAATGCCACATTCCTGAAATATGTTAAGTTGAAGCAATTGAATAAAGAACTAAAAAATCCTCATGATTGATGGATTTGAAAAGAATCATCATAAGTCGTACTGATAGTATTGGTGATGTTATCCTATCACTTCCAATGGCTGGTGTTTTAAAACAAAATTTCCCAGACCTTACAATTCTGTTCCTGGGTAAAAATTATACCCGTGCAATAGTTGAGTCATCTAAACATATTGATCAGTTTGTAGATTGGGATGAAATTCAAAAACTTGACCATTCAACACAAGTTGACAGGTTTAAAGCATTGGATGCAGATGCGATTGTTCATGTTTTTCCGGTTTCAGAAATTGCACACCTTGCCAAAAAAGCAAAAATTCCTCTTCGAATTGGAACCACTGGACGACTGTACCACTATTTTACTTGCAATAAACTGGTTCCGATATCACGGAAAAAATCTGAATTGCATGAAGCCGAGTTAAACCTCAAATTGCTAAATCCAATTTTGAAGGATGTTGATATTGAATTGGACAGGATAGAGAAATTTTATGGTTTTACAGAAGTTGACCCACTACCTGATCAATTTCAAAAGCTAATTTCCAAAGATAAAAACAACATTATCCTGCATCCAAAATCAAAGGGAAGTGCACGGGAATGGGGTTTGAAAAACTTTGGAAGTTTAATAGAGATATTGCCCAAAGACAAATTCCGGATTTTTATTACCGGAACAGAAGAAGAAGGAAAATTGCTAAAAGAGGAAATATTTGATAAATATCCTGACGTTGTTGATATGACAGGTAAGCTTACATTAAAGGAGTTGGTCAGTTTTATCAATGCTTCCAATGGATTGATAGCAGCAAGCACCGGGCCTTTACATATTGCAGCTGCTCTTGGAAAAGTAGCACTCGGAATTTATCCTCCCATCCGTCCAATGCATCCGGGAAGATGGGCACCTATCGGGCCAAAAGCAAGTTACGTTGTGGAAAATGGAGAGTGTTCGAAATGTAGAAATGAAAACACTTGTGAATGTATGGAAAACATCCAGCCGGTTGCAGTTAAAAATAAACTTTTATCTTTAATGCATGGCTAAATCATTTTTTCAGACAGTGGATAAGTGGATGGTGATCGTCAACCCCAATGCAGGAGTAGGCAAAGGGAAAAAGGATTGGGATAAAATCAATGAATTGCTAAATGAAAATGAAATCCAATTCGAAACAGTTTTTACCAAACACAAAGAACACGCCATTGCCCTTACCACTAAATTTATCAAAAAAGGATACCGGAAGTTTATAGTCACCGGAGGTGATGGTACTTTAAATGAGGTGGTAAATGGAATTTTTATTCAAAAAAATGTTCCGACAATAGATTTTCTTTTGGCCATGATACCTGTTGGTACTGGCAACGACTGGTGCCGAATGTTTAACATCCCTTTTAAATATCAGCAGGCCATTGAAGTAATTAAATCAGAAAAAAGCTTTATCCAGGATATTGGAAAGGTAAATTACTTTAATGCCGCATCTGCAAAACGCAGGTATTTTATCAATGTTGCGGGAATGGGTTATGATGCAATTGTTGCTGCTAAAACAAATAAGGATAAAGAAAAAGGCCATGGTGGTGCCATTACATATTTGAAGAACCTTTTTACCAGCCTTCTGTTTTTTAAACATTCGGAAACGGTAGTAAAAATTGATGGGGAAAAAGAGGGAATTAAAAGCAAGTCATTTAGTTTGAGTGTGGGTATTTGTAAATACAATGGCGGTGGCATGATGCAGTTGCCACATGCAATACCTGATGACGGATTGCTTGATATGACCCACATCAAAAAACTGGGAAAATTTACTGTATTAAAAGAAGTTAAAAACCTTTATGATGGTTCCTTTATCAAACATCCAAAAGTAGATACCTATACAGGAAAGTTTTTTCAAATAACTTCAGAACCTCCTATTTATCTTGAAGCCGATGGTGAATCATTGGGTCATTCGCCATTTACATTTGAGATTATTCCAAAGAGTTTGCGGGTGGCGGTTGGAGAAGAAGATAAAAAATAGTTTCTCTGCTTCGAGCGTCCACGCTCGAAGGTTATTATTAAAAATGCCTCCTGGACACAAGCGGACGTTTGCGTCAGGCGTTTGTCATTTATTTTTAAATTATAAAATTATTCTAAAAACTTAGCGCAAGCGTCCGCTTGTGCGGTTTTCTAAACAATCAATTCAATATCGATTAATCCTTTAATCCCAGCATAATCAACAGCACTGCTGTAGATATAATCTTCCGGTTTTGCCACAAATCCTGCTTTTACAGGATTATTATGAATGTAATCCAATTTTTGATCAATTAAATAATTTGAATATAGTATAATTGGATGGTTGTGCTGTTGCCAGAATTGAAATCCTTTGTTATTTTTATTATTTGAACCTGCATGTATCATCATATTTAATATCCAGTCTTTTCTGCTTTCCTGTTTGTTTTCATTAATTACTTTTCGAAGAGTTGTAGAAGTATAACTTTTCAAATCTCGCAATACGTTACTTAATTCATCCTTTTCACTGGATATTATCATATGGACATGATTGGTCATAATACACCATGCAAATATTTTAAGGCCTTTGTTTTTTTTACAATATTCCCAGCTATCCAGTAAAACATCACGATAAATATTCCTGGTGAAAACATCAATCCAATTTATAACAACATATGTTACAAAATACAGTTCGGTTTTATCGAAAAATTTGTATTTCCTGCTCATTGTGGTATATGGCTAATGGTTAACAAATTTACAAAATTAATATTGGTAGCACAAGCGGAGGACGCTTGCGCTATTTATCTATTGCATATAAGTTGTGTTTAGGAATTAAGGTTCTAGTAAATGATGAACTTCTTTATCACTTTTTGCTTGCTGGTTTTAAGTGAATAATAGTAAACTCCAGAAGAAAGATCCATTCGGTGAAAATCAACAAAGTGTTCACCTTGCATGAGTTTTTCATCTAAAATTGTTTTGAGCTTTTGTCCATTTTGGCAATAAATGGATATTTTTACTTGATCATCTTTGGGCAAATGAAAGCCAATCTTTGTTTTATAGCTGAATGGATTGGGAAAATTTTGATATAGTTGTAATTTATGGTAATTTTTTATTTCTTCTGTTGAAGTAAGTATTTCCACAATCTTGATACTATCAATGAATATACCACCACCACCTTTGGAAGTTGATTCAAAATGGAGTGCTAAACCATCAATATCGCCCAGGTTAATCTTTTTTTCTGTCCATTGGTTTTGATTGGTTAATATTTCTGATAAATAGATGGTATCTTGCGGCCATTCAATTCTATAAACTTGCAGTTCATCCGAAATATTATTCTTTTCAGGACACTTATACCAAAAGCTTAACTCAATTTCATCCAATAAATATCCACCTATTGGACATGAATATAATACTGATTTGTCACCATAAGTAGTTGGGTAGAAGCCTGCACACTGAACTCCGGAAAAAGATGTTGTATCAACCAGTTCCCATTCTTTCTGTCCAGTTATTGCTCTTGTAGCCCACCATGCATAGTTAAGATCAAAATTTTCATAGTAAGGAATCTCTTCTGCAATACCTATGAAAATATATGATGTATTTGATGGCTCTGATTCTCCGTTGGGATTCGCATAAACAGCAGTAACATACCATTCATTTGAATATACGAATTGTATGGTGTCAGTATACTCAAGTTCAGTAGTATTATCAATAAGTAAATTATTTCTGTATATATTGTAGTAGGCCAAATCTTTCGATGGAGCATCCCAGCTTAATATTGGATCATCACCATTCACAGTAGCAATAAGGTTTTCAGGTGGTGGAAATTGTGCATATCCTAATTGGAAAACAAATAATGTAAAAATGTAGGTAGTAATTCTTTTGAGGATTAACATGATTTTACATTTTTTACAAATATACAATATTACAATATGTAAAACAATCAAAAAATAAAAATGCAAAAAATAGCGCAAGCGTCCGCTTGTGATAGTTGTTAAATTAAAGGTTCATAATTAATTACACAAGCGGACGCTTGCGCTATTTTAATGTCCAGTTTTGTACAAAGCCTGTTGACCACCGTACACTTTTACGCCCTACAATCCAGCTGAGTAATTTTAATCCGTTGCTAAATAGTTATTTAGAACCTTTGGCATAAAACGTGAAAAATAATAAAGTTCAACTAACTAAAATGATAAAGAACTACATTAAAACTACCATAAGAAGTCTTACTGTTAGAAAAACATATTCCCTGACCAATATTCTTGGATTGGCCATCGGTATAGCCAGTTTCCTGATCATCTATTTATTTATCACGGATGAATTGAGTTATGACCGGCATCACACCAAAGCAGAAAATATATACCGTTTGGTTAATGTGTACGATTTTGATGGTGTTGGGGAAAATTCTGCCAGTGCTCCTTTCCCGGTGGCTTTTACGCTGAAAGATGAGTATCCGGCTATGATTACAAATATTGTCAGGGTTTTTAATTTCCAGGCACCCAGAAGTTTTATTGAATACGGGGAAAAGAAGATCAATGAGAAATACTTCTATTATGCTGATTCTACTTTCTTCGATATCTTTGATCATAAGTTTATCAAAGGAAACCCTGAAACAGCCCTGGATGAAAATGGTTCAGTCGTGATTACCGAATCCATTGCTAAAAAATATTTTGGAAATGAAGATCCCATGGGTAAATCCATTCGGTTTGAAACTGCCATCAACTTAAATGTTACAGGAGTAGTGAAAGATGTACCCAGTCAATCACACTTTCGTTTCGATTTTATTGGTTCCATGTCAACTTTACGGTCAAGATTTGGAGGAAAGTTGCCTCAAACATGGGTATGGAATCCTTGTTGGACTTATATGGTTTTAGCCGATAATGTTGATCCTGCAGAACTTGAATCTAAATTCCCGGACTTTGTACAGAAGTATTTTTATGATGCAGAAAAGGACAATGTTTCAATGTACTTACAGCCATTGCTCGATATCCATTTAAAGTCGAAACTTGATTATGAAATTGCCAGCAACAATAATATTACTTCCATTTATATATTATCAGCCATTGCTATTTTTTTGCTGGTGATTGCCATCATCAATTATATGAATATGGCCACGGCTACTTCTGCCAGCAGGGCTAAAGAAATTGGGATTAAAAAAGTAGCAGGGGCCTTTCGCTTACAATTGGTCAGGCAATTTTTAAGTGAGTCCATTATTTTGAGTTTTATAGCTTTGATCATAGCACTCATTTTGGCTGAGTTTATCATACCTGTTTTTAACAATTTTACTGGTAAGGCCATTTCGATGTATACCCTTTTTGAACCTCAAAATATTATATTAATTATCTTGTTGGGTTTGCTTATCGGATTTCTTTCAGGGGTATATCCGGCTTTTTATCTGGCTCGTTTCAATCCTATAGTTGTATTAAAAAGTTCCATAAAAAATGGAACCAGGAGTGGATTACCAAGAAAAATCCTGGTTGTATTGCAGTTTACCATTTCAATTACTTTGATCATCGGCACACTCATCATCAATGAACAATTGAACTATATGAAAAATGCGGATCTTGGTTTTGATAAGGAAAACATAATTGTATTGCCCATTAACCGGACTCCCATTGCAAAAACATACTCAACTTTCAAAAAGGAATTACTGAACAATGCAAATATCATAAGTGTATCTGCTATGGATGATATTTTTGGGGCTTCACACAATACCCATGAATTCAGACCTGAAGGGTTTCCGGATGACCAATGGCAGTTTTACCCGGCATTGGTGGTAAAATATGACTTCCTGAAAACTTTTGACATTGATATTATTGCCGGAAGAGATTATAATGAAGCCAATAAAACAGATCCGGTAAATGGGATTATTATCAATGAAGCCATGGTAAAGCATTTGGGCTGGAATGACCCTCAGGAAGCACTTGGTAAAAAATTTAAGTCACTAAGCGGTGAAGAAAGGGTAATTGGTGTTTTCAACGATTTTAATCCCACATCTTTGCATGAAGCTTCCGGACCTTTTGTATTGAATATGAAAGAGCGTCCGGGTGAAATCATGTGGTTCTTAAAATTTATGGTTATAAAAATTCAGCCTGGTAGCGAGAAAAATGCTTTAATGGCGATTGAAAAATTGTGGAATAAAACGGCTCCTGAGCGACCATTCGAGTATTTTTTCCTGGAAGAAGAATTGGCTGAGCTGTATAGTGATGAAGAAAACCTCAGCAAGCTATCATTGATTTTTACCGTGATTGTCATTTTTATTGCAGCACTTGGATTGCTGGGCCTGGCATCTTTCCTGGCCGAACAAAAAACAAAGGAAATCGGGATCAGAAAGGTTTTGGGTGCTTCCGTATTTAGTATTATCAAAAATATTTCAAAGGAATTTATATGGCTCATTTTGCTGGCCAGTATTTTCGCCTGGGTAATTGCCTACTTAATCATGAGCGATTGGCTGGATCATTTTTCATACCAGGTTACATTAAATTGGTTTACGTTTTTACTAGCGGCTTTAATTGCCATGGGATTATCATTGTTAATTACCAGCCTCAGGGCATTGATGGCTTCAAGGGCTGATCCTGTAACTACTTTGAAATATGAGTAAAATACTTAAGGAAGGTAAGAGTTTGCAAATCAATTCTTAAACTAATATAGAAAATTATCGATTATGATAAAAAACTACTTTTTAAGCCTATATCGAAACATAACAAGAAATAAGTTTTATTCTACGTTGAATATTGCTGGCTTATCCATTGGTCTGGCAGCAGCCATATTAATTTTATTATATGTTCAGGACGAATTGTCCTATGATAAATACCATGAAAATCATGAACAAATATACCGTATTGAATCACACTTCAATATAAGCAATAAAGACGATTATTTTGCCATTGTTCCAATACCCATGGGGCCAGCATTAAAACTTGAATTTCCTGAGGTAAAAGATTTCGTCAGGTTTATGGATGCGGGGAGTAACACACTTTTTAGATATAACGATAAGGAATATTATGAAGATCATTTTGTTTTTACCGATTCAACAGTTTTTGATGTATTTACATATAAGTTGATTTATGGTGATCCGAAAAAATGCCTGATCGAGCCCAAATCAATTGTATTGACTGAAAAGATAGCTCAAAAATATTTTGGAGATAAACTTCCCATGGGGGAATTTATTGCTTCCGGTAGTGGTAGAAATTATAAAGTTACCGGGGTAATGGAAAACCTACCCGGAAATTCTCATTTGAAATTTGATGCACTTATC
>Ga0164315_10001052_pt1 | contig 20381 bp, 16 predicted proteins | sample GuaBasSedimGuay6_FD_113737 | JGI IMG/M metagenome (GOLD analysis project Ga0164315, IMG submission 113737) | Subseafloor sediment microbial communities from Guaymas Basin, Gulf of California, Mexico - Guay6, Core 4569-2, 0-3 cm | ecosystem: Environmental > Aquatic > Marine > Hydrothermal vents... | reverse complement strand
TACGCGGCATGATGCTCAACTTCCGCGGCAGCAAGCACGGCACCGACCAGCGCATCGGCGCGCTGATCAAGCCGCAGAGCTTTCCGGGTGGGCGCGAGATTCCCGGTACCGACGTTTCGGTCGGCCTGATGACGGCCAGCGATGCCTCGGGCAGCTTTCAGGCGCGCGTCTACTACCGCCCCTACCGCAACGTGTCGGGTTCGGTGGTAGGCGGCGCGTACGCCATCCTCTCCGCGGGCAAGATGGATGCGGCGGGCGCCGCGGGCAGCATCTGGATCTACCTCACGCCGCTGCTCGTGCTGCTGGGCTGCGGTCTGATCATCCTGCAGGCCAATCAGGCGGGCCAGGGCGCCCGCGCACTCGCGCGTGATCTCGACTCCATCGGGCGCGGTCGCCTCGACACGCGCGTCGCGCAGACGGCGGGCGGCGAGGTCGGGCTGGCGCAGAAACAGGCCGAGCGTATGGGCAAGAACCTGCAGCTGATCACCATGACCGGCTCGGGCGATCTCGACGAGGCACTCGAAAAGGAACTCGATCTCGCCCAGCAGATTCACGGCAGCCTGCGTCCGAACGAGCCGCCGCGGGTGCCCGGCTACGAACTCGAAACGCTCTTCAAGGGCGGCCGCGAAATCGGCGGCGACTACTTCGACTACATCGAACTCGACGAGCGGCGCATCGCGCTGGTTCTGGCCGACTGCTCGGAGAGCCTGCGCGGCATTCCGGCGGCGATGATCATGGCCATGACGCGCGCCTACCTCAAAACGGCGATCGACCCCGAGACCGGCCCCGCCGAGTGGCTCAAGCGAACCAACCGCCGCCTCGCCAACGACCTCAAGGCGGGCATGGCGGTCACGGCACTGATCGCGGTGCTCGACACCGAAGCGGACGAGGTCATCATGGCCAGTGCCGGTCACCGCCCCGCGATTCTCTGGCGTTCCGGCAAGACCGCGACGATCAATCCCAACGGCATCGCGCTGGGCCTCGACATCGGACCCGTGTTCGACAAGACGATCGAGGAAAAGCGCCTCACGATGCACAAGAGCGACCGCCTGGTGCTCTACACGGACGGACTCGTCTCCGCCACCAATGACAGCGGCGACGTGTACGGCGAAGAGCGCTTCATGGAGTCGGTGCGCAAGCAGGGCGCCATGAACAGCGCCGCGTTCGTCAACTTCGTTGCCGGCGGCATGGACAAGTTCCTCGGCGGCGAAGAGCAGGACGACGACATCACGATCTCCACGCTGAAGCGGATGAAGTGACCAACCGCGGTGCCGAGGGGCTGCGCGCTTTCCAGCAGCACATCGAAAAGCTCTACTACGAGAAGGACGCCGCGCGCGGCTGGGCGCCGACGTTTGTCTGGTTCATGGAGGAAGTCGGCGAACTCGCCCGCGCCCTCCATCGCGACGACCGGGAAAACCTCGCCGAGGAATTCGCCGACGTCGCAGCCTGGCTGGTCAGCCTTGCGTCGCTGCGCGGCGTCGATCTGGAGGCGGCCGCCTCGGCGAAGTATCCGGAGAGAATCGATCCGCACGCTTAGCATCCTGCTCGTGCTCGCGGCCGCTGCCTCGGCGGAGGACGCCCGCACGCATGAGGCGAACGCGCTCTACAAGGAGTTCGTCAAGCTTGGGCGCAAGCCCGGCCGCACGGAGTACAAGCGGCGCGCGAAGATAATCTGGCGCCTCGGCGAACTCCTGCCGCAATCCCGTGAGGCCCTGCTCAAAATCCCGGCGAGATCGCGTGTGCCGTATGAGCTGGTGCTGGTCGCATACCAGATCGGCGACATCGAAACTCCGGATGTCCGCGACCTCTTGGTCAAGCACGCGACGCGCTTCAAGGAGCCCGTTCTCGCCGGCATCATCTCCGAGCGCATGATCAAGAACTTTGACGAGGTGGGACGAGCGTGGGTGGCCGACGTGGCACTGAAGTCCACCAACGAAGTCGTGTGCGAACTCGGCTGCCACCTGGCTTGGGGCAAGAAGATGAAGGGGGCCGGCGATGCGCTGCGCGCGCTTCAGAAACGCTCCATGCGGAATCGCAAGCGGGAGCGCACGACCTACCTTGCGACTGGCGCGCTGCTCTACTCCGGCGCCGCGACGCGCGAGGAGGCGCTCGCGTGGGCAAAGAGTGACGCGCTTCCCCTCCGCATGGCGGCGGCGCGCGTCGTCCCATACCTTCCGCCGGAGGGGATGGGCGGCGTCACCGAGGTTCTGCTGCGCGACACGGACTGGCGCATTCGGCGCCGTACCCTTCGATCCATCGGCGGATCGAAGCACGAGTCGCATTGGGCCCACCTCATCACGGCGCTCGAGAAGGATCCGCGCCTCGCCTGCCGCGCCACCGCCCACGACGGGCTCGTACAGATCAGCAAGCGCGACCTCGACTACGACGTGCAGGCATGGCGCCGCTGGCTCAAGGACCGCAAGACGGTCCCGGTGGAGCAGGCGAAGAAACGCACCTACTCCCATGCGCGGTACTACGGCCAATCGGTGGTGGCCGACCGCGTCTGCTTCGTCGTCGACCTCTCGACCTCGATGAAAAGACCCACCAACCACCCCACGCCGCGCATCGCCGTCGCCCGTTCCGAGCTCAAGCGCGCGCTCGAAGGGCTCTCCGAATCGACGCGCTTCAACATCGTGGTCTTCTCCAATGAAGCGCGGGCGTGGCGCCAGCGCCCCACGCAGGCGACCAAGAAGCGAATCGCCCAGGCGCAGAAGTGGATCGACGAGGAGTTCACCCCGGGTGGCCAAACGCACACCTGGCAAGCGATCGAACTCGCCTTCGCCACCGACAAGGACCTCGACACGATCTATCTGCTCTCGGACGGCAGCCCGTCGATGGGCAAGTGGCGCAACTATCCCGACACCGCCTGGGCGCTGGATACGATCGTGTGGAAGCGCCAGATCACGGTCCACACGGTCGCCCTCTCCCTCTCCGACCTCTTCAAGAAGAAAAAGGGCAGCGCGGAGGAATTCGGCGAGGGCTACATGCGCCGCGTAGCGAAAGCGACCGGCGGCCGCTTCACGGTGATTGCCACTCCGCCCGAATAGCGGCCGCCCGACTAGCGGCCGCCCGGCTAGCGATTCGGGGGCTGCTTGGGCGCGATCTTGCGCATCATCACGTTGATCGTCGTGGTCTTCGAGCTGACGATCGTGACCGCGAACCGCTCCTGCTGGTACCTGCTGAGGTGTGCGGTGACCTCGGCCGGTCCGCTGCGCAACTGGCCCGTCTTGCTGATGCCGTTCGCGTCGGACTGGCGCGCCCATCCGATGTAGCCGCCATTCTCGTCGCGGATCTGGAAGTACGCGCCCCTGAGCGGCTTGCCCTCCTCGTCCGTGACCTTGAACTGCAGGTAGCCGCCGGGCACAAGCTGGAGATCCTGCTGGACGCTCTCGCTGCCGCTGACGTTGACGATCGCGACCGCGGAACCACGGTTGCCCATGCTCACCTGGATGCGATAGCTGCCCGGGGCCACGCCCTCGATGAAGTAGCGTCCCTCCGAGTCGGTGCCGTCGCTGCCACCCATCATGTAGTCGAAGGCCTCGCGCTTTTCGCCCGGCGCGCGGTTGACCTGCGCATTGAGATAGACGCCGCGCAGCGGCTTGCCGTCGATGCCGCGAATGACCCCCTTGATGCCGCCGCCCTGGTCGAGTTGGAAATACAACTCCTGCGGCGGCACGTGCTTCTCGACCACGATGTCGCGCACGACAAACGGCGCATGGCCGCGCGCCTTGACGACGGCGGTGTAGACGCCCTCCTTGACGGGGCGCTCGAACTTCCCGTCGGGCGACTTGATCTCGCCGCCCCAACTCGTGCCGCCGCGACTGCGGCCGTTGGCGTCCTTCTGCGGATTGAACTGGATGCGGTACTGCGTCAACGCCCGCCCGGTCAACACGCTCGTCACGGTGCCGCGCAAGAGCTGGGTCGGCTTGAGCTTGAGTTCGACGCCGGTCGTGCCCGCGGGAATGTCCTTGAGCGGTTCCGCCTGGCTGTTGCTGAACGAGCCGTTGATGTCGTACGAGCCCGCCTTGAGTCCGGCCAGTTTGAAGCGCCCCAGCGCGTCGGTGCTGGTCCAGCGCCACTCGCGTTGCTGCGTGTTCTTGGGCCCCTGGGCATAGAGCCAAGCGCCGGGTACGGGCGCGCCCTCCGAGTCCAGGAACACTCCCTCGATCGCCTCGCCGGCGAAGCTCAAGATCACGCCGGGAATGTGCTGGCCGTCCTCCGCCTTGATCTGCTTGGCCGTCCAGCCGTAGTTGCGATCCCAAACGCTCAGGTAGAGCTGGCCGGCAATCGCGCCCTTGAGCACGAACTTGCCCTTCTCGTCTGTGTACCAGCTCGGGTTCTCGTACCACATGTACCGCGTGACGTACTTGTAGCCCTTGGCGCGGAAGCCCCAGCGCTGCAGCGTCACCTGGATGCCGGGAATCGGGTTGTCGTTGGTGTCGCGCACTTCACCCTCGACCGAAGCGCCCTGCTTGAGGGTGACCTTGATGTCGGTGGGCGGCGGCGCGCCCAACTGGATATCGATAGGCCGCGACTCGCCCGGCGCGAAGTCCTTGTCGAAGGCGACGCATGCCACCTGTCCTGGCAGCACCTCCTTGAACTGGAACTTCCCCGTCTCGTCCGTCTCCGTCATCATCCGCCAGCGACCGGAACCGCCACCCGAGCGCTTGTGGCCGGGCGCGTACTTGATGCGATGCAGGTAGACGCGCGCGCCCGCGACCGGTTCGTCCTTGGGGCTGACGACCGTGCCCTCCAGCATCTCCGACTTGCTCATTTTGAATTCGAGCTTGCCTGTGCCGTCGCTCTGGCGCTGCTGCGGAAGGTAGCCCTCGGCGCGCACCGTGAACATGCGGTTGGGGGCGACATCGACGTGCGGCAGCGAAAACGCGCCCTGCTCGTCGGATGTGGCGTTCTGGTGATAGGACTCCCAGCCCTCGGCGACGATGGCGCCCTTGATCGGCTGCAGGTTCTGCGCGTCGAGCACCTTGCCCGCCAGCACCTGCCCGCCGCCGAGCCGGAAATCAACCGTCTCGTCCGCGCCGTTCTTGAGGATCAGGTTGTTGCGCTCCGCCCGCTGGAACCCCTCGGCCATGACCATCACCCGGTTGGCGCTCCACATGTTGACGGTGGGCGGCACGGGAGCGAGGACGTAGTTGCCCTCCTCATCGGTCTTCGTGTCGGTCCAGAAGGTCCAGTCGCTCACACTCACCGTCGCGCCGACGACCGGCTTGCCGCTCTCGAACTCCGTCACCTTGCCGCGCACGCTGGCGCCTTCCGAGAGCGCGATCTCGACCCATGCGCCGGGCATCTTGCCGCTCACGAAGCCGATGCCGACTTCCTTCTTGAGCGCGACGATCCAGAATTGGCGCCGGCCGAGGGGACCCAGCACGAAACTGCCGTCCTCCTCGCTGCGCACCTTGGAGATGATGATGATTTCGCGCGGGTAGCTTTCGTTGTCCTTGTAGGCGGCAAAGACGATCGCATCGGCAACGATCTTGCCTTCCTTGTCGACCACGCGGCCGCGAATCGACTTGTCGCGCGCGAGTGCCTTGTCGCCGTACGGGGGAAGCTCCTCGACCACGGCCTCCGGTTTGGCGGCCGCCTTCTTGGACTCCTTCTCCTCAGGGTCGGCCTCGGTACGGGTGGAGTCCAGCTTGGCGCCGTTGAAGGCGGCTCCCGCGGCGACAAAGCCACGATCACGCCCCGAGTCCTCCTTGAGGATCTCCGGTATCAGCCAGACGACGATGCAAATGATCGCCGCGCCAATGAAGAGCAGGGCCGCCCACCAGCCCCGCCGACTATCGCGCTTTTCGCCCATTCGGTCCCATATTGGAACGATCCTAGCCCCCAAAACGCACTCGCGACGTAAAAACGCGAGATCACATTTGCATACCTAGCGACGTGCAGTATTGGTCTAAGTGGAATAACCGATTGAGCATGCCCCCCGCGACGCACCCTGTCGCGGGGGGCTCCGAAAAACCCCACAAGGATAGCCTTATCCATACCGATGCCTGCCGGCCGCCGGGGTCCCCCCCCGGCGGCCACTTTTGTTGGCGGGCGTCCAAGCGCGGCTTACTCTCTGCGGATGTCCTCCGTCAGCCTCGAGAAGATCGCCTCCCTTTCCAAACGCCGCGGATTCGTATTCCAAGCCAGCGAGATCTACGGCGGGTTTGAATCGACCTGGGATTACGGCCCGCTGGGCGTCGAGCTCAAGCGCCGCATCGCCGACTCCTGGTGGCGCGATACCGTGTTGGCGCGCGAGGACGTCGTCGGCATCGATTCGGCCATTCTGCAGGCGCCGCGCGTCTGGGAGGTGTCCGGGCACGTGGGCGGCTTCAACGACCCGATGGTGGACTGCAAGGTCTGCAAGGGGCGCTTCCGCGAGGACAAGCTCGACCAGACGCAGTGCCCCAAGAAGCCGTCGAAGCTGGTCGGTGAGCACAGCGAGTGCGACCTGACCGAGGCGCGCCAATTCAACCTGATGTTCCAGACCAAGGTCGGACCGATGGAGGAAAGCGCGACGACCGCCTATCTGCGGCCCGAGACGGCGCAGGGCATCTTCACCAACTTCCTGAACGTGATGCAGTCGATGCGGCTCAAGCTGCCCTTCGGCATCGGCCAGATCGGCAAGGCGTTCCGCAACGAGATCGTGACCGGCAACTTCATCTTCCGTACGCGCGAGTTCGAGCAGATGGAAATGGAGTACTTCTGCCGCCCCGAGGAGTCGGCGGAGAAGCACCGCTACTGGATCGACCAGCGTATGGCCTGGTACCGCTCGATCGGCATCAACCAGGACCTGATTCGCGTGCGCCCGCACGACGAGAAGGAACTCGCCCACTACGCCGCCGCGTGCGTGGACGTCGAGTACCAGTACCCGTGGGGCTGGGATGAGTTGGAGGGCATCGCCAACCGCGGCGATTACGACGTCAGAAAGCACGCCGAGGCGACCGGCAAGAAGTTCGCGTGGCAGGATCCGCAGACCAACGAGTGGATCGTGCCGCACGTCATCGAACCCGCCGCGGGCCTGACGCGCATCGTGCTGGTGGCGCTGCTCGATGCCTACGACGAGGAGAAGCTGGAAAGCGGCGACGAGCGCACGGTGATGCGCTTCCACCCGCGCATCGCGCCGATCACCTGCGCCGTCTTCCCGCTGGTCAAGAAGGACGGCATGCCCGAGATCGCGCGCAAGATCGTGACGCGTTACCTCGACGAGTTCCCCGTCTTCTACGACCAGGCGGGCGCCATCGGCCGCCGCTATCGCCGCCAGGACGAAGTCGGAACGCCCTTCTGCGCCACGGTCGATGGCCAGACCAAGGAAGACGACACCATCACCGTCCGCGAACGCGACTCGATGGAACAGACCCGAGTCAAAATCGAAGCCCTAGGCGAATTCATCCGCGAACGCAGCCGCAATTTCTAAAGAGGAGAGCTCTGGAAAGCGCGTAACCAGTTGCCGGCGAGTGGTTTACGGCTTCGATTTGCACGCCTAGGTGTGCATCACAGGATCGCGCGTAGCAGCAGTACGTAGAGGCTGCCCAGGATCAACTGCGCGACGGCGAACGGGGCGGCGACCTTCATGAAGCCGACGAAGGTGATCTTGATGCCCTCGCGTTTCATCAAGGTCACGCCGACGACGACGGCCGCGGAACCGATGGGCGTAATGTTGCCGCCTAGGTTGCCGCCGATGATCGCCGCCCACCAGATGTCGGGGGGCGTCGTCGCCGGATCGAACATCTGCGCCAGCATCGCGGCCAGCGGCACGTTGTCGGTCAACCCGCTCAGGATGCCGGTGACCCACACGAGGATCGCGCCCGCGAACATGCCGGTGTTGTCGATCAGCCACTGCACGCTCTTGCCCAGCAGCGCCAGCACGCCGACGTCCTCGTGGCCGCAGATGCCGATCACGATGAAGAGCCCGACAAAGAAGATCACCAGCGACCACTCCACCTTGCGCAGCGCCTCGTCAACCAGCTTGGGGCGCAGCAGCAGCATGACCGTGGCGCCGGTGAACGCAACGAACTGCAGGCCGAGTTCCTCGCTGCTGAACACCGGCAGGTAACTCTGCAACGCGAAGCCGAGCACGACGCCGCCGGTGACCCACCACGCCGCCTTGAAAAACCCGCGGTCCTTTACCGTCTCCCACTCGTCGAACTCCATCACGCGCCGCGCCGCCTCCGGATCGTTGGCCGGCCTAATGCCGAACAGCACGCGCGCCATGACGAGGGTGACCGCCGACGTAATCAGGCAGTAGGGCGCGGCGATCACGAAGAACTGCACAAACGTAATGCCCGCCTTCTGCCCCAGAATGATGTTGGGCAGCGACGAGATGATCGTCAGCAGGCCGCCAATGTTGGTCAGGAACGCCTCGACCATCAGGAACGGCCTGGCGTCCCACTCCAGCCGCTTGCAGGCGACGACGGTCAACGAACCGACGATGATCATCGCCGTGACGTTGTTCAGAAACGCGCTGAAGACCAGTGTGAGCCCGCCCAGCAGCAGCAGCAGTCTCCACGGATCGCCCTTGGACGCCTTTAACAATCGAATCGCCGACCAGGTGAAGATGCCCGAACGCGCGGCGACCTCGACGAAGATCGAGCTGCCGATTATCACGCCGAGAGTGGGCCACTCGATCAGGGCGACCGGCGCCGGGACGAAGTGGCCGCCCGGTCCGTGGTGGAAGTGCACGCCGAACGCGACGGCGGCGAAGAGGCCGATGCCCGCCACGACGAGCGCCAACAGCGCCTTGGGCAGCACCTCAAAGGCGAGGCCCAGCAGCGTGGCGACGAGCAGCAGTCCGAAGAACCAGGTTTCCATTGCAGTGTTCTTGTCAGAGTGCCAACACGTGCACGCCGGGAACGGCCTTCATGAGCGCGTAGGCGCGCGACTCCAAGAACTCGGTGTGGGCCGCCTGCGAGCCGAGGATGAGCAGCGAACAGTCGCGCGCCACCTCCGGCAGGATCACGAACGGATCGCCCACGCGCAGGTCCGCGACAACATCGAACGCGGCTTCGTCGGCAACGCGCACCGCCCCCTTGAGCAGATGGTCCATGCGCGACTTGGCCGCCGACAGCAGGCCCGCCGCGCCCTGCTCGGTATCGATTTCGGGCGTGATCTCGAGCAGATCGACAAGTTCCTGCAGACGCGCCTGTTCCAGCACGTGCAGCAACTCCACGCGCCCGCCCTTCTCGCACAGCGCGAACGCCAGCGAGAACTGCTCGATCAGGTCGGTTCGCCCGCCGGGGATCTTCGCCACGATGTTCGTGAAGATCTCGTCCACCTCGGTGTTGCGAATCAGCAACGTCGGTATCGGCGTCGCGATCAGCAATGAGTCGAGCAGGTCGCGTTCGTTCGGATCGCAGTGCAGGTGGAAGGGCTCCGGCGCCACGATCGCGCCGGGCCGACGCTCGGCGATCAGCTTGGGCAACTCCACGATCGGATCGCCGACGCGAATCTCCCCGCCGTTACCCGGCCCGCTACCTGGCAGAGTATCGAGCACGCGCTGCGCACGATCGCGCTCCTCGCGATCCTCCAGATGCAGAAAAAAGCAGGTCGAGACCGAGGCGCCGAAGCGCTCCGCCAACCGCCCCGCCACGATTCCGCACGCCGGCGTCAACTCGCCAAAGTCCGCCAGCAGCAGAATCGAGTCGAGCCCGATCTTCTCGACCTCGATGGTCGGAATGATCGCGCGCCGAAACATCGACTCGAATTCGTCCAGGTCGCGTTCTCTCATGTGCCTCGGCTGCTGATGATACAGAGTTAGCGGGGACCGAAATCGCGCAGTTGAACGCGGTGCTCGCCGGGCTTCAGTTCGAGCACGGGCGCGGACCACCGGCCGTTGCGCAAGCGCACGTAGAGCGAGACCTGGCCCGCCGGCAGCGTCAGCGGCATGGGATTGAGAGACAGCGCGCCGTGCGCGTACAGGCGCACGGCGCGTGTGCCCGAGAGCAGCATGAAGACGCCATCCGCCGCCATTGGAAGCGCCAGCCCGATGTGCGCCGCCCGCGGCAGGCGAACGATGAGCACACCGCTGGGATTCCTCGGGACGACAACGATCGCCCGCGCCAGATCGTATCGACCGGGCGCGTCGGCGACGAGCAGCGGCAGGCGCGGCGTCGCATCGCGAACCGCGAAGTTCCCCTGCGCATCCGAGATTGCATCGGCCGATTCGTCGTCTACCAGGTCGTAGAGGTCGCGCGCGCCGCCACCGGGTAGTTCCAAGCGCCGCAAGCCGCGTGCGACGGTGCGCAGGCGCACGCCGCCGAGCGGGTTGCCGTCGGGATCGAGCACGCGCCCGCGTAGCGTCGGCGCAGCCTGCAACACGATCGTGCCCAGATCCTTCACGTCGCCGTCAGTGAGCGTCGGGCCGGGAATGCGGCGCGTGCGGAAGCCGACGGCGCGAATCTCGATCGGCGTCGGGCCGTTGCGCAGGCCGACCACCCGCGCGACACCCAGCGCATCGCTCGCGAACTCCCTGGGAAACGCTCGCAGCTCCAGGCGCCCGCCGCGCGACGCCTCCCAGACGTGGACCGCGGCGAACGGCACCGCGTTGCCTTTCACGTCCTTCAAGCGCACGCGAAACCCCGACGCCTCCTGCATGTACGCGGTCCATTCGCTGCGATCCACGCCGACCTCGAATTCGCCTTCCTGCTTGCGCCAGTTGCCCGCGGGCTGAACGGTGACAGTGATCTCGCGACGCGGGCGTACCCAGAACGTCGTGCGATCCGAGGTCTCGCGCGTTTCGATGGGCGCGGCCTTGCCGAACTTCTTGTCCACCAGCGTGACGGTCGATGCGACCGGCGGCTCGATCGTCACCGTAAGTTCGGCGGCCGCGGTGAGCGGAAGCTCCTTGATGACGCGCTTGCGCCCCGCGCGAATGGGCGCGACCTTGCTCTTCGGCAGCCAGAGCCCCTCCGCCGCACCGGCCGAAGCAAGCTGCAACTCCCGCCCCACCGGCACCGTCGCGCGCCCTTCGCCGTTGCGCAGGGCAAACGCGGAGTACCACTGCTCCTCCTCGTCGGCGACGACCAGCCAGAGCACGCCCTTCAAGCGCGTGCTGCGCACCACCAGAGTCGCGCCGCGCCGCTCCCGCAGGGGCGCCATATGCACCGTCACGCTCTCGCGCTGCTCTGAAATCGTAATCTCACGATCGGCAAACGCGGCGGCCGTGCAGTTCAACGTCACGGGGTAGCGCGGCAGGACGATCGAGTAGCGGCCGCGCTGCGCCTCCGCGACGAGCCGATACTCGCGGAAGGAGCGCGCGCCATCGGGACCGTTCCAGCGCGCCGCGTCGTCACCGGTGGTCAGATTCACGTCGGCTGCGATGCCCACGATGCCGCGACGCCGCAGGCCGTTCCACGCCCGCAGCGAGACGGTGCGCGCGGGCCAGAGCACCGCTTCGACCTGGCCGAATGTCGGCGTGTCGATGAAGACGGACAAGTAGCCGTCGGCGCTCGCTTCGATGAGTGCCGACGCATCGGCGGCGACCGCCGGCAACGTGGCGCTGCCGTCCGCCGCGACAACAGTCGTCGGCGCGTCCTCGCGAAACGCGACGGGCACGGCGGGACGCACCACCGCGCCCGCGACGACCGCGCCGTCGGGATCGCGCACGCGGACCTTCACCGCACGACCTTCGCGCACATGGAGATGGAGCTGATCGCCGGCGCGAAAGCCGCGAAACGTGGACGGAGCGAGGCCCGCACCGCAAACGAACACATCCATCGGGGCACCGTGCGGCACTCCCGGCACCCGGAACGAGCCGTCCTCGCCGCTCGTCGTCGCGGCGAAGCGCCGGCCCAGCACGGCCACCGAGACCGTCGCACCGGCGACCCGTTCCCCCAGCGGGTTCAACACGACGCCGGTCGCATCCACGGCGGGACGCAATTCGAATTCCGCCGACGGCGCGGCGACGGTACGCGCATAGCGTCCCTCCGGATCGCGCGCGACCAGCACCAGCTTGCGCCTGTCGTGCGTCGTGCGCGGCACCCACCGCATCACGAACGCGCCGTCATCGCCGCTCGTCGTCTCGGCAACCGGACCGTAGTCGCCCTCGAACAGGGCCAGCGAGACACTCGCGACCGGTTGCCCGTCGCCGACGACGCGACCCGCGATCTTGCGCACCGGCGACGGCGTGGAGTCGAATTCAGGATCCCCCGCGCGCTCGCCGTTCCAACGGCCGACGACGACCACGACCGCCAGCACGATCATGGCGACGACCGCGGTCCCCTCGGGCAAACGGCTGCGACGGTAGCGGCGCTTCACTCGACCTCGAGGAGCTTGGCGCCCTTGTCGACTGTCGCGTCGGCGGCGACGAAGACCCGAGTCACCGTGCCCTCGCGGTCGGCGCGGATCTCGTTCTGCATTTTCATCGCCTCGAGCACGAGCAACGCCTGCCCCTTCTCGATCTTGTCGCCCACCGCCACGCACACCTCGCGCACGATGCCCGGCATGGCCGCCTTGACGATGCGCGGGCCGCCCGCACCGCGCGCGGAGAGCGTCTTGGAACGCGCCGCGTGCGTGCGTGCGTCCTCGACGCACACTTCGAAGGTGCCCGCGCCGCCACTCAACTCAAGCCCGCAATCCGCCTCCTCGACGGTGAACTCGAAGCTCTTGCCGTCGAGCAGCAGCGAGTAGGCACGTGCGCGCGGGAGGTGGCGCATGTCGGCGCGCAGACGCCGACCGTCGACCGTGACGAACAGGTCGCCGTTCTCGGCGGACACCTCGCACAGGATGACCCGCTCGCCCACAGTGGCGTAGTACTTCAACGCAACGCCTCCCGTCGGCCCGCTTCGACCCACGCGTTACCGCCCGAGCGCGCGGCATCGGCCACGACCGCGCGCGACGCGCCCTGCCGCGCATGCGTGTAGAGCACCGCCGCGATCACCGCAGGCAGATCGGCGGGCAGATCGCCCAGTTCCGGCAGCGCCTGCCAATCCGACTCCACGACGTAGCGTTCGAGATAGCCGGTATGGGTGCGTCCCGCGCGGAACTCCGGATCGTCCAGCAGGCGCAGCAACAGGGGCGCGCAGGTCTTCAACCCCACGAGCCGCATCTCCACCAGCGCGCGCTTGAGCCGTTCGATGGCGTCGTCGCGGTCGCGTCCGTGCGCAATGATCTTGCCGATCATCGGGTCGTAGTGAAGCGTGATCTCCTGGCCCGGATAGAGGTTCGCATCGACGCGAATGCCCGGTCCTTCCGGCATGCGCAGCGCCTTGACGACACCCGTCTGCGGAAAGAAACCGGCCGCGGGATCCTCGGCCGTAAGGCGGATTTCGATCGCATGTCCCTTGGGCACCAGCTCCGCCTGCGCGAACGGAAGCTCGCGCCCCTCGGCCACGCGCACCTGCCAGCGCACAAGATCGATGCCATAGATGAGTTCCGTGACCGGATGCTCGACCTGGATGCGCGTGTTGATTTCGAGGAAGTAGAACTCTCCCGACTGATCCACCAGGAACTCGACGGTACCGGCGCCGCGGTAGTCCACGGCCGCAGCGGCAGCAACCGCCGCCGCACCCATGCGCGCGCGCAGGTCGGCATCCACGTTGGGCGACGGCGCTTCCTCCAGCAACTTCTGATGACGCCGCTGAATCGAGCACTCGCGCTCGCCCAGATGCAGGTGGTTGCCGTGCGTATCGGAGAGCACCTGAATCTCGATGTGCTTCGGATCGACGAGGAACTTCTCGAGGTACATCGTGCCGTTGCCGAACGCCGACAGCGCCTCGGCCGACGCACGCGCAAACGCCTCGGCCAACCCGGAAGCCTCGTGCACCACGCGAATGCCCTTGCCGCCGCCGCCGCCGACCGCCTTGAGCGCAATCGGGAAACCGATCTTCTTGGCGATCGCCTCGATCTCGCTCGCATCGGTAAGCACAGCTTCGCTTCCGGGAATCACCGGCACGCCCGCCGCCACCATCGCCGCGCGCGCGCGCAACTTGTCGCCCGCCGCCGCGATCGAATCCGCCGTCGGGCCGATGAAAATCAGCCCCGCGTCCTCGACGGCGCGCGCGAAGTCGGCGTTCTCCGACAAAAAGCCGTAGCCCGGGTGAATCGCGTCGCACCCGGCCTTCTGCGCCACCTCGAGAATGCGGTCGATGCGCAGATAAGATTCGGAGGGGGCCGGGGGACCGAGCCGATAGGCCTCATCCGCTGCGCGAACGTGTAGCTCCTCGCGGTCGACATCGGAAAACACCGCCACCGAGCGCACGCCCATTTCGCGGAGCGTGCGAACGATACGAAGCGCGATTTCGCCGCGATTGGCGATCAGGACCTTGGTAATCGGCACGGCGAGAAGTTAGCACATCAGCACGAATTTCTGGTCCCCCGCACCCCCTCCAGACGTTTCAATAGGCGAAGTGAGCATTCGAACTCTCCACGCGCTGATCCTCGTCTTGCTCGGCGCGTGCGCCACGACGACGCCGGGTCCGATCGTCGTGTCCGACTCGCACATCGGCTGCGAGGGGGGCGGCCCCACGCTCGATTACGAGTGGACGCGCGACGGCGACTGGTTCGTGCGGGGGTCGCAGCGCGTCCCGTCGGGCGTCGTGACTCGACTGCGCGAACTCGCACTGGCGGCACCCGAAGTGAAAGACGCCCCCCTCCCACGGTCGCTTCAGTTCAGCGAAGAGACCATCTTCAGGCGCAGCGGCGCGATCGAGGAGGCGGCATCGCGCTGGTCGCCATGGCTGGCCGACTCGTTTCCGCCGGAAATTAGCGCCGAGCGGTTCGCGCAGGTCGTCCGTGGCCAACTCATCGATCCAGGCACGAGCACCGACTGGAGCCTTTTGCACATCACGCTTCCGGGAACCCCTCGGATCACCATTCACACCCGAAGCCGCCGGCCCTACGCGCAACCCTGGGTCGTAACCGTCGGCGAAGCGGAGTCCCGCACGGTGCTGTCGCTGGAGATGTCGCGCTACGCCGCCCTCATCGTCGACCCAGTGGGCCCCAACTTCGCGGAGCTGCAAGGAGCCAGCTACTGGGCCTACGGGTTCTGGAGTGACGAGTCGCTCTGGAGCCGCGTCCTGGGCGATCCGTGGAACGAGCAGTACTCGCGCGAAGTCTGCACGCAGCTCAAGGGATGGGCGGATGTCGAGAAGGAGTGGACGCACGAGGACGCCGACATCGGCCACATCAACATGCATCCGCTGTCGTTGCAGGTCGATCTCGCCAGCAAGACGGACGCGCTGGTTGGATTCGTGCGCTGGTGGAACCGGTTCCTAGACAACAAGCCGCGGTTCGGCTGGAGTTCGTTCCAGTTCGTCCACAAGCGCGCGACCGAAGCGGCGGCGCGTCTTCCGTTCCTCAAGCGATGGAAGGAAGCGGGACCGAATCGGGTCATTTCGTTGGATGCGATCGCGCTCCGGGGAGAAGCGATGGACAAGTGGCAGCGCGAGGCGTGGGCCAAGGGCGGCCTGCAAGGCGACACGAACTTCGTGTTCAAGTTGCGCATCGACGGCAACGTCGTCGCGACGCTGATCGTGGGACCGGATGCCGATGGCGCCGTCGTCATGGATGAGGCGCACGAGTCGCTTCCGAAGCCGGACAAGAACGGTGTGATCAGTCGCTGAGGTCGGACCAGTCCACCAGCATGAGGCCGGTGTCCTGCAGTTCGACAATCTCCTGGCGCAGCGTCTTCCCATCGCGAATCGCGGTGATCTCGTACTTGCCGAGCGGCATCCGAAACGTCGTGACGAGGCCGCGGCGATCCATGAATGTGTAGAACATGATCTCCGAGCCCACCGGCCGAATGATCGCGTTCGCGCCGCGCGGCGGATTGGGCAACTGCACGCTTATCTGTCCGCCGGCGGGCAGGCTCACCTTGACCACCTTCGTGGCGCCGACCTCCGCGCGAACCGCAATGTCGCGCCAAAGCAACGGCTCACCTCGTGTGTAGATCCGCAACGTCACGCGCCCCGGTTCGAGGTCGCCTACTTCGATCGGATCTTCCCCGAGCGTGGCGAAACGGTGTCCGAACTCCGCTTTGCCATCGGCGCCCAACTCCTTGACGCGCACATGCTCGGGCCGCTCACCCGCCGCGTCGTGGATGTCGAGTAGTACTCGTGCGCCGGGCGAGCGATCGAGGACGATCGTCGCCTTGTGGTAACCGCCCGTTTTCGACCACGACGGTATGTGGCGATACGCCCGCTTGAAGCCTTGGGCCGCCACACGAATTTCCAGATCGACGCCGGGAGGAAACGGAATCAGTGCTTCTTTCGGTTGCGCCTGTCCCTCGTCGTTGGTGTAGCCACCGCCGACACAGTCGATCTTGACGTAGGACGCGGCCACCATGTGGCCCTCGCGATCCTCGATTCGCAACTTCAGCCATGACTCCTCGATCACGAATCGCAAATCGCGCGTTCCTGTGCGTGTCTTGACCGGATCTCCACCGCACTGCACCCACACAACACCCGGCTTGAGCCCCGTCAACTCGAAGCGCCCGTCGTCGTTGGTGAGGTCCCACGACCACTCCAACGGTCGGCCGGGCCCCGGAGTCGCCGCGTTGACGCCGATACCGGGCGCGGGCTGACCATCCGCGAATTCCACGCGACCGGCAACCGACTCGCCGCGCTCCATGACGAACTTCCACGCGCCGTCCGCCTTCGCGCGCTGCTCATCCAGGTCCAGAAACTCGTGATGGTTGATCTTGAAACGCGCGGCATCCGCGTCTTCCGCCCACTCGATCGCGAAGCGTCCGTCCGCGCCGGTCTTGTAGGACTGGCTCGCGTCGATAAGCACCAGCGCACCCTCGACCGGTTCGCCGGAGCGCGTCAGGACTTCGCCATAGGGTCCGGCGGGCGGTTCAGGTTGGGGGGGCGCGGGGGGCTCGACACGCCGGGGCTGGACTACCTCGGGAGTCTCGCGTCCCACCACTGCGCGACGCGGCGTATCGTCGCCCCATGGGTAGATCCACAGCCCGATCACCGCGCAAACGAGAGTCGCCAAAGCCCAACGCATGAATCGTCACTCCTGCCCGGGCAATCGAACCGTCGTCCCGCGCTCGCGCGTGATATCTACTGTTTGTTCGTGGCCGCGCTGGTCGCCGCGCATCCCGACCACGACGTAGGTGCCGAAGGCGACTCGGCTGGCGGTGGTCCATCGGTCGCTGCCTCGGTCGGGCAGGAACCAGGTCTCGAGCGGCGCGCCGTCGAGGCGTTCGAGCGCGAGGCGGCTTCCCGCGCGGCCCTTCCAGTGAACGTGCAGCACACCCGCGCGCGGCATCACGAACTGCGCGCGATTGGCGGCAGCCCCAAGCCGAATCGCGAGACTGCGCGTCTCGGACACCTCGCACGACTCCGTGTAGACGCGCAGGCGCGCCCGGCCTACGGGCAGCCCTCGCAGCAGCGCGCCGCCCGCCCGCAGCGGCAGCCGTTCCTCGCGCAAAAGCGCACCGTCGAAGCCGAGCAACTCGGCGCGAATGAACCGCGCGCCGCCGTGGTTTATCACGTCGATCCGGAGGGCGGTTTCCGGCGCAGGGCGCAGATAGGTGGTGAACTCGTAAAGGCGCGGCTCAATGGCGACGGGAGTGAAGAAAATCCGCTCGGCTACGTTGCCGGGATGCCGCACGACCACCGAAGCGGTCTGCGCGGACGGGATCGGCACGCCCCAATAGGTGCGCGCTTCGACCCACCCGCGGCGAACCAGCGAGCCGACATCGACGGAGTAGTCCGCGCCGAAGAGACCGAAGCCGTTCTCGTCGCGCGCATGCACAAGCAGCCACGAAGACCGCAGCACGTACTCGACGTCGGCGTCCCCCGCCTGCACCGGGAACTTCGCGTGCATGGCGGGCACCATGAGCGTGACGCGGCCCGCGTCGAAACCAGTCAGCGTGAACGCACCCTCGGCGTCGGTGTGGGTCCGGCCAAGCGGCGTGCACACCTCGATGCCCGGCACAGGGAGCCCACTCGGAAAACGAACGTGTCCACTAATGGAGAGATTGATAGGCGCTTCGACTCGGGGCTTCGACTTGGGCGTCACCGAAACCCACTCGCGCGGCGCCTTGGGCTCCGGATTCGGCGCAACGCCGACCCACCCATCGACGACCACCCAAGTCATGAGAGCGACGACGCCGACGACAAACGCGGCGACGAGTAGCGGCGGACGAACCGTGCCTGACCCTGCCGAAAACCTCATCCGCCTCCCAGATTACATCTTCACGCCGATACGTCATACGTTGCTTGCACACTCGGAATCTTTGAGCACGTCGGTGTAGGATTGGGACGTCGTGGAACTTTGGGCAGCTGATTCTGTGTCTCGTGGTTGCAACATCCTTGCAGCCCCGATAAGCGTCCTCCGCAACCTGCTGCTCGTTGCAGTCGCACTGCTCGGCGGGTGCTTCTTCAAGTTCGACATGGTGACCCACGAGGCGCCGGTCGCAGCGCAACCCGCGGCCCGGATGGAAAGTGCGCTACCCACCGAACCGAGCGAGGCGGAGCCGGTGCTGCGTTACGCCGGTTCGCCGGAGCGCCTGGAGCAAATTGCGCGCAGCATGCGCGTGTCGCCGTCCGGACGCGACTGGGAGATCATTCACAGCGGTGGCGGCTACCGCGTCTACAAGCCGCACGAGACTTCGACGATCTACGCGCTCAAGCGCAACCAGGTGATTCGCTTCGTCGGCTACACGCACGACAAGAACGTCTCCCGCCTGATCGGGGGACATCTCGAGCGCGGCGACCGGTTCGACAACTGGATCGTACTTGAGCGCGTTGAGCCCAACGACGCTGGCCAGATCCACCAGCATTGGCTCCGCTTCGCCGAAACCGGCTGGGACAAGGAACAGCTGCGTCGGTCGCGCTGATCCGCCGTACGGCGCTGGCCGAACGCCTCTGTGCGCGGATCAGGCGAGCCGCGTTGGAATCGTGAATTCGCAGCGCGGCCCCGGGGCGCGACTCAGCCGCCCGTCGAGAGTCGCCAGCGGTACACCTAGCTCCTCGGCAAGCGCGACGTACCAGGCGTCGTAGGCGGTGAGGTTCTCGCGCAACTCCCACACGCGCGGACCGAACGGCGCATAGGGGAACAGCTCGACCCTCAGATCAAGCAGGTCGCTGTGCGCCTGGGCCGACACGTCCCGCGAAGTCTCCCCCGCCACACTTGAGCGCCGGAGGACATTCGCAACTTCGGCGGGCATGAGAGCGGGAGCGGCGAGCCCCTCGGTCATAGACGACAAGACTCACCGGCGGTCCTCGTCGCGATGGGCGACGATCTTTTCCGCAGGCAACCGACTGCCGGTTGCCTGCTTGCGCGCTTGCACGCGCTGCATGAGCACCGCGACGCTGGGGCGGCTCGCCAGTTCGATGAGCTCGGCGAGAAGGTGCTCCTGAAGCGACTTCCCACCGAGCGCGGCCCGGGATGCGAGCTCAGCTCGGACCTCGTCGGGCACGTTGCGGATGGTGATCGACCTCGGCATGCTGCAAACCCCGCACTTACAGCGGAATGTTCCCGTGCTTCTTGGACGGGTTGGAATCGACCTTGGTTCGCAGCAGCGACAGCGCGCTGATCAGGCGCGGGCGCGTGAAGCGCGGTTCGAACACGTCGTCGATGTAGCCCAGTTCCGCCGCCTTGAACGGGTTGGCGAACTTCTGTTTGTAGTCCTCGGTGTAGCGCTCGGCGTCTTCCGGCGTCTTGATCTCGCGCTTGAAGATGATCTCCGCGGCCCCCTTGGCCCCCATCACCGCGATCTCGGCGCTGGGCCACGCGAAGTTGAAGTCGCCGCGGATGTGCTTGGAACTCATCACGTCGTAGGCGCCGCCGTACGCCTTGCGCGTAATGACCGTCACCTTCGGCACCGTCGCCTCGCAGTACGCATACAGCAGCTTGGCGCCGTGCTTGATGATGCCGTTCCACTCCTGGTCCGTACCCGGCAGGAAGCCCGGCACGTCCTCGAAGGTCACCAGCGGAATGTTGAAGCAGTCGCAGAAACGCACGAAGCGCGCGCCCTTGAGTGACGCGTCGATGTCGAGCACACCGGCCAGGTGCGCGGGTTGGTTCGCGATAATGCCGACCGGCATGCCGTTCAGGCGCGCGAAGCCGACGACGATGTTGCCGGCGTAGGCGGCGTGCACTTCGAGGAAGCTCTGCTTGTCCACGACGTGCCCGATGACATCCTTGATGTCGTAGGGCTGATCGGGGCTGTCCGGGATGATCGAGTCGAGTTCTTCCGAAAGGCGGTTCGGATCGTCATCCTGCGGGCCCAGCGGCGGATCCTCGCGGTTGTTGGACGGCATGTAACCGAGCATCGCGCGGATCAACTCGAGCCTCAAGGCCGCACGCTTCGTCCGTACCTGCGATTGCTTCAACATCCCGCTGGTGACCTTCGAGGATGTACCCGGGTTCCTTCCCGGAACCGAGCAGGAGTTTGGCGGACTGATCAAGCACGGCGCGAAGCTGCT
>Ga0164315_10001051_pt1 | contig 20386 bp, 19 predicted proteins | sample GuaBasSedimGuay6_FD_113737 | JGI IMG/M metagenome (GOLD analysis project Ga0164315, IMG submission 113737) | Subseafloor sediment microbial communities from Guaymas Basin, Gulf of California, Mexico - Guay6, Core 4569-2, 0-3 cm | ecosystem: Environmental > Aquatic > Marine > Hydrothermal vents... | reverse complement strand
CGATCAATGGTACGACGGGTGCCGAGATTTGGTCGTTCATTCCGAAAGAGCTGCTATCGAACCTGAACCGCCTGTACTTCAATCCCAACTCGAAGTACAAGCAATACGGTATTGACGGAAACATCGTGCCGGTCGTGAAGGATGAGAATAAAAACGGCATCGTCGACGGCAACGACTTCGTCTACCTGATTTTCGGCATGCGCCGCGGCGGCAATAATTTCTATGGCCTGGATGTAACCAACAAGAATTCACCACAACTGTTGTGGAACGTAAGCCTGCCTGAAATGGGTGAGAGTTGGTCCACACCGGTCGTGTCACGCATGAACATCGTGACAGGCGGACTGAATTCGGACAAGGCTGTGGTTGTTATTGGAGGCGGGTACGATACGGTTCACGATACCAATGCGTTGTCGTCCACGCCGGATGGTGTCGGCGCTGGTATCCACATCCTCGACCTGGTATCAGGTGCAGAATTGTGGCGTACGGGTCCCGATAGTGGCGCCGATCTTCAGCTTACCGGCATGACCCGGGCTATGCCAAACCGCATACGCGTGATTGACCTGTCAGGCGACGGTTTTGCCGATCGCATGTATGCGTCAGATCTCGGTGGCCAGGTATGGCGTTTCGATATTTATAACGGACAAGCACCTTCGACACTCATAACCGGCGGCATCATCGCGCAACTGGGCGGCGAAGGTATTGGCAGCCCAACGCTTGCCGAAACGCGGCGGTTTTACAGCTCACCGGACCCTTCCATATTTACCGATGACCTGCAGGAAAAACGTTACATCGCCGTCAGTATCGGTACCGGTTACCGGGCACACCCGTTCGACCTGAACGCTGCCGACCGTTTCTTCTCAATACGTGATCCGGATGTATTCAACAAGTTGACACAGCTTGAATATGACGGTTACTCGGTGGTTACGGACAGCGACCTGATCGAAGTCAGCGGCCAGACGCAGGTCGTGATAAATCCGGGTGATCGCGGCTGGAAGTTTACGATTCCGTCGAATCAGAAGGTATTGACCGACTCCGTCACCTTTGACGATTCAATATTCTTCGTAGCTTTCTCGCCGGATTCAAATGCAGCAGTCACCTGTTCAGCTGGCAAGGGAACCAACTTCCTTTACCGGGTGAACGTGGTCAATGGCGATCCGGTGGTCAATAACCTGGACACACTGGATCCAAACGATTCGGATGATGCACGACGCCAGACCTTGCAACAGGGTGGCATCGCGCCGACGCCAGCAATTCTGTTCCCAAGCCCGGATGATCCGAATTGTGTTGGCGCGGATTGTGCACCGGAACCGATCATGTGTGTTGGTGCCGAATGCGGCAGCCCGTTTGGACCGAACAACCCGGTCAGGACGCTGTGGACACAGGATGGCATTTTGTAGCCATGGTCGGCGACAGTTATTGAAATGTGTATATCCAGTGGCCTGGATTTGACCCCAGGTCGCTGGATTCAGTTTTTCAATTTGAGACATGTGCCCCGGCACACATTAGTACAGCGGATGTAGAATGAATTGAATATGACAGCTGTGAGTTATATACGGCGGTCGTAAAATGGAGATTTTGAGATGCGTAAGCACATGCGCGGCATGACATTGATGGAATTGATGATTGTTGTCGTTATCATCGGCATTCTTGCTGCACTATCCTATCCGAGTTATCGGAGTTACGTCGCGAAAGCCAAGCGGAACGAAGCGAAAGCGGACCTACTGCAGATTGCTACCTTGCAGGAGCGGTTCTACCTGCAAAACAATACCTATACGACGGATATGACCAACCTGGGATTCGCCGCCGCCGGTTGCAACATCAGTGATACTGGTACTTACAGCGTTTGCGTGAACAATGCAGATGCAAATACGTTTGACGCGAGCGCGACGTACCAAATTCCTGGTGATACAGAGGATGGCAAGTGCGGGACATTTACAATCGACGGACGCGGCGCCAAGGGTTCAGGACCGTACGACGATTGCTGGACAAATACTCGCCGCTAATCTGGCAGAAAACTTGTAGGAGCCCGTACGGAAAGAAAATTCGATCACAAAGTTCAGTCGACATTTCTATCGGGGCGACGGGCGACAAACATAAACGGCCGCAATTTTTTTGCGGCCGTTTATGTTTGTATAATTCGAATTCGTATCGATGGGCACTATCACGATTCCGTAAATGATCTGTGGGAGCGGCTGTCTAAACTAATGCGCTTGGTTGCAGCGATTAGATTTGCACGAGAGTGAAGACGCCGCGAATGCTCGGCCCCATTCGCGGCTAAAGCCGCTCCCACAGATCGCCGAGGTCACCACCATCCCGCCAATTCATTTCTGAGCCTCTCTACCAGAAAAAAACAACGCATCAATAATCAAAAACGCGGCACCAACCGTAATCGCCGAATCAGCAATATTAAATGAAGGAAACGGCCAGCCTGCGATCAAGACCTGGATGAAATCCACCACACTGTCACGCACAATGCGATCAATAACGTTACCAATAGCGCCGCCCAACACCAATGCCAAACCTGCAGACAAAACCACCTGCCCCGCCGCACGAATCCGCCACAGCCAGGCGATAATAAATGTGCTAACGCCCACAGCGAGCACGATGAAAAACCACTTCTGCCAACCCCCGGCATCCGCCAGGAAACTGAAGGCTGCGCCCGTGTTTCGTTGGTGGGTAATGTTGATGAAGCCGTTAATTGGAATCTTGTCGTACAAGGGCACCCATTTGACGACCATCCACTTGGTCAGATGATCGAACGCAACGACCAGCACAGACAGGGCCATCCAGATTGAGAAGGATTTAACGCCGTTCTTTTGTTTTTTGTTTTCGTTTGCCACAAACCTTTCCCGAATAGCTTATTTATTCATTTCGCCAGAATTTTTCTTGCCTGGTCAGAATCCCGATTCATTTGTTCGATCAACTCGCTCACTTCATCAAATTTTTCTTCACTGCGTAAACGTGCAATAAAGTCGACATTAATATACTCACCGTAAATGTCTTCGTCGAAATCAAATATATGCACTTCGAGTAATGGTTTGGTGCCATCGAAAGTAGGTCGGGTACCAACACTTGCAACTGCGGCCAACGGTCCCCAATCCGCTCCGGACACCCGTACCGCGAAAATTCCCATGACAGCGCTCTGGCGACGGTTCAGATTCACATTTGCGGTCGGGTAACCCAGCTCCCGACCAAGCCGCTTACCCTCGATTACCTTGCCGGACATTCTATAGTGACGACCGAGGAGCCTGCCAGCACATTCGAGGTCACCCTGCCATAGTGCATCGCGGATAGCCGTACTACTCACCCGTTCATCGCCGGAGATCACGCTGGACATCTCGGCAACACTGAAATTCAGTGCCTGACCTGCTTGTTGCAGGGTCTCGAGATGCCCCGCTCTGTCCTGGGCGAACCTGAAATCGTCACCAATCACCAGGTAGCTGATATTCATTGCATGTACCAGAATCTGGCGAATGAAAGTGTCGGCAGCGATATTCTTCATCGCGTCGTCAAATCGGGGGCAATAAAAAATATCCACGCCAAATTCGGCAAGCGCTTCAAATTTCTCACGAAATCGCATCAGGCGCGCGGGTGGACTAGCCTGCGCAAAGAACTCCTTTGGCGTCGGCTCGAAGCTCATGACTATTGCGGGCACACCCCGGGATTTGGCTTCATCAAGCACGTGTTGCAGTAATTTCTGGTGGCCGAGATGCAGGCCGTCGAAGGAGCCGATGGTCGCGACGCTGCCATCGGCGACGAGGTGGAATGGAAAGTCTTTTATGCTACGGACGAGGTGCATAGCATTCATATGGCAAGGATCGAGAATTCATCATAATGACTTTGTAGGAGCCCGTCCTGACGGGCGAGTTCGCCAATGATCGGTGTTGGATTGTTTGTAGTGCGATAGCCATGGATAGCGAACTCGCCCGTCAGGACGGGCTCCTACAGGTGCTCCGACGAATATCACGTGTGACCGCCCAGCTTAAGCTGCGATGGCCGCAGCCCCAGCAGCATCAACGTCGCAAAATAAACCGCAGCACCAACCATCACCACAACACCGAGCTGAATCGAACGATCGAGAACACCCACACCAACCCACCAGTCCAGCGGACGTTGCATCCAGACAATAGCAACTGTCATCGCCGCGTTCGCTCCGAAGAAGCGCAACAACAACGGTGCCCACCCCGGCGAATGCACGACAACCTTGTCCCGCCGTAGCCCGTGATAAAGCAGCCAGGCATTCACCAGGGCCGCGACCGAGATGGCGAGTGCAAGACCCGCGTGCGTGCCTGCATATCCGGCCCTGGTAAGCGTATATGCCAGCACGACACTCAGCAGGAAATTCACAACCAGAGCAATAAGGCCGGCTTTAACCGGCGTCCTGGTATCTTCGCGGGCGAAATAGGCCGGCGCCAGTATCTTGACGAACGAAAAGCCGATCAAACCCAAAGCGAACGCCTGCAAACTCAAAGCGGTCATTTCCACATCAAAACGCGTGAACTCGCCACCGAAGAAGATTGTTGCAACCAGTGGCTCTGCCAATAATACGAGACCAATCGCTGCCGGAATCGCGATCAGGACGACAAGTTTCATCGACCAGTCCACGGTATTCGAAAACTCGTGCATTGATGAATTGGCAGCCTGACGTGAAAGCGTTGGCAGCGTTACGGTCGCCAACGCGATACCGAAAAGGCCCAATGGAAATTCCATCAGGCGATCCGAGAAATACAAAAGACTGATCTTGCCCACACCCAGGAGAGACGCAATTATGCCACCTAACAACACATTGATCTGGGCGACGGATGAGCCAAAGATCGCGGGCAACATGAGCGCGCCGATACGCTTTACGCCCGGATGTTTTGGTCGCCAGCGCGGTCGCGGCACCGCGTGAATTTTTGCAAGAAACGGCACCTGAAACAGGAGCTGTGCAATCCCCGCGGCAAAGACGCCATATGCCAGCGCCATGCCGGGCTCGTCCATCTGCGGAGATAGCCACAAAGCACTCGCGATCAGGACAACATTCAGTATTACCGGTGTAAATGCCGGTGCTGCGAACTTACCGTAGGTATTCAGGATGCCGCCGGCAAACGCCGTTAGCGAGACGAAAAACAGGTAGGGAAACGTAAATCGCAGCATTGCTGTCGCAAGATCGAAACGACCGTCTTCGCCAATAAATCCCGGTGCAACCATCAGCACGAGCAATGGCGCCGCGACCACGCCGATGAGCGAAACCAGGAACAGGATCAGGCCGAGCGTTCCAGCGACAGCATCGACCAGTTGACGCGATTCCGCATGATCCCCGTTCTCCTTGTAGCGTGCCATGACCGGCACGAATCCCTGCGAGAATGCGCCCTCTGCGAAGAAGCGGCGCAGCATATTGGGAATCCGGTTGGCCACGATAAACGCGTCCATTACGATGGTCGCGCCGAAAAAACGAGCGAATACGACGTCGCGAACCAGGCCAAGAATGCGTGACAGCAGCGTCATGGCGCTAACCACGGACGTTGACTGCAACAACTGCAGCCCGGACAGGCGCCTTGCAGGCCCCACCTTCGCGGTGGGAGAGTCGTTGCCTGAGGGCTTTTCAGGGGGCATAGGGCTTACGATCCGGGCTTGTCGAGGGCCGTAGTTTAGCCCGAAATGCGGCGAAAAATCAGTGATTTAGCAGTGATTCGGCCACTATCGGGGCATTCCTGTCATGGATCATTGACAATCATCCCCGGGCCGCGAATAATACGCGGCTCTTTGAACCCGGATGCCCGGACAGGCGTTGGGGCCGAACCACCCGGACAGACGATACAAACGGAATATCTTCACGTGGCAAACATTAAATCAGCACAGAAACGCGCACGGCAGTCGGAAAAGACCAGGCTTCACAAAATGGGCCAGCGTTCCACCATGCGCACGCACATTAAAGCAGTAATTGCGGCAGTAGAAAAAGGTGACAAGGATTCAGCGGCGGCGGCCTACAAAGCTGCGGTTCCCGTTATCGACAGCATGATCAACAAGGGCATTGTGAACAAGAATAAGGCAGCACGTCATAAGAGCCGCCTTAACAAGATGGTCAAAGCACTGGCAGTCTGAACGAAGCCTGGCCCGGGTCAAATAACTACCAGCAGTTGTCCCCGTAACCGCTATGACCCTTGGCGCCGGCATTCGTCAACGTCAGATCTCCACATAGTGTGTCGTTTTCAGCTTGCTTGAGTTGCGGTGTCGCCGTAATCGTATAGCTTGTTGCCGTCGGATTGGTCAACGCCAGGCCGTAGATTCGATCTTCATCACCATCCGCAACAACCTGGCCCTCATCACCCAGCATGATCGCATCACTCGCAAAGCCGAGGCTGGTAAGTGTTGCGGCATACCTTTTGTTATCCATGAAAAATTGCTGCTGTCGATCTGCTACTTGCAGGAGCATTGATGTTCCGATAGCCCGTTTCGCTCGCACAACGAATTGCGTGTATGACGGAAAAGAAACGGCGGCGATGATCGCGATGATTGCGACTACGATCATCAGCTCCAGCAAGGTAACGCCGGTTTGCCTGAATTTTCTTGTTTGTTTGTACATACCCATTTCCTGAATTAAATCGTGCTGGTTACCAGCCTGTCGAACTGTTCCGGTGTATTCATCCGCAGCGAAACCTAAAGATCAGCATCCTCGTGCAAGAACCAGTAAGTCCTCCATCGAGTTGCAACATCCACTGAATCAATCTGCAGATCGGGCCGAAGAATCTTGTTCGGCGGTATTGAGACCACCTCCGCCGGAATTCCCGCAGAATTCAAATCCGTACTGCGATCATCTTTCGTGGTCGCCTGATCACCATCGGGATTGTCTGAGTCGGTGGTGTCATCAGTAGTATCGTAGTTAATGACCGAGGCCGCTGTTTGCAGTGATAACGCGTACAAACGCCCCGCACCCTCTGATGGCGCACAGGCTGCCGCAGTGCTGCCGCCTCTTGGCAGATACGAGGTAAAGAATACTGTGCCCGAAATTGTTAATGGCGTTGCCAGGATTTTCTCGCCGCTGGATTCCATGCGCAGTTTCCAGCCAGCGTTCAGATCAAGACCACAGTCGCTACCTTCCTGCAGGCAGTTGTCGGTGACATCCGCAAAATCGGGATGATTGAGATTGGTAGCACCACCGGTCGTAACAGTCACACCACGATCTTTAATAAGATAAAAGAAATCGCTGGTCGTTCCACCGCCATCGAGAGGGTCTGTGCGGTCACCCGAGCCGATCAGCACACCATCAAAATTGCCGTCGTCATCGGTCGCCTGAACCAGGTCGGGGCGATGAAAGAAACGGCGGTCGTCCGTGTTGCCCGATGAACCCGTTGCATGCCTGCCCAATGATGCCAGTAGAGACAGTTTCCAAGCGGTTGTGTCCGCACCGACCAGGTCAGCCCGCCAGACGTTACCGCCGGTATCGCCGACAACGATTCGATCCGTCATGCCATCACCATCGGTGTCAGCCACCGTCAGCGCCGAGGGAATGCTATCCACGAGTTCAGTATGTTCGAATACTTTCGCAGAAGCGCCGCCGGAACCACCTTTGGCTTTCCAGATGAGTTTACCGGTCTCCGCGTTAACCACGTAGATCGCGTTGCCTTCTGAGTCGTCAGTGCCAACACCGCCACGCCGTTCTTTGTTCATGTCATAGCCACCGGCAAACATGACGACTGGTGTCGGGCCATTACTGGTTTTGACCATGCCGACTCGTGGGTTGGAGAACGTGAATCCCAGCTCTGCAAAGTCGCCTGAATTATCTATCGTCCACATCAGCTGTGGATTCTCCGGATCAGTTACATCAAGTGCGTAGTAGGCTTTTCCTCCGCGGCGCATCCCGACATAAAGATAAACTTTGTCACCGGACTCGATTTCGCCGTTGTGATTCACGTCCTGAATATAGGCTACCGGCGCACCGTCAAACGTATAGGGATGTTTTACGCCGGGTGCGTTGGCGCGCATTATCTTTTGTGCAGCCATAGACTTCCGTGGCATGAATGCCCAGATTTCCTCGCCGCTTTCTCCACCACCTGGCAGCGTGTTGCGAATCATACGCAGCATGCCGTCATTGGATGCAACTGCGACATAGATCGCAGGGTTACCAACAGTGTGGCCGCCGCGCGTTCCGTAGTTTAATGGCATCGGTCGGGAGTGCAGTGGATCACCAAAAATCCATGACCTGGCTTCGCTGGTAGTACCGTCGCCATCCAGATCATCGATATCGATACCTCTGGCATAGGCGATAAGGTCTGCGGCTTCACCTGCACTTGCTGCATTGAAGTCGCTTTGCAGAATACCTGCAGTTGCCGGATCGACATTTAGTGCAGCTAACGAGCCGGGAGTCGAATCATAGTAAATGGTACGTCCGCCAAGCCCGTTGGCAGGTTGTGGACTACCGCTGATGAATCCAGGCGTGATCTGGCCTGCTCCACCGCGCGCAACAGTTCGTCCGTCGCGGCCTTCTACCTCACCTTCATCCTCATCCGGTGGTGGAAGATCAGCAGGTAAGGTCCAGAAAGTCTGAGCGTCGAATCTTATTCGGCCATCGCCAGCAACAGCACCGTAACCAGTGACATCGACCAGCGCTGCGGCAGAACCACTGTAATTGCCACCAATCAATTTGAGTTTCTTAACGTTACCAACCCAGGTAGGCCTGGCATCCTGGTCCACCTGAAACAGTGCGACATAAACGTTATCCGTTATCTCCGCCCGATTAAAAACGTTAACAGGAACTGAAGCAGCCACAAACGTCGTACTCACACTGAGAATTTGCTTGAATATCTCCTGTAGCGTCGCGACCAGTTCGTCCGGATTTTCGCTGAGCACCAGCGGTGTGCCCGTCCCACCAGCCTTCGCATAACTGATCGTCGTCGTGTTGATATGTTTGCCATCAATAAGAAAGTACGAAACGACATTTTGTTTGTCAGCGAGATTCGGTGCGGTGCCATAAGTTCCGTTCGCCAGGTCCGCATCATTCAGGTACTGAATGACGTCGGGAAAATCCTTCTGATATGATCCAAAACCGCCGCTCGCAATTGCTGCCGATATCGCGTCATCAGAATCTGCTTCCTGGTTTGACACCTGGAACATGGAATTGACAGTATAAATTTTCGAGCATGCTCCCGCTGTTTCCAATGGGGACACGTATTTCGGTTTGTTGGCCGGCGGTTTTTCGATCGAAGTGTCCCACGACGCCACCGGAAAATCGACGTCCAGATTGTCTTTGAAGCTGGTTCCGTAATCGGTGAATCCATTGTGCGAGTTATAAACACCTTGGCCGGTAAGATAGCGGAAAAACTCGAAAAATAACTCCTTACCCTGGTAGGAATGACTCAGGTTACCTTTCGGTGTCGGCAATGCATTTAGTATGGAATGAAAACGAGCCTTGGCACCGTTCGCATCATTGGCTTCGAACTTCTCGAAACCCATAGCTATGTAACCGCCATTACTACAATTGTTGCGACCGAATCCTGCACATTTGACTTTATTATCGTGATTGAGCATCAAACCGACCTTGACGCCCTCGATCGGGTCGAACACTTTGCGCAGTGCGCCACGCAAAACATCGAAAAACGTGTAAGGACCGCTCGCACTCATATAGCCCTCAGCAATCAACGAGTCACAGGCACCCGAGTTACACGCTGTCGAGCCAAGGTTGGGACGATAATCCAGTGAGAACATAACCATCGGCTCACTGTTCGCGGGCAACGAAGAACCGCGATTGATGTAGACATCCGTGTCGTCAGCATAAGCAGAACCGATCGTCACAGTCGACATGGCAAAGGCAATCAACAACAAGAGTTTATTTTTCATGGTATCCATACCTGGTATCGTGAAATTCGATAATTATGTTCAAAATTTTGGCACCAGCACCAGAATCCCTTCGGTGATCTGTTGCATTCCAAGCCCTTCATCGGACCGGTCGTACGTCGTCGTAACCTCGAACGACGCACTGCTGAATTTATCAATGCTCGATTCAACGCTGCGTGGCGGCGGCCTGAAGAGCTGCCCCTCACGCTCCACGCGAGCTGAGATGTGGCCATTCGCTATTTCGGTTGCCAATACCGGATCGGTGATTGGCAGATCTGTACGGTTGCAATCCGCCTCGCCCACCGTACAAATAGTGAAGCCCGCGCCGCCAATGACAGGTGTCGCGGCGGGGATGGAAACGATTGCGTCCGCAAGTGCTTGCGCGCCCTGAGCGGCTGCCAAACGCGACTCCTCGTTTTGCGCCATATGCAGTCCAATGTTGCTCGACTGCATTGAAGAAACCGTCAACATCGAAATTGCGATGAGGAACACAAGCGTGATAACGAGAATCGCGCCGCGTTGTTGTACTGGTCGTGAGCAATGATTTAATTTCATCTCAAAATCCCATCGCGTTCAGGCTACGTATATTCTGGATACCGACTGTCGTGGAAACGACCTGTCGATGAAATCTGTCTTGCGGTGTGTAGGGGTCCGCGTTGCTCAGGGTATATGTCTTCACATTCTGGTAACGCGTATCGAAATCCGCGGATCGCGCCAGCAGTGTGACTCGAGCGGCCACCACGGATTGCATTTCCAATAAAGTTGGATTCGGCAAGTAGAGATTCGTAAAGCCGTCACCGGTAATGTCAATGCCGTACTCGACCTGCATATCTTCAATGCCGGCTGCGATGCATTCTGTTGTCATTCCCGGGCCAGGTGTGCGCAGAACCTTTTTGCAAAGCGTAGGCACACCATCCCCGGGTGTATTTTCGTAGTTGCGGATGAAGAAAATACTTGGCCGATACTCCCAATCTGCATTTGGCGCCGGTACTGCAATTGCTGGTGCACCTCCTAAGGGCTCCTTAAAAAGGAGACCCACCGTACCGTTGGTTCGCAAGTAGACCTGGCCATTGACCGAAGCTCCGGCCCGGATACCGGCTACCCGTTTAATCGCAACAACGTCAGTTCCATCGAGAAATTCAGCGCCGTTAATACATGAGAAATTTGCAGCAGCTTGCGCCGGGGATGCGTTATCGAGCGCGACCACGGAGAGAAACTGCGACGTTCCGGGTTGCACAGTCTGGTACATCCATTCAGCTGCACCGACGGGACCGCAGTCCGTCGTTAACGCCAGGGTGTTATCGTTGGTCACCGAACTCGGGATTAGCAAATCTCCGTAGTGGCCTGCCATGGCGATATCAAAAGTAATTTCCCGCAATGCATGACGGGCATCGTCCTGCATGCGCTGGATATTTTCGTCCTGGTTAAAACTGTGCCGGTTATTGGCGAACACTGTAATCACAGCCCCGCTCAGTACCAAAGACAGGACCATCGCGATCATCAGCTCAATCAGCGTCATGCCGTGCTGTTTCTCTGTAGCGTGAAATTTCATCCGGTTACTCATTAACTAGAAATTCGGGTCGATAAAAGTTGCAACCTGCAATACACGTCGGTTCGCATCGTTGTCGCCATACTTGCCAGTGCCTGAGCCACAAGCGTCCGTGTCGGGGTTCATAAGAGAGGTCGAGCCATACCAGGCAACCGCCACCAGGTAGACGCCTGCGACACCTCCAGCCGGTCCATTGATGCACAAGGTTGGCGTCAGGACGCCACCGGCTTGCCCCTCAACGCCGATTTCCTGGGCGCCATCAAGAACGCGCTCCCAGTACCAAAGATCATGTCCCGCTTTTTGTGCAGGGCTGCACGGCGTATTCACGTTTCGGCAGTTGGAAACAGGTAAGCCACTCAGCTTGCCGCCGCCAAGGTCCGGCGCTGCGGCGTAAATACTGATGCCACTGCCATTCGCTCGCATGTCTTCCAGCATGCCGTACGCAACCTGCGAGGCGATGGTTCGCTGCAAGCCTTCATAGTTCGCTTTCTTGGAAACCATTTGCAGGCCCGCTATACCAAGCAAGCCGACACTGAAAATCACTATCGATACCAAAAGCTCGATGAGCGAAAAACCGGTTTGTTTGTTACTGATATTCATAGATTGCGAGAAGTCTTTGCGAAAAAAGAATTACGAGCAGCTCAACGACATGCCGCCGGCGTAGCTACTGGAAACCCGCGGTCGACCTGACAGGTCGAGAAAAATAGCCTTGGCGTGTTCGGCGCCACGATAATCACAGGAGGTGAAAACGCCAGAGTTCTGCCCCACTGTTGCGCGCATGACACGCCCGTTTGGGCGGTACATAAGGAAGTCCGAATAGAGGCCGGAATTGATGGTTAACCCTTCGACACTACCAGCGGAACGAATAATGGTTTCATCAGCGTCAACGTTCTGATCGCTGTTTTTATCAGTAAATGCAATCCAGCCCTTGTCCCAGCTCACGGCCTGACAACTCTGCCCATTCTCGCTGGCGCACATCGTGACGCGCGTATTCATTGTTATTGCAGTGTTTCTGGCCAGGTGCATGCCCGAGACCAGCTCGTTGATGCCCGCGGTCTGACGAGAGTTCAGGGTGAACGATTTCAATCCCGGCACGGCCATCGTTACCAGGATGGCGGCGATACTCATGGTCGTCAGCAGCTCGATGAGCGTAAATCCATTTTTCCTGGTCATCTTGTCTTCCCTAATCTTGTCGCGCCTGGATTTCGGCTGGTGCCAAATCTGGTGTCTGAGTAACTATTGCCACCGATTATCCGTGCACAGGTCCGGTTCTGGAGTGAGACGTGTCGCAGCGTTGCGACGTTGCCGATCAATATCCGACAGGCGGCATAAACGCAGAGATAAACGGTACAAAAGGTAAAAATCCGCGGCTGGTTATGTAATGCCGAAAGGGCCACGGAGGGGTGAATTTCGGTTTTCGCGCTTTTTCGTATATGGGCAATGTGCACCACACTCGTGACAACAATGGGACCTTAAACGCTGCACTGGCTGTTGTTACAGGATTTGCTCCCTTTTCAGCGCAAATCACCGGCGCCGGGCAAGTGTCTTAAGTGATCTATTACTGTGACGTCGTTCAACGGTTTCATGCGAAAAAATAACCATAATTGGCTCGCGATGGAGCAACTATGAAAAAGCTAATTTTTACAGCAATCCTGGGACTCGGCTTTTGCCTGACGGCCTACGCCGATATATGGATGTGGACCGACGCCAAGGGCGATATTCACTTCGTCAACACCAGCACGGCTATCTATACCTGGCAGGATGAGCATGGCAGGGTCCATTTCGCCGATACGCCGGGCGATGAAAGCGCTGTCCTCGTGGATCTCGTCTGGCATTCCACGGGAGACCTGGATGGTTCAGGCGAACCCGAAGTTGAACAGGCCGCCAGAAACGAATATCCGGACGAAACCGAAGCCGAAAGAAACGAAAGAGAAATGGCCGAGGCCTACTACTGCAAGCGAGCCACGGAAATTTACGACTCTTACAAGAATGCGCCACAATTATATAAAACGAGCGAAAGCGGCCAGCGCGAATATCTTTCCGACGAAGAAGTAACAGCAACGTTAGCAGACACCAAAGCCCGTGTGGATGAGCTTTGCCACTAACGGTGATAGTTACCATCTGAACGAATCGCGGCTGAAGCCGCTCCTACGCAATATCTTAAGATTGGCAGAAGCTTGCCGACAGGCAGAATTCGTAGGAGCGGCTTTAGCCGCGAATGACGACATCAACCCCAGCGGCCTTTCGCAAGCAGCATCCCGCCACAACAAACCGCATACTTCTATTTCATTTCCGCACCAACAGGAAACTATTCCCCAACCACATCCTCCAACGCCATCTCATCAATAAGCTCAAGCTCCCGCATCACCGCCTGTCCAAGCTTCTCTGTCCCGGCGCCAGTCTCCGCACTAACCGTAAATACCGGCCCTTGCCAATCCAGTTTTTCCAATAAGTCTTTTTGCACGACAGCCAGATCTTCAGCGGTCAACAAGTCAGACTTATTAATCACCAGCCAGCGTGGTTTTTCATCCAGATCCTTGCTGAATTTTCCAAGCTCATTCGAAATAGACTCGAACGCAGCGGCTGGATCAGCATCCGTATCCAGCGGCGCAATATCGACAAGATGCAACAGCAACTTGGTCCGCTGCAAATGTTTGAGAAACTGAATACCAAGACCCGCACCCTCCGCCGCGCCTTCGATCAGCCCGGGAATATCTGCCATGACAAAACTCTGTAACGGCCCGACAGATACAACGCCAAGGTTCGGATGCAATGTTGTAAACGGATAATCTGCCACTTTCGGTTTGGCTGCCGACATCGCGCGAATCAACGTTGATTTGCCAGCATTCGGCATCCCAACCAGGCCAACGTCTGCCAGCAATTTCAGCTCGAGTTTCAGGTGTCGCGATTCACCGGGCGTACCCTGCGTGATTTTCCTGGGCGCCCTGTTTACGCTGCTCTTGAAGCGAGCATTGCCAAGGCCGCACTGCCCGCGCTCGACAACTTTAAGACGCTCCCCGGCTTCCGTTAGATCGCCAAGCAGCTCACTGGTATCAATATCGTGAATTACTGTACCGCAAGGAACAAGTACTTCAAGATCTTCACCGGAGCGACCCGTCTTGTTACGACCTTCACCACCCTTCCCGCTCTCTGCCCGATACCGTCGGGCAACACGAAAATCAACCAGCGTATTGATGGACGGATCAGCAACAAGATAGACGCTGCCACCATGCCCGCCATCACCACCATCAGGACCACCGCGCTCAACATATTTCTCACGACGAAAACTGAGACAACCGTGACCACCATTGCCCGCCTGAACCCGAATTGTCGCTTCGTCAACAAATTTCATAAGATTAGTGTAGCCGCAAAAACCAAAAACCCCGCACTAAGCGAGGTTTTTGAATTGAACTTGTAGGAGCCCGCCCAGCGGGCGATCAGCGTCAAACAAAAACCCTGAACCTACCCAGTAACAACATTCACAAACTGACGATTCTTCGGCCCTTTCTTCTGAAACTGCACATGCCCGTCAGCCTTCGCATAAAGCGTGTGATCCCGACCGATGCCAACATTCACACCCGCATGCACTCGCGTGCCGCGCTGGCGAATAATGATGTTGCCGGCAACAACCCGTTCGCCGCCAAACAACTTGACGCCAAGGCGCTTCGACTCCGAATCGCGCCCGTTCTTAGTACTACCACCTGCTTTTTTATGTGCCACTGTACCGTACCTGTCTGTTGTTACATCCGACCATTATCTGCGGATGTTAATAATATGTCATCCAGCCTTAATCGCTGGCCTTTTTACTCGCCTTCTTTTTAGCCGGCTTCTTCGCCGCAGCCTTTTTGGTCGAGGTCTTCTTTGCAGCAGCTTTTTTGGCAGCAGGTTTCTTGGTTGCTGCCTTCTTTGCCGCTGGCTTCTTCTCTTCTGCCGCTTCAGGCGCAGCAGCTTTCTTAGCAGACTCACCGATTCCGGTGATCTCTACTTCAGTAAAAAACTGCCGGTGCGTATGCTGGCGAAGATAGTTTTGGCGCCGCCTGAATTTGACGACGGTCACTTTCTTGCTTTTGCCCTGCTTCAGGACAGTAGCGCTGACACTACTGCCTGCCAGCAATGGGCTGCCAACCTTGATGTCTTTGCCATCACCAACCAGCAAAACCTGATCAAAACTGATTTTAGCGCCTTCTTCGACATCGAGCTTTTCGAGCTTCAATCGCTCGCCCTTAGTCGCCCGGTATTGCTTGCCGCCTGAACGGAAAACCGCGTACATCGTAACCTGCTCCAATATGCGTGCCGCGTCTGGCGCAACTCGCTGATAAATAGAATAATTTTGGGATGCTGGCTAGCTGGGCACGGATGCCGCAAAGTCTGCCGCCACAAAAGAGCGGGAATTTTATAGATTTGGGCGCTCCGGGTCAACGTCAGCGCAATAAAAATTCCACTTTATTTCAATAACTTGCAAATTCGCAGCACGAGACCTCAAATAGTCTCGCCAGTCGCCAATGCCGGCCATTTCAGGCATTATCGCAAACGTGATGCAACCCGCCGAAAAAACACCAGATTCCTTATCTATAGAGGACGTAAACGCGCTCGCGGGCGACGATATGCAGGCTGTGGATGCCCTGATTCGTCAAAGCCTGCAAAGCGATGTCACCCTCGTCTCACAGGTATCGGAATATATCGTCACCAGTGGTGGCAAGCGCCTGCGGCCCTTGATCGTTCTACTCGCAGCACGGGCGCTGGGATACCAGGGTAATCATCAGGTCCACGCCGCGGCCATTATCGAGTTTATTCATACAGCGACATTGCTGCATGACGATGTCGTCGATTCCTCCGCCCGAAGACGCGGACGGGACACGGCAAATACGGTATTCGGCAACCAGGCCAGCGTCCTGGTCGGAGATTTTCTCTACTCCCGTGCCTTCCAGATGATGGTGCAAATTGGCCGCATGCGCGTCATGCAGATCCTGGCGGACGCAACCAACATGATAGCGGCCGGCGAAGTCATGCAGCTGATGAATGTCCATGACCCGGATGTCACCGAAGCAGACTATCGCAAGGTGATCTACCGCAAGACCGCCCGCCTGTTCGAGGCCGGGGCACAAATTGCCGCCGTGTTGACCGATCGCGACCCAAACGACGAATCGGCCATGATCTGCTACGGCCAGAATCTCGGTACTGCTTTCCAGCTGGTCGACGACGCACTCGACTACAACGCCTCCCCTGAGGAACTCGGCAAGAACCTGGGCGACGACCTGGCAGAGGGCAAACCGACATTACCCCTTATATATGCAATGGAAAATTGCACCGCCAGCGAAAAGAAAATGCTGCGCACAGCAATAGAAGAAGGTGGTCTCGACAAACTCGACGAAATTCAAACGATTGTTGAGTCGACCGGAGCGCTCCAGTACACAGCATCACGCGCTCAGGAGGCCGCTGAAATGGCCATCAACGCCCTGTCCGGAATTCCCGATTCGGACTACAAACAGGCAATGATCGCTATCGCAGACTTCGCCGTACGCAGGCGTTCCTGAATATCCAAAACGGGCGTAGCCCATCAATGAGACGATTCTGTACCTGATACCACAGATATTACGAACAACGCGGTTGTTCTTTCTGTTCGGGACACACAGAAGCAACTCACCGCTTGGTATCCAGGAAGATATAGGAAGTGGAATTCATCACGTACTTATGCCCGTAAATCTGATCGATAACCAGATCGGTGAAGTGCTCCATATCCCTGGCCTGCAGTTCAATGATCATATCGACATTGCCCGCCACACCATGAATGGAAAGCACGTCCTCCTTGCCCATGAGGAAGTCCATGACCTTGTCGCGTGCACCATCGATTTGACTGGTCACCGTAATCAGCACGTAGGCCCGCAGCAGGTATCCCATCTTGCGGTGATCAATGACTGCCGTGTAGCCGCGGATAATGCCCGTTTCCTCGAGACGGCGTGTTCGCCGCAGACATTGTGACGGCGACAGGTGAACCCGGCTTGCCAAATCTACATTGGTGGACCGGCCATCCAATTGTAATTCGCGGATAATATTACGGTCGATTCGATCAAGATCAATAGATGCCATCAAATAGCCATTTTATGCAATTTAATTGCATATTTTGTCGAATCCTTAGCGTTATTGCAAGATAACTTCCCCAATACACTGCGAAAATGACACCAGCGACTATACGCACATTGGCGTGATTATTGAGGTTTGACCATGATCGAAGTTTACGACCCGGGCAGCAATGAATTGATCGGAACTGTCCCTGGCTTCACTCCCGAAGAAGTCGAACGCGTGTTGGTCACTGCCAGCAAAGCAAGCGAGACCGCTCGAAACATGCCGACGCATCTACGCATCAGCGTGTTACGCCAGGTAGCGGAGCAAATGTTGCAGAGTCACGAGGAATTTGCCCAGATCATCGCCAAGGAGGGCATCAAAACCATTCGTGAGGCCCGTAAAGAGGTCACACGTTGCGTCGAGACCCTGCGAATCAGCGCGGAAGAAGCCCGCCGCTTGGGTGGGGAAACCATCCCTTTTGACCAGATGCCGGGCTCTGAAAACCGCTTCGGCTTCTTCAAACGTGTGCCGGTCGGAGTGGTGGTGGCAATCACTCCTTACAATGACCCACTCAATCTGGTCGCCCATAAAATCGGCCCCGCCATCGCCGCCGGCAATGCCGTGATCCTGAAACCCCATTCGTCAACGCCCTTGTCCGCCAGGAAACTGGTAGATCTGTTTGACGCAACCGAATTGCCAGCAGGAGTCCTGCAACTGGTTACCGGTTCGGGCGCCCTCCTCGGAGACCAGTTGGTTTCTGATCCTCGCGTTCGCATGGTGTCTTTCACTGGCGGACCCATTGTGGGGCACAAAATTTTGGCGCAGACCGGCTTGAAGAAAATCGGCATGGAATTAGGCAGTAACTGCCCCACCATCGTAATGGGTGATGCCGATATGGAAATGGCACTGGATGCCACTGTTAGCGGTGCATTCTGGGCCGCCGGTCAAAACTGCCTGCACGTTCAACGCATCTTCATTCAGAAAGATCATTTCGAGGATTTCTCGAAGCGATTTGTGGAGCGCACCCAGCGCCTGAAAGTAGGTGACAAGCTGGACGAAGCAACGGATATGGGACCCATGATCAATGATGCTGCATTGCTCAAAGTGGATGAATTTGTGCAAGATGCAGTCGCTCGAGGCGCCCGAGTATTGACGGGTGGCACAAGTGAAGACCGCTACTACCAGCCAACGGTTCTCGACAATGTCTCTGCTGACTGCCGCATCTCAATAGAAGAGGTATTCGGCCCAGTGGTTGCGCTCTACCCCTTCAATGACACTCAGGAAGCGATTGACCTGGCCAATAACGTGGATTACGGCTTGCAGGCTGGAGTATTCACTCGCGATCTTGCCACGGCTCATCGCGTAGCCGACGGTCTGGATTGCGGCGGTGTAATGATCAATGACAGCAGCGACTACCGCATTGATGCCATGCCCTTTGGCGGCACGCGAAGTTCCGGTCTTGGTCGTGAAGGAGTGGCGCATGCCATCCATGAAATGACCGAAGCAAAGACCTATTGTTTTAATCTTTAACACATTAAATAGCGAGTCTGACTATGGAATACAAACTGGCACTGATCGGCTTTGGCAATGTAGGCCAGGGGCTGGCAGAAATTTTGTCCAAAAAGGCCGCGCTGCTGCGTGAGAAATTTGACATCGATGTTCGCATCGTCGCTATCTGCGACCTCTACAAAGGCAGCATCGCCGATCCCGCTGGCTTTGATCCTCAGGCTTTGCTGGATCACGTCAATGAAAAGGGTGATTTGAAAGAATTTCCTGCTCCCGATAGCGGTTGGGATGCCCGGGAAACGATAGAAAACAGCGATGCCAATGTGCTGGTGGAACTGGCTTTTACCGATCTCAAAACCGGTGAGCCGGCGCTCAGTCACATGATCCAGGCCCTTGAGTCGGGAATGCATGTCTCCACCACCAACAAGGGACCGGCAGCACTGCATTTTCCAAAATTGCTGGAGTTGAGTAAGGCCCACGGTGGCCAAATTGGTGTGGAGGGCACGGTGATGAGCGGTACGCCCGCCTTGGCAATGGGTAATAACATGCTGGCCGCCGCCGGCATCACTCGCATTCAGGGAATTCTTAACGGCACAACCAATTATATTCTTGGCGAGATGGAGAATGGCGCAGACTACGCGGACGCGCTAAAGGATGCGCAGGCCAAAGGTTACGCGGAAGCAGATCCCGCCGGCGATGTGGACGGCCACGACGCCGCCGCCAAAGTCGTCATTCTGGCTAACCTGATGATGAATCAAAAGATGACCATGGCGGATGTCAGCTGCATCGGCATCAGCGGAATCACGCGCACCGAAATCGAGTCAGCGCAGACTAAGAATCAGCGCTGGAAACTAATCGGTACCATCGAGAACGTCGATGGCCAGATCCAGGGCTCCGTAAAGCCGGTCAAACTGGATTCCACGCACCCTCTGTATGGTGTTGGTGGTGCCACTAACGCGATTACTTACAGTACGGACCTCCTGGGCGACGTCACATTGATCGGCCCGGGGGCCGGCAGAATCGAAACCGGTTACGCCATCATCGGAGATATCCTGTCATTTTCTCACTAGTCGCCATTGACGCTTACAAGTAACGATGATGATTGCGGTTCATTCTGAAAAATACGGCCGCTGTTTGCACCAACTGCAGACAGTGGCTTGAATTCCAATTCGCAGCCAACTCCTTATTCTTTGATGTTAAGGATTGATTTCATGAACACCACTTGCGGGCGATTTTCCCGACTCGCCATAATCGTTAGTCTCGCAAGTTTCCTAAGCGCATGTGGACCATCGCAGCTGCCAGAGGGCAGCGCGCCGTCTCAAGAATCCCTCACGTTGCACAGCTCTTTGCAGCCCCGGGCGAATATCATTCCCAACGTCAGTACGGCCAAAAACGTCATCTTGTTTATTGGTGACGGCATGGGTGTCACGACGGTGACGGCGGCACGTATTTTCG
>Ga0164315_10001050_pt1 | contig 20387 bp, 22 predicted proteins | sample GuaBasSedimGuay6_FD_113737 | JGI IMG/M metagenome (GOLD analysis project Ga0164315, IMG submission 113737) | Subseafloor sediment microbial communities from Guaymas Basin, Gulf of California, Mexico - Guay6, Core 4569-2, 0-3 cm | ecosystem: Environmental > Aquatic > Marine > Hydrothermal vents... | reverse complement strand
TAATCGATACGGAGAGTACAGCGAATGTGCGAAATTAACGAATTAACCCGAAAAATCCGTCAATCAGTTGTACTCAATATAATATAACGACAAGGATTGTATAATCGATACGGAGAGTACAGCTAATCCCAGAAATAAACGAATGAACCCAGTCCCTACTAACGACAATTTTCACCCTATTTTTGTTCCACATTTTTGGGGTTGGGGGCGGGGTGTTAAATTTGAAGGATTTTTGCGTCTAAAATTTCACTCTATTTTTATTCCGTGGCTTTATTTGTAGGGTGGGATCGCTGTCGGCTCGATCTCAAAACATAAGACAATCGATATCGCCCGCTTGCCCACCATCCGTGCTTCAAATTGGATATTTCGTGAATTTTGGTGGGATCGCTGTCGGTAAAATAACGACCTCTATTAAGCTATTGTCGCCCGCTTACCCACCCTACATAAGATCACAGTAATAAAAACCGGGTGAAAATTTTGGCGCAAAATTACCTCAAATTTAACACCCCAGGTGCAACCTGGGGATCGCCAATCGAAAATAGCTCAACGGTGGGGGGGTTGTTTAATTAAATCAGTTTTTAAAACACATTGCCCATTAAATGAACCCCAAACCTCATTGGTGAAGGTTTTTAATTCGTTCATTTCTTAATTCGTTGTACTCTGTTACTCTGTTTAGTTACTTTATAAAAAAGATAAAAAATCCTATTATGTCTTTATGAAAAAGAAATATAACCTCAAAACGCTTTTGAAAGATTTTCACGCTGCCACCTTGCCCCCAATAATAACCAGTGAATATCACATCCCGACGACCAGTGGAAAAATCATTACACTCATTGGGGCAAGGCGCAGTGGTAAATATTTTTTATTATATCAATTAGTCAAACAAATTACGGTTCAGGTGCCAAAACAACAGATTATATTCATTAATTTTGAAGATGAGCGGCTTGAGCTTCAGAGTCAGGAATTGGATTTAGTGATACAAGCCTATTTAGAACTCTATCCCCAATATCAAGATTTATCGCAGTGCTATTTTTTCTTTGATGAAATTCAAAATATCACCGGTTGGGAGAAATTTATACGGCGTATTTATGACACGATTTCTAAAAATATATTTATCGCCGGTTCCAATGCCAAAATGTTAAGCAGTGAAATTGCAACCGCATTGCGGGGGAGAAGTCTGAGTTACACTATCTATCCCTTAAGTTTCAAAGAAAGCCGGCGTTTTCAATCCATTAACCCCGATATTGAAACGACCACAGGACGCGCTTTGCTAAACCATGCATTAGAAAGGTATTTGCACGAAGGTGGTTTTCCGGAATTAGCCTTATTGCCCAATCAAGACTTAAAGCGCAAAACCTTACAAGAATATTATCAAGTGATGTTATTTCGAGATAGGGTAGAACGCTATCAAATTACGAATCTGACGGCCTTGAAATTTTTTCTTAAACGGCTTTATGCTTCAACCACCAAACAAATTTCTATTAATCGTATTTATAATGAACTCAAATCGGTCGGTATTCGCATCGGTAAAAATGCGTTGTATGATTTTTTAGAACAAGCCGAATCCATTTTTATGATGGGTTCTTTGAAGAAATATGCCTATAAAATCTCCACGCAAGAACTCAGTGAAAAAAAGGTTATGCGATAGATAATGGATTAACCAATGCCATGATTTTCCATTTTTCTAGAACAAATGGTATTCTGGGAATTAAAACGTCGCCGGTCCGATCTGGATACGCTTTTTTATTACAAAAACCAGTTTGAGTGTGATTTCCATCATCGCCGCTATTCAGGTGTGTTACCAACTGGATGAGCCAAAAACCAAGCAACGAGAAATAAAAGGATTACGCCAAACTTGTCAAACCTTTAAATCGGTGCCAGGTTTTATCATCACTTATGAGAATGAAGAACCGATAGAAGGTATGAAAAAACTTTATTAATTTTATAGAAAAATATAGTTGATTCTAGTTGAATATGTGGTATAAAATAATACAATGAAACTGTCTCAATGGGCGAAAAACAAAGGTATTGATTACCGAACCGCATGGGAACACTACCGTTGTGGTAAAATCCCAGGTGCTTATCAACTTAAAACGGGTACCATTATTGTCCCTGAAGAAGTCAAGGAGACGAAAGCGGAGTTTATTGTTACATATGCTCGGGTGAGTTCATCAGAAAACCAAGATAATCTAGAAAAACCATCGGAAAGACTTATACAATTTTGTAATGCTTTGGTCTGGCAAACTCATTTAAACCTGAAGGAAATTGGCTCCGGACTCAATGAGTCAAGGCCGAAACTCAATAAAGTCTTGAAAGAAGGTAAGCTTACCAAGCTTGTTGTCGAGCATAAAGACAGACTGGCTCGATTTGGAGTCAAATATATCTATCTTCTTTGCCACCATATTGATTGTGAAGTTATTATTTTAAACAATCAAGAAAATGATAAAGAAGATTTAATCCAAGACTTTGTTTCCGTGATTACAAGCTTTTGTGCCCGAATATATGGGCAGCGTCGCAGTAAAAGAAAAACCGAACAACTGATTAAGGAATTAAACCAAAATGGCGAAGTCAAAAAAAACTAATAAGTTAATAAAATCTCTTAATCATATAAAACTTGATTTAGCAAATATTGGAAAACCAAACAAGTTAAACGAACTTGGTGATGCTTATATTTTTGTGGTACAAAGTTATATTGATTACATTTTTGAAAATGACCTAAAAAAGGTTAGTGGTTATGATGATTTGCCAGAAATTCCTTTTGAATTATCGGAAAGGTATAAAAGATGTGCTTGGCAACAAGCCGCTGGCATTATGAAGTCATTTTATGCTAATAATTATCAAAATACCAGGCAATGTCAATGTAATCCAAATTCAAGGTTCAAAAACGAAAACCTTTGAATATTGGCTAAAAATTTCGACCTTGGAAAAAGGCAAACCGATTTATGTACCAATTAAGATTCACAACTATGGCAAACAAGTTTTAGGTGAAGGAAAATTACGTGGTGGTGTGACTCTTTCCAAAACGGATGGACAATGGTATGCCACATTAGCGGTAGAAATTGAGAAAAAGAAACCGATTGCCGATTTGAGTCATATGGTTGGTGTTGATTTAGGAATTAAAAATATTTTCACGGCTTCGACGGGTCAGTTCTTTGGTCAATTTTCTAATCCGTTAAAAAAACTTCTCGAACAATCGGAGGTTAAAAGACGAAGGAAACAGAAACTTAATGCCTGTTTAAAGAAAAAAGGCAAACCTGAAGTTGATTTAAGTTCTCCTAAAATCATAGCGACGGTCAGAAATGAGATAGGACGTGCTGCGAATCAACTTGTTAATACTTTAGAAAAAGATTCTTTAGTGGTTTTGGAAAAGCTGAATATCAAGGGAATGAAGTTCAAATCGAAACGGATGAACCGTATCTTAAAAGCTTCTAAAATCGGTTTGGCGTTGGATAAGTTGAAGGAAAAACTTGATTATAAACATATTCGCTACGCGATGGTTCCAGCGGCTTATTCCAGTCAGGAATGTAGTGAATGTGGGTATGTTCACAAGAAGAATCGTCCAACACCAGAAAAGTTTAAGTGTGGTTATTGTGGACCGAAAGAAAATGCGGATGTCAATGCTGGCAAAGTACTTATCAAACGTTTTGGTGATGCTGAGCTGTTAAACGTTGGTCATTTCCGCTTCGTGAAAACGATTTTATTGGAGAGATTCGACAAACTTTTTCCCGATGCCCGTAGTATATCGGGTGGACTACAACCGGGTACTGAACCGATTAGGACAGTGCTTCGAGAGATAGGTTGGCAACAACTGACGGTCAATCAGTCCACTTAATGTTGGATCTATATTTATCTATAGATTTTACAACTATCCAAGTGATATCAGTCTTAGAATTTTTGTTAGGTGTTTGTTTACCATGGGAGTATGGATAATTGACGGAGGCCCACGCCTGCGCGTCACAGCTTTTAAAAATAACGCCAAACAACCCCGAAGGGGGTTGAATGTGAAACGACGGTCCGAGGGTAGCGAGATCATAGCCCCAGGTTGCCGCCTCATCGTTAGACAGAAGTATTTAAATATTTTATTTTAAATGTAATTTTATTGACGGGTGGGTAGCTAGGGTGGGCCGCGAAACGAAGTAAGCGAAGCAAAACCCACCGTACGACTGATTTTGGAAATTCTCCGCCAACGGCAAATGTTGACAGTGCTAAACTATCTGGCGGCAAAAAATGGTAATCAAATTATTATCGCAACACATTCCCAAGTGATGCTGGAAAATGCCATTGACAACAATCTAGTACAGGAGGGCGGAAGTTTCCGTACCACCCCAACGCCAACGGCTAAAGCCGTTGTCTAAAAGCTCAAGTACGTATCAGGGCACTACAAAAGAGGGTTAGTCGGCTTTAGCCTCAGACAAGCTTTCAGACAACTGCTTTAGCTGTTGGCTGGGGTGGTCTTTATATTTCCGCTTTACTGCACTAGTGATGTTACTTGATGGGGAGGCGATTAACCTGTCTAAAACCCTCCCGATTAAAAATGCACTCCAAAATTTTGGACTAGAACATTATTATAAAGCGAAAATTACCCAAACCATTTTGTATGTCGAAGGTAGCACGGATATAGAAATGTTAAAAGCCTTCGCGGAATGGCTTGATCACCCGGCTAAAACCGTATTAACGGATAAGTTAAATTATTATTATGAGCCTCTTGCAAAACCCCAGGTTGACACCTGGGGCTATTCAAATTCAACCCCTTTGGGGTTGATATTTTTAAAAACTGGTCCTAGGTGAAACCTGGGCAACCCCGTAGGGGTTGAATGTGAATAGCCCCTGGTGAAACCTGGGGCAACCCCGTAGGGGTTGAATTTGAATAGCCCCAGGTTTCACCTGGGGAACGTTTTTCAGGCTAAAGTTTCGCGAAGCGAAACTTTAGCCTGAAAAGGAGTTTTGCAAGAAGCTCTTATGTTCAAGATACGGAACCCGTCGCCTCTTTTGAGAAATAAATCGACAAAGTAGCCGGTTATTATCAAGATTATGTGCAACATTTTTATGCCATTAAAGCGTGTCTTCCCGCACTCACCGGCATTGCGCTATTTGATGGTGATAATAAGGGCCAAAAAAATCGGATCAAACCAGATTTAGCCATCGTCTATTGGAAAAAGTATGAATTAGAAAATTACTTTATTCAGCCCGATGTCATTGAAAATTATGTCCGGGCACATTATGAAAAACAGCCCTTAAAATCAGCACTGATTAAGCGTCAAATGGCAAAGTTAAAAGAAGCCATTAACCAAACTATTTTGACCGACATTTTGAATAATGACGACGAAGCGTATGCGGCTTATGTTAAATTAGATAATGCTCTCCAAAAGCAAACTTTTATTAACAATGCCAGTCATAAAAAATTGAGTGTATTTTTAGATAATGTCTTGCAAAAATTTGCGAGTTTGGTCCAAGAACCACGACTGTTAAATAAAGGGCGATATTATGAATTAATCAAATTTATGCCTAAATCAGCCGTTGATTCGGAAGTCATTGAAAAATTGGATTTATTAGTCAAATATTTAAAACACTGATGTTTAGCTAAACAATGTCATACGACTTCAAAATAAATTATGGCCTGCAATAATCCGTGGTAGATGGGGTTTGTAACCCCGTCGGGCGGTTTTTTCTAAGCTCAATTCGTTGTTGATGTCTTATCGAAAACGCGAAAACGTTGGGGACGCGGTTACAAACCCAGTCCCGCATAATATTTTGCGGAAAAGAATAATAACCAAATACGACAGGCTACCCATTGTGCTCATATCTTAGCAAGTGCTAAATGCAATAGCATAAAACGGATGATACGAAATAAAGGCAAAATAGTCGAGAAAAAAGATTTTCAGGCAATTAGAAAGATATCGATGGCGAATAAAGAGAGAAGAAGTAGTTGAATACTTATCGGGTTATAAAAGTTTTATAGAATATATTTATTGCGAAACGGATAAGAGGCCGGACAAAACCACAACGAAAGTAGCCGGGATGGATTGGTGAAATTATGATTCGTTGAATCGTAGCGAGGGTATAATGAAAGGTGGGTTTCGCTATCGCTCTACCCACCCTACGCTCGCTAGGGGACTGACCACATGTTATATGATATAATTAAAAATCGTTATAAACCTTTAATCGATTTAGACTAATGTCTCGTAGTTCTCGTTTAAAACGAGATGGTATTCCAATACATATGATTCAGCGTGGCAATAATCGAAATGCCTGTTTCTATGCGGATGAGGATTACCAGTTTTGCATTGAATAAGTACTGAAGCATAAGTTTTCAGGTTTTTTAAATACACCCCAAAACTCCTTTATCAAAGGAGTAAACGAAATTAAAATACCGGTTAATTTGTGCTTCAGTACTAATATTGATGCGTCTTGCCATGAGGATGAGGTAATACTACATGCTTATGTATTGATGACCAATGATGTTCATTTATTGGTCACACCAACGGATGGAACGAGCCCGTCACGGGGGTAATGAAGGGATTAGGACAACGGTACGTGCAATACATAAATAGAACCGCTCAAAGGACGTGAAGCTAATGGGAAGGTGGTTTTCGTTCCAGCTTAGTAGTAGAGGAAAATTATTTTTATGCTTGTCAATATAGAACTTAATCCCGTACGAGCAAATATGGTATATCATCCTGCAGAATATAAGTGGTCAAGCTACCGACCGAACGGACAGGGGGATCTGGTTCGGGTGGTCTGCCCCCAGAGGCTTGACCGAGCTGTCGGAAATGATGCAACAGCCCGTCAAATGGCCTCTAACAAATTGTTAGGTTCTGAGTTATAATAAAGTTTCTTAAATGAAATTCGCATGCCAACGAATGGTGTAGTCGTATTTGGAACATTGAAGTTCCAACGAGAGGTAGGTTATAGCTTGGGGAGGATGCCAGTGCATGACGCACGTTAATCCCCCAAAAGGCGCATTTTTAATATGGATTCTGACCAGGCCCAGTATTATTATGGCCGAGAATGCCTCAAGATTAAATGTTGTATGTCCCCGGAGTCGCGCGATAGGCTCGAGGTGTAGCCGCGTGTTGTAAAGGAAGCTGTAGGGACGCAAGTGGATCGCTAGTGAAGTGTGAAGTTGTATTGGTTGCGATTGCTTATAACGGGATAATGGTAATGGGTGGTGTTGAACAGGGATGTGCAAGGTGGTGGGCAAAGAGCAGTTGATGAGCACATAGTGGTGCAATGTGCCCAAAGGCAGAGGAACTGGGTGTATCAGAAATCATTTATGAATATTTATTTGTGTGTCGCCTGTGGAGATAAAGAAGAAATGGTAGTGCTGCAATTAGGTGATGATTTAGTTCACGTCCAATGATGCATTATAGTGGTGTATAAAAAACCAGATGGCTCCAATATGGTTTTCTATTTTCTTAGAAAATGAAAGCGTGCTTCATACTTGGCGAGAAATCCTCTGGCGCATTGTGTTATTGAAACGTTCTATATGGTTGGTTTGACCGGTTTCTTTTCCAATGGCCTTATGTCGTTTACTGGGGATGACTGTTTCATAGGCAGCCCAGAAATCGGTTAACAAACAGCGCATTGTCGATAAACGGGAGGTAAGCTACTCCATAGGGCTTGCGCTCCCTCACGACTTCGAGTACCGACATAAACACCGATGATTTCATGCGTCTCTCGATCAATCGCCAGCCAAATCCATTGCTTATTTCCCTTGTTACCAACAAACGACCACATTTCATCGCACTCAACGGTTAGTTCCCCCTGTTTTTTAGATTGAATTATTAACTCACGAGGGACTGATTCATATTTATCATTAACATAATATTGGAGCCATCGCTCAGACACTTGTGCGACACGAGCAATCCCAGCTAGAGGAATTTTTTCCAGTAGGAGTCTGTCAACTAACTCTATAATTTCTCTGGAAATATGGTAATGCTCTGATGGAACTTCAACAAATTGTATTCCACAGATAAGGCATTTGAAGTTTTGCTTCCCATTCTGTCTGATGCCATTTTTGACGGTATGATCTGAGTGACATTTTGGACAATTCATCACGACCTCCTCACAATGAAAGACAATCTTATCTGAGATAAAATCATCATGCAATTGCAGCACTACCGAAGAAATAAAGAAGAGGATGTGACATCCCCAGGAAGTAGAAAGAGTAGTGATTGAATAGGAGTGTGAGTAGAGTCAGGAGTATGAGATGTAAAATGGAGGGTGATGTGTCAAAGTCTAAAAGATGCGATGGAGGGAGGAAATGAAAGGTTAGGAAAATTCTAGTAAGAAGTAGTCGTACGGTAAACGACGAATGTCCTGTGGGCGCGCCGCAAGGGATTGGAATGGACGCGTGTTTATAATACGAACGATTAATGTGCCTAGTCCCTCATGTCAAGTCCTGGTACACGGGCGAAAATGCAAAGGCAGCTACATTTGAGGAGTGCGAAGACACTGAAGCGATGCTGGGGTGTCGGAGAGCGAGGGGCTGTTCGACGAGCAGTGTGTTGCAGGGGCATGTCCCCCTGAGAAAGGGATTAGTGCTCGGGTAGAAGAGACACTAGCTGGAAATAGTGGGTGGAATGGAAGTACAGGTTAAGGGTGTGTGGGGAGGTGCGGTGCACCCCCCCAGAAGAGAACCAGTCGTGCGGTGTAGGAATATAACACCAGGTGTCCTGGTAAGGCCGGGAGCCTCATCCATACAGAGTGCAAAAGTAGGAGGTAAGTCCAAGGAGGCGTTGTGAGATGGGGGGTGGGTGTAGTTGACACACGTGGGCAAGCGGGATATACGGCAAACAGGAGAAGGTAGATGTGCAAGCCCGCGGTGTGTCACCCCGTGTTGGACGGGTAGAAATAGAGTTAGAGGACGTAGCTGTGTAATAGCGGTCAGCACAAGGGGCGGAGAGTATCACATCAAAGCGAAGAACTGATTCCGATGAGACCCGAGATGTATGGTGACTGTTGCTGTAGTAGGTGATTTGGTCAGTGTGGGGGTGTAAACCTGATGGTCGAGTGCGACAAGTAGGACATTGACCTTAAACAATATTGAAAAGGTACGGATTTCGGGAGGTCCGATGTTAGTGTTGGGTAGTTTGAGATGAGTTAACATGGGACGTGTAACCTGGATATGTAGGCGTTGTGGCTCCGAGAGTTGGTCGAGGTATTGGACAATACGGTTGCGAAGCAACTGGGGGGTGTGAGGAACAGGTAACGCATGGTATTTCCCAGCACATAGTAAAGCTTTAACTAGAGACTCAGGGGAGGGTGGGTATTGTTCAATAACAGTCATGCCGTTGAAGGCCCGGGGTGCAGTAATGGGCGTACGTGTAACAGGTGGTGGAGAAGTGACGAGAACGGACTGTGGGAGCATAGCCTGTGGCTCGAGCAGTCGGCCCAAGGTCGTGAGCCACAGTGGATTACTAGGGTCCAAGTCGTGATGAAGCTGGGTGACCCCCTGTGCCGCGTCCGAGGCCAACCGTAAGACGAGTAGAGTCTCATAAGCGATGCCAGGGAGTATGTCGGGCCCGAAAAAGACGGTATCTTGTGGGTCCCCCGCTGTGAGTCGTGGGGTATGGTGAGGTCCAGTAGTCACAAGTCGAACAAACCGTTGTTGTCCATCCTGCCAGTTCGGGGGCTGATTCCCGCGAAGCGCCTGAAGATCAGTCGAAAGTTGTGTCAGGGTGGATGGGGGGTAATCGGACTCCAGCATGGGAATGGCGGTTGACATTGGAAGGGAAGAGTACACCTCAACATGTTCGTGTCCGGTGCTAGCAGGGATGTGGACATTGGGTGAGAAGAGATTGTATTGGGTAAAGAGGGAGAAGTGCACGGGTTTGGTCGTGTTGAGGATGGCCTTAGGAGTGAGCAAATCATAAAGCATTACCCATCCGAGCTCGAACAGTCCTGAGTCGGTGGCATTGGAGTTCAGTTCCGTGTCCCCAAAGCGGCTATTATGGCGAGATCCTGGTTCCCCAGAGAACTCGAAATAGAAAAAAACAAAGTCAGTATTGGCGATATGTGTAGCGTCATGTGAGGTCGTGTTATGCTTCCCCTTGGACGTTCCATAAGGTGTTTGTCCGTAGGCACCAGATTGTGTTAACCACTGGTTAGAAAACCGGGTGCCCGATTGACGAATAGCGTTGATTGCGTCCAGAGAGGTCATATGTACTAGTAAAGGGTTCAGGGCCAGGACCTGGGACAAAAAAGCGGTCTCCCAGGGAGTGAGGGTCCCTAATGTGGTCTTCAGTCGCTGCAAGTTAGTAGTGGATAAGCTTTGCATGCGTGTAATGGCAGATATCTCGGTCATGAGGTGTTGTGGTGGTTGTAGAGAGTTGAGTGTGACTTCCCTCCACAAACCCCCAAAGGACAGCATATGTTGGTAGGCCTTAAGGGCGGCACCTAATTGTGAGGGGGCGGGCGTCGGAGGATGGAAATTGTCATCAGCGGAGGGATGATTGTTACTCGGAACCGGCGCGACAGTGTGAAGGGGTACAGGTAAAGAAAGACTTCGTTTAAGAGGCATAGTGTGAGACCCGTATAGAGTGATTGTGTATTGAGTAGGACATTGAACAGTACAGTGGTGTCAACCAGATGGTACGCGGGGGTAGAGAATGATGAGACAGAATGGCGACCAGAGGCGGACAAGCGAAGGACAGGAAAGGGTGTAGACCAGAGCCAGGTATGAGTAGCTGCAGTGGCTGGATCTAGATAGTGGCGAAAATAGCCTCGTTTAGAATCAGAATTTCAAGTAAATGTGTACAGACGTTATAAAAATAAATAAGCAATTGAGAGATGTGTGGGATGGTTAGGCCAGATAGTCTTCAGCAAAAATCGGGTCTGGCATTGCGTCAGGATTTGACTCTGGAAAGGGTGAGGCTACTCAGAGCTACCGTTCAACGGTCCAAACTGAGTGGGAAGAAATCCGGGAATCTGAAGCTGTTGCTGATGTGAATGCGGAATAAAGGAATGATGCACAGTATGATCAGGCAGACCATAGCACACAAAAATTTTACCATTGCCGATAGTATTAATTAATCCAGAACACATGGTACAGGGTTGGTGTGTAGTGAAGAGGTGAGCCCCATGAAGTAGCGTAGGGTCAGGACAGGTGTAAGGATTGACCTGAGCAAGCAGGGCATTCACTTCGGCATGGTAACAGGAGTTCGAGTGCTTGGTATTCAACCCCCAACTTAACACTTTCCCGGATCGAGAAGTAAGAATAGCTCCAACATTTTTACCGTGGGCCTGGTGGCCTCGATTCCCGAAAGAACGTTCAACGACCAGTCCTAATGCAGCGAGCAGGTAAAGAGGACCGAGAAATTTCAAGTGTGTCGGGTCGTTCAGAATGAGTTGAGGGTCACTCAGTGGCAAAGAATGTGGAGGTTTGGAGGCGTAGAGGTAATAAAAATCAATCAAAGCGCTGGAGATGGAAGTGAACGCCAGGCGATTGCGAGGATTAATTTGAGAGGGATTATGATTGATCTTTATTTTATACAGCTGGAGGATGCCGGTTTCCATAGTGGTAAGGAGTGAGAGCGGTTTAGTAGTATACAGACCAGAGGCATTTTTGGGGTTGGTCCCAGGTAACTCGCAAGGATGGTTGTAAAGGCGATGGACCAAACTGACGATAGCGGAACAACCAGCGGAAGTGATTCCGAGAGGTTCTAACGAATAGTAAACTCGGGTAGCCGCGTTAACATCACTTTTATCAAAGAATAAAGAAACCGAATGAGCAGGATGATGTTGCAGAAGGGTATCAAACAATGGTTTTAGTTTCATAAACAGATTACAAATAGCTGAATGCGAATAAATGGGGTCAGAGTAAAATTATTTAACATTATCCTAATCTCTAGTGCCAGACGGAGTTTGTAACCTTGTATGGAGGTTTTGTCGTGCCTCAATTCGTTGTTGATGTATAATCAAAAAATAGAGAAAGTTCGGGACGGGGTACCCCGTCCGGCCGGATGATGGAATCAGGAAAGAGCGTTTGATATGGTAAACACATATCGACAGCGTCGACTCAAATGGGTCAGTACCCTTTTTATCGAGTAAAAAAGATCACGTTAAAAAAGGGGCCAGGCTCAAGTTATTTTCTCTCGACCTAACTCCTAAAGCGTTGTCGTGTCTAACTAAATACCTAAAAAGAAAAAAAAGAAAGTACCAATCAAAATAAATTAATAACAAACCCCAAAGTGACTCAAGTTAAGAATTGAAATAAACCCCACTCTCAACCCACCGCCACCAAAAATTTTGATACATGGCTAGGCGTTCAGCATCAGCCCCGTCGGACTCCAGGGTCTCCATTGGCTTAAAATGATTATGCCATGATTGAGCGCCTATATCAACACCGTCGCGCCCAGACTCGCTATCAAAACGATAACCCATAAACTCAAACCCGCGAGACAACCGGCCGATAAAGGTTTTATCGGGATGTTTTTCCACCTTCAGCGACTCCAACACTTGGTTGGCTCGTTTAATCGCGCCCCTTAAAGGCCCTCGGGTCGGCGCTAACACCACCCAATCATCCATAAAGCGGGCATAAAACCAACCCGTTTTGGTCATCGCATCATCCAGCGGTTTTAGATACACCCCGCCCATCAAAGGCGACAATGGACACCCCAAACTGATGCCCAAATCAATCTGCCGCAACGCGCCATCTTCTTCCTCTAAATGTTGCAAATACCCCCGTACCAAATCCAACACCATTGGCGACGGTATCATATCACACAACAACCCCATAAGACAATCATGGTTGAAACCGGGCTAATAACTTTTAACATTGCGACGAAACAAGAAAGTCTCATCGCCCACCGCTGCTTGTACCGCCGGCACGGCCTATCCCCCGCCCCGTCCCGTCAAATGATAACAAAAAGGACTGAGTTTCGGGTGCATAAATTGCCCTAACACGATAGCCAAACCTTTCAAAACGATGGCATTTTGCGCGGCCCAAATCCAGTATACATCTTTGGGCGTGCAGACACATCTCACTGGCATCAAGCGATACTGCCCCTCGCACACCGCCCGTCGTAATGGCTCATCGATAAATCAGGAGTCCAAACTTTAGTTTGGGCATTATGAGGGTAATTGATGCGTCGTTCTCATCAAAAACGGCATCGGCGGTGATTTGTTGAATCATTTTTTTTATCCGTGAAGGGTCCGGGTGGAGAAAATATCCCTTATGGTGGCCACCTCCTCACTCCAACTGACGAGCTATCTCTCAATAACGACCTTGCTTGCTTCAGCAAATATCCAATTTAAGGTATCAAACAATCTTTGTAGATTTTCTTCATTTGGTGCATCTTCAGCTTGTAAATTTCTTTTATCTTTTAGAAATAATAAAGAATTTTTCGTATATTTACCAAATTGCCATTGTTTACCATCAGTAATAATGGCATAACAAATAGTCGCCCCTTGCGTCGAAGCGGCATAAGATTCCGCCAATGCTTGCCCCCAAGCGTTATCCCAATCACGCTTTTTTGCTTCTATGACACACAGAGGTGGAACATCTATCAAATTACCTATACCTACTTTTTTTGGACGAGCAATTAGAAAATCAGGTGTACCTGAAAGATTCAAAGATGCATCTACCTCATAGAATATATGTGACCAAACCCGAAATTCCTCATAAGCTTTATCTAATACCCTTAATATAGGTTTAATAATATCTTCACAAATGGCGTATTCAGAAACATAAGCGAGAGGGTCATCTAATAACTCCTTAATTTCATCACGTTTGTTCTCTGGTATCTTAAAGGGCAAAGTTTCTATGAAAAATCCCTCTTTTATTATAAGATTGAATTTTTCAGCGACTTCTGCATCCGTTTTAAAACTTCCAAATCCCATAATTTATCTCCACGACGGTTTTTTTGCATAACATCTCTTTTCGGCCGCACGGCTTGAGGCAAAGGTTGCAAGGCTATGTTAGCACATTTGTTATTTTGATTAGCCCTCAAATAAACGATTTCAATATCCCTATTATTTTGTCCCCGCCGCCAAAAGTATAGGAACAAACATCTATCGTCGCGGTGTTATCCTTTAAACTGATAAACTGCCATAATTCCCCATTAGTCACAACGCCATAGATTGTAGGAATATTATTGTTTTTTCGTTCATTAAATATCCTCGCTGCCTCCATTTCGGCTATACACTGAGGTAACGCTTCTCCTAAATCGCCTTTGTTAGCTTCTACTAATACAATAACCGGGGACACGATATATAATTGGTTGTTACTTTTACTGATTAAACCATCAGGCGCACCGGTTAACCCTTTACTGCTATCGACATTAAAAGTAGTCCCTAAGAAAAAGCTTATAGGTACATGCCCCTCTAACTCAATTAAGACCATAGCCACTATTAATGCTTGCCTCGCAACTTCCGTTCCTATCGTAACCGCTTTGGTATAGGATCGGATCATGGTCTCTATAAACCATTGAGAAACTTCAACCGGTTCAATATGGCTATATATTTTATTCGCTTCATTTATTATTATCCCTAATTGCTCATTTATTTGATCTAAAGTTTTAAAATCACTATAGGCCATTGTCTATTCCAAATCGTTTAAGTTATTTATTAGATGTTCATAAAAATAATTTCATCTGGGCGAACACCCTGGTTCGCCCCTACACGCTCGTCGGGGCCAACCTTTGTTATAGCGTTTTCCGATGGCATGAAATACAAAAATAGGTAAAAATCTATTAATTAATTAATAAATATAAATTTTAAACTCGATGTTCAAGTTTTTGAAACCTATCAACCAGGTAGTTACACTGGCTATATTAATTTCGCCCCGTTGGGGCTTTAAAACTTCGCCCCAACTGGGCTATTATTAAAGCCATGGGCAACACCCCTGGAACCAAAATGGTATTTTACGCAATCAGGGATTGCTATAACGCCCTTTATCAACTGAAAATCTATAAAACGGGAAGTTATTTCCTGAGCATTCCTTAACACGAGAGCCAAACATTTCAACACGAGGGCATGTTGTGCTGCCTTCATCCAGTACACCTCTTTGGGCGTGCATACACGTTTAACCGGCGTAAAGCGATACTGCCCCTCGCACACCGCCCGTGGTAAGGGCTCATCGAAAAATCAGGCGTCCAAACTTTAGTTTGGGCATTATGAGGGTAATTGATGCGTCGTTCTCATCAAAAACGGCATCGGCGGTGATTTGTTCAATCAAGTCCGGTTGATGGGTCATCACGATTAATGATTATATTTGGTAACGCACAAAGTTAAAGCGTGGTACTCCAGCCTACCGCACACAAATAACACGGTTATCGTACATTGTCAAATTATTTCTGGCGGTCAATTTTTCTGTGAGACGCAAGATATGTCCGCGATTGATTTTGAACCATAAATTTATGGATATCTAAAACCAATCTTTTGCTCCGGCACAAAGGCGCAAAGGTGGGTAGTATTCTCAAAGCGACTTTGCGACTTTGCGCCTTTGCGTGAGAATTTAAAAAAGCGCAATTTATGACGAAGCTAAGTATAGGAATAGAGACTGAGCTCAATAATTCGTTTGAGTTAAAAAAACGGATAGGCGGAAAGGGCTCGAAACTTTACCGCCGTACCGTAGGCAAATGACGGTGTTACCGTCTTCTCACGGTTAGTTGCTCAACTCTACGCCACTGTGTACCCACCTCACAAAAAATGTGGTGTTTATATTTGGCTAGTGCAAGAAAGCGGAAATATCCATACCACCCCCAGCCAGCAGTTGTCTGAAAGCTCAAGTCGGCTAAAGCCGACTAACCCTCTTGCAGTGCCCTTCAGGGCACTTGAGCTTTTAGACAACGGCTTTAGCCGTTGGCTGAGGTGGTATGGATCCTTGCGCGATCGTGTACTAGGCGTTCAGCATCAGTCCCGTCTGACTCCAGGGTCTCCATTCGCTTAAAATGATTATGCCATGACTGAGCGCCTATATCAACATCGTCCCGCCCAGACTCGCTATCAAAACTAGACCGGCACGAACAACCTATACCGCCCCTCCCGCAAAACCTTCCGCATCCAAAACGACATCAGACGTGTTTTATTCCAGCAAACAAATCGTTTTTTCGTACCATTTTCTCGTTCACAACCTCAGGATGGTATTGCGTGCCACGTCGCGCTGCGTCATACAACCAAATTATAACAGCGCAAAGTATACGTTAAGCAACATCTGGAGTTATTATGTTCGCAAGGGACAAAACCACGGGTGCCTGCTTGTTATCTGTATTTATAATAAGCGGTTCATCTACATTAAGTTTTCCAGAATGCCGATTATGTCCCCTTGGTATTTTTATCAAAAACTGCGCCAACTCGGAATCTGGTGCAATGGTGATAACAGCTGAAAACTGTGAAATAGAATCATTATCTAACTCGCATAAAATTTTTTCGGACAAATAGTTTAACCTCTGGATTTTATCCTCATCAAACCAATTAGCTGCAAGAACCAAGTCCCATTGAATATCATCACGATTTCTAGCAACAAGGCACTTTACTATAAAAGACCCTTTTTCATGCGCATAAGTCCTCCACACGATTTTTGGTTGCCATCATCATTGAATCAGAATCGCTTTTATTAGCACTAGCCGGATCCTCGTATCTTTTATGTTCGTTCCACAACATTACAATTGACCAAGATGGAATTCGTTTAATTCTGGGTTCATCACCGGTAAATGCCACCAGAAGATCAAAGTCATGAGTTTTAAGAAACTGGAATTTTCCTTCAGTTTTATAATTAGTCCAATTTAGCTTTCTGGTTATCGCAAGCTTTAATGATAATTCAACACAATAACCGCAAAGATAAATTGAGTTTGCAAATCTCGCATTTTCGTTAAGCAGTTTAGCATCGTAATATTTTGGCTTTATGTTTTCTAAAATCTCACTTTCGGTCATATTGGCTGTTGTCCGGTTTCTGTTATTATGGCAATAAATGGATTTGAGTCGGCAGTTGATTAATTATTCCCAATTTTCTCTAGTGCAGGATCGCTCCAATCTCCATACCACACCAGCCAACAGCTTTTCACGCCAAATTTTTTGCGCGCAAAAAATTTGGCGTGAAAGCAGTTGTCTAAAAGCTAAAGTACCCTAAAGGGCACTAAAAATCCAACGATTGGGTAGTCCCCTTTAGGGGACTTGAGCTTTTAGCCATGAGGTTTAGCTCATGGCGGGGGTGGTACGGGAACTTCCGCTTTCGTGTACTAGTATTCCCTCGGTTAGGGGTTTAACTCTACCCCACTGTGTACCCACCTCACAAAAAATGTTGATACTTGGCTAGGCGTTCAGCATCAGCCCCGTCGGACTCCAGGGTCTCCATTCGCTTAAAATGATTATGCCATGATTGAGCGCCTATATCAACACCGTCGCGCCCAGACTCGCTATCAAAACGATAACCCATAAACTCAAACCCGCGAGACACCCGGCCGATAAAGGTTTTATCGGGATGTTTCTCCACCTTAAGCGACTCCAACACTTGGTTGGCTTGTTTAATCGCCCCCCTTAAAGGCCCTCGGCTCGGCGCTAACACCACCCAATCATCCATAAAGCGTGCATAAAACCAACCCGTATTGGTCATCGCATCATCCAGCGGTTTCAGATAGACCCCGCCGATCAAAGGCGACAATGGAGACCCCAAACTGATGCCCAAATCAATCTGCCGCAACGCGCCATCTTCATCCACCAAATGTTGCAAATACCCCCGTACCAAATCCAACACTACCGGCGACGCTATCATATCCCGCAACAACCCCAGCAGGCACTCATGGTTGATACTGGCATAATAACTTTTAACATCGCTGCGAAACACGAAAGTAGCTTCACCAACCGCCGCTTGTACCGCTCGCACTGCCCGTCAAATGATAACAAAAAGGACTGAGTTTAGGGTGCAGAAACCGAGTTAACACGATAGCCAAACATTTCAATACCAGGGCATGTTGCGCGGCCCAAATCCAGTACACATCTTTGGGCGTGCATACACGTTTCACCGGCGTAAAGCGAGACGGCCCCTGGCACACCGCCCGTCGTAATGGCTCATCGATAAATCAGGAGTCCAAACTTTAGTTTGGGCATTATGAGGGTAATTGATGCGTCGTTCACATAACCACTCAAACGCCTCATCAAAAACGGCATCGGCGGTGATTTGTTCAATCAAGTCCTGTTGATGGGTCATCACGGTTAATGATTAGATTTGGTCACGTACAAAGTTAAAGTAAAGCGTGGTACTCCAGCCGACCGCACACAATTAACACGGTTATCGTACATTGTCAAATTATTTCTGGCGGTCAATTTTTCTGTGATACGCAACCTCGCTCCGCTGGGGCTCCGCTTTGTACGCCTGCTCATCACCGGATTTATTGCCAGCAGGGGCCAGAAAAAATTCTGGGGACACAATGTTATTCTAATTCGTATAATTCTTTTGTTTCTGTCCGTTGATTTTCTTCTAGGCAAATTCTTTAATTGCCATATCAAAAAGAGAGTTCAGGAAACTAAATAATTTAGATAATTCTGTGACAGTCAAACTATCGGTATTTTTAATAAAGGTATTGCCATCTAATTTTCCAAATTCCCATAACTTTCCATCCGTCACTATTCCGTAAACAGACTTCTCAGACTGATTAAGATTTTTTGCCGCAATTAATTCAGATAAGCATTGTGCCCATCCCTGTTCAAAGTCATTTTTTTTGGCCTCGACAACAATAAGCAATGGGTACTCTAGCATTGTTTTTCCAAGTTTTGATTTTTTGGAAACAATATAATCTGGAGTACCGTTCAGTTTTTCATCATAAGAGATTGACTTTTGTACCCAAAGTGACGTTTTTTGGTAATAATGTTTATAAACCTCTCTTAATATTGGAAAAATAATAATTTCACATCTCGCTGCTTCAGATGAAAATATATCCAGATTTTGTTGATTAAATTCAAATTCAGCAATAAAAGTCTTAGAGGATTTATAAGCTTTTTGAACGACAAAATTAGCTTCTTGGTATTTGATTTGATACTCTGCTTGTACTTGTGAAATTGTTTTATAGTCGCTGAATGCCATGATATGCGTTAATTTGTAAGAGCCTAAGCGGACTAAGCGGGCAATGTCTCCATAGCCAACTTGTCTTAGTTAAGACTGTTTGTTGAATTTGAATTGGGCAAGATTTATTCTTTAAATCCAAATCAACTTCAAAGAAGGGTTCGATCTAAAACCAATCTCACGCAAAGGCGCAAAGGTGGGAAGTATTCTCAAAGCGACTTTGCGACTTTGCGGCTTTGCGTGAGAATTTAAAAAAGCGCAATTTATGACGATGCTAAATAGGAATCGAGACTTAGCTCAATAATTCGTTTTATTTTTCAATGAGTTAAAAAAACGGATAGGGGGTAAGGGATCGAACCTTAAAGGCCCTCGGCTCGGCGCTAACACCACCCAATCATCCATAAAGCGTGCATAAAACCAACCCGTTTCGGTCATCGCATCATCCAGCGGTTTCAGATACACCCCGCCCATCAAAGGCGACAACGGAGTGCCCAAACTGATGCCCAAATCAATCTGCCGCAACGCTCATACTCATACACTAAATGTTGCAAATACCCCCGTACCAAATCCAACACCACCGGTGACGGTATCATATCACACAACAACCCCGTCAGGCACTCATGGTTGATACTGGCATAATAACGTTTAACATCGCTGCGAAACACGATAGTGGCTGTTGGAGGGGTAGAGCGCAATACCCGTGAATGAAAAATTTTATGCGTTAAATCATCTCGTTAAAAAATATAGCGATTCTAAAAAAAGGTGTTATTTGATTGTGATTCAATCGAAGACGTTCATGTGTGGTAAAAAATAAATAGACAGTTTCTATGGATATCATTGTCTATCGGTGATAACAATGATAACAGCTTGATTTTAAATATTTTTATTTTCATTCACGGGCATTAGTCTCCATCGGGGATATTGACTTTATCAAACCATGCGTGTTGACCGGCAAGCTTAAGTTGTTGGTGAATTATTGCAGCCAATCCTAAGCTTTCGCGCCGGCCGTAGGAAATGAATATGCGTTTGGGTTTTTGGTATATTGAATAGAATAGCTTTAGGTCTATCATAGCGTTAATTTGTAATAGGTAAAAGTTTTGGAGTCCAAACGGAAGGAAGGGCCTTAAAAAAATCCGTGCGGATTATTTCATAGTCTTTATTCAGTTGTCACGTTTTTTTTTACCTATTAAAGGTTGTCACGTTTTTGACCAATTAACGTGAATTGGACCTTAAAAATCAAATAGTTAGATACTTTGTACGAAAAAACGTTATTCTGATTAGACAGGAGTACAAGGCGAACCTTGTATTTTTCAGGAGTACAAGGCGAACCTTGTATTTTTCAGGAGTACAAGGCGAACCTTGTATTTTTCAGGAGTACAAGGCGAAC
>Ga0164315_10001048_pt1 | contig 20407 bp, 22 predicted proteins | sample GuaBasSedimGuay6_FD_113737 | JGI IMG/M metagenome (GOLD analysis project Ga0164315, IMG submission 113737) | Subseafloor sediment microbial communities from Guaymas Basin, Gulf of California, Mexico - Guay6, Core 4569-2, 0-3 cm | ecosystem: Environmental > Aquatic > Marine > Hydrothermal vents... | reverse complement strand
TCTTGACTGTGGTGATGGTTGGGTATGGTTTAACTTAAATCGACCATACTGCGGTGAAGAAGGTGCCAAAATGGGACACTGTGGTAATTCGCCAGACCAATTAGACATGAATCAAACGATTTTATCTTTAAGAAAAAAATCAGAGAGTTCCGGTAAAAAGTTTTGGCAACCACACGCCACATTCATTTATTTTAAACGCCAACAAAAAATTGGACAACGTAAAGGTATAGCTAATCATAAACCATCTAAACTAGTTGAACCACATATCATTAAATTGTTAAAAGACCCTAGAATTAAAGGTTTCAACAAACCTACCGACACACACCATTGGGCGCATGAAGATTTCGACATTAACGATTTAAGTGATGAACAAAGAGAAGACTTGTTTGACAAAAACGATTCGTATATGACATTTTCCGAACGCTTGGTTAGAACTGGTGTTACAGAAAAACTCTTATCTGAATTAGATAATATGGAAGACAATGTAAGGGAAGATATTATGCGCGGCTTATCTCCTGAACAGCGTGAAGCAATTTCTTCACATCGTCCAGACTTTATGCTATTTCACGATAGACTAGAAAAATTCGGGGCAACTGATGAAGCTATAGAAAGTTTGAATCAGATGCCTAGAAAAAAACGTGACATAATTTTATACGCATTAACACCAGAAACTAAAGCTAAATTTCTAAAAGCTGAACCAGATTTTCTTCCATTCCTAGAACGTTTAGAATTGCGTGGAGTTACTAATAGTGTAATGGACGAATTAGCTGAAATGAACGAAGACACCAGAAAGTTGAGATTAGCTGACATTAAAGATGATAAGCATTATAAAACTATAACTCGTATGGAAAAGAAATACAAATATCTATCGGTTGAAATTGAAAGAAAAGGTGTTACGCCAGAAACTATAGATTCTTTACTTGATGAAGATGTGAATTCTCGCCACCGTATTTTAAATGATATACCATTAGACTTGAAAAATGAATTCTTTGAAGCTGAACCAGAATTATTACCGTTTGATGAACGATTGAAAAAGATTGGTGTTGTCGATAGTGTAATGGATGAATTAGAAGAAGAAGCGACACACGAAAGAAACGTAATGTTGAGCGAAATTTCTGCCGAACATTTTGAAGAAATAATTGAAAAAGAGCCAGAATATAATACTTTTATTGTGGGTTTTATGCGTAATGGTGTAACTCCTGATTTCTTAGAAGAATTGGAAGAAGCTGGGGCAACCATAGACCATGATAGTTCAGAATACCAATATGTTTATGGAAAATATAAAGATGTAGACGATTTAGTAGAAGCTTTGGGTGATGAAACCGCAAAATGGATTGTTAATATTATGACTGGTGATGATGCTTTGGATTTTTATGACTCTTTTGGTAATTCTGATATTCAAGAAAGTTTAGAGTCTGGTTTAAGTGTAGAAGACCTTGACACTATAAAAGCTTATACGAAAGGTAAATATGTTGAAGAATATGAACAAGAAGATTGGGATGAAGACGATTGGTTTCAGTTACTAGATTTTGAAAGTGATGAATGGTTTGAAGATTTTAAGAGAATACCAGAACAAGCACAAATAGATGGTACGATGAATCAAATGAATAAGGCTTTAGATGGTGCAATAGACGATATAGAAGCTTACAATTTAGATATAATCGTAGGTAGGGGTGTTAAAGACAATATGTATGAGCAAAGTTTTACTATAAAAATTCATAATTCAGAGTTCAATGATTTTGTTAAAGAAGGTGATGATATAGAAGATGCTGAAGATTTTATAGATTATTACAATGATTATATAACAAATACTGAAATAAAATTATCAGTTAGTGAACCGTATGGTGGTTGGAATGATTATGACCAGGATTCTTTTGATGTATTAGCAACAGAAGCAATGAAGAATTTAAGAGAAAGAGAAGGTATCAAATAATGAAAGTTAAAGAAATATTAGAATATTATGAACATTATGTTGATATGTTATTAGAAGCAATCAACTACAATCAAATGTTTTCACCAACACTAGTTAAATATGTTAGTAATACGAAAGTTAATAATAGTGTTATCAAAGAAACGATTGCTAAAGCTAAACGCATTTTAAAGCGTGAAGATAGGATTGTTTGGTTTCTTCGTTTATATAAAATGAAAATGATAGGTGAAGCTTTAGGCACTAACAAAACTCCAGAGTTCAAAACTTATGCGGATAAAGAGTTAAAGAAATACAATCAAAAATCTGGAACTAATGCCACATATGGTGGTTTGAAACGGTTACCATCATTGGGTAGATTGTTGGTAAAATTAGAACATTTCTACGGTATAGATGTTTATAACATTGACACTTACACTTTAAAATATCAAACACCTGATGAAGTCGTAACACAGTTTGAACAGTGGGAACAGGAACATATCGCTAAAAATTCTGGTGATAGATTCATCGTAGAGCGTAATGAAGAAGTTTTTCTTAATTGTGGTGGTGGTTGGGTATGGTATGATTTAAAACGCCCATACTGTAAAGAAGAAGGGGATGCTATGGGTCATTGTGGTAATGATGGTGTTTCCGACCCTAATGTTACTATATTATCACTAAGAAAAAAAGTTCAAAAGGATAAAAAGGTTTTTCAGCAACCACACGCTACTGCTATATATGATAAGTCTAGCGGCTTACTTGAACAAATTAAAGGTGCTGGAAATGAAAAACCAGACACATCTTTATCACCCCAAATTTTTAAATTATTCATGGATGATAGGATTAAAGGTTTTGATAAAGGTTCGTATAAACCAGAAGAAGACTTCAGACCTGATGATTTACCAGAAGATATGCAAAAAAAATTGCGAGAAGTGAAACCTGATATGGTGTCAGAAGAAGAAGACTTCTTTGGAACTGTTAGAGAATACGGTTTAGCTGAATACGATTTATATAAAATGCAAGAAGAATCTGGTATGCGGTATGATGAAGATTATGGGTTTGAATTTGAATGGTTTGATAATTTTAACGATTTTGCTGAGAAATATGGTGATGAAGTTACTAAAATTGTTGGTGAGTATCACCACGATATAGATGGTGATTGGTTGTATAATGATATTTTTAAGAAACACACAACTTACGATGAATTAGAAAAAACATTTGAACGTGTTCTGGGTGATGGATTAGAAGAAGAATTGGACGAAAGGTATAGAACAGACGAAGGTAAAGAAAGTTATTTGAAAATTATAAAACGTATTGATGCTAACTTATATGAAGATGTTTATTCTGAATTAAGGAGAAGTGTTAGGGATGCTATTTTAGCCGATATGATAAGTTCGGTTAAATTTGATATGACTTATCTTCACACACCTGGTCAAAACGAATTTAGTATTGAGTGTAATTTTGATGGAAATTTTGAATCTAATGAAATTAGTGTGTTTGTAAGTGAAAACATATTTAAAACAGTATTAAACAATAACACTGATATTACCGAAGGTGATGAATATGAATTACAAGCCGCCATTCAACAATACATAGCAAATTTAAACCCAACTACTACTATTAAAGAACCAGTAAACGGTTGGCTGAATGAAAGAATGGTTAGGGATGCTTGGCATCAAAGTGACGGTGAACATTACATTAAGGAATTTTTGAAAAATGAAAGTTAAAGAAATATTAGAATATTATGAAAAATTTATAGATGTTCTGTTAGAAGCAGTCAACTACAACCAAATGTTTTCACCTACACTAATTCAATATGTTAGTGGTGGAAAAGTTAATAATAGTGTTATCAAAGAAACGATTGCTAAAGCTAAACGCATTTTAAAACGTGAAGACAGAATTGTTTGGTTTCTTCGACTGTATAAAATGAAAATGATAGCGACTGCTTTAGATACGAATAAAACTCCAGAGTTCAAAACTTATGCGGATAAAGAATTACAAAAATATAATAAAAAAAGTTCTACTATTTTAACGTTAAACAATTTCAAACGTTTAGCATCATTAGACCGAGTGTTGACTAAGTTAGAACATTACTACAGTATGAATGTTCATAAAATTGAAACTTATGAGTTTAAATATCAATTCCCAATTCTAGTTTTGGAAAAATTTGAACAGTGGGAACAGGAACATATCGCTAAAAATTCTGGTGCTAGATTTGTGGTAGAGCGTAATGAAGAAGTTTTTCTTGATTGTGGTGGTGGTTGGGTATGGTTTGACTTAAAACGCGGCTATTGTAAAGAAGAAGGTGATGCTATGGGTCACTGTGGTAATGATGGTTACCAAGATAGTGCAGAAAGAACAATTATATCACTAAGAAAAAAGGTTCAACAAGATAAGAAAGTTTTCTGGCAACCACACGCTACTGCGATATATATTATTGCGGATAAATCTATCGAACAAGTTAAAGGTGTTAATAATTCAAAGCCTGACCAAAATTTATCCCCACAAATTTTCAAACTGTTTATGGACGATAGAATACAAGCGTTTGAGAGAGGTTCGTATAAACCGGAAGAAGATTTCAGACCTGACGATTTATCAGACGATTTTAAAGATAAATTAAAAGAAGAAAAACCTGACTTATTCAAATTCATTTCAAATGTTTATAAAGATATAAGGGAAAACGGTTTCACCGCTGAAAATATTAAAATGCTTCGTGCTGATTTCCATATATCTGAGCATGAAGTTTTATATTCTTCATCTTACGGAACTTATGGTGACTTCGCCATTAATTATAATGATGAAATTATTTCTGCGATAGGAAAATTAAAGTACGATGCTGACGATGTTGAGAATTCTGACGATTACCTATATTTAGCTGACGCTGAAGCTGAGAAATACCGTGATGATTTAGATGAACATATCATGCACAACAAACTAAGCAACTATAGTGACACCGACTTTATTGAAGAATTAATGAAATTTGGTGGTAAAGAAGATGTGAAAGATGTGGAAAACTTTGCTACTTTTATTAAAGATATATCTAAAGAATTGTATGAGCAAGTGCAAACAGAATTTTTCAGAGCTATAGGGGATGCTGTTATTGTAAACATGATAGACGCTGTTGACCAAAAGTTGAGATATACTAGTAATGAATCCGATATTGATTTAGGATTTAGTGGTGATTATAGTGAACATGTAGAATATGGCGTAAAACTTCGAACAGTGGAAAGGTTAATTAAGGGAAATGACGATATAAATTCAGAAGAAGCTTTACGTGATGCTACCTTTGAGCTTGTGAATGATTTAGATTTAAGTGTTGAACCGTTTTCTGAAGAAGGTTGGTTTGACTACAATAATGACGATTTAGATGAAAATGTTTGGTTGCCTGATACTAAGTATTATATAAACGAATTTTTGGGAAAAAAGAAAAATGAAAGTTAAAGATATAATACAAGAAACTCCATTACCAGACGATTGGGATAAAGATGTATACAGTCCTAACGTTTCATTCGCTAAACGAATAAGATATGCTAAAGAACGCGCAAAAAAGCTAGGCACAGGCTCGTCAAGAGTTGCTTTTGAAATACCCTACAAAGGACGTATGACAGTTCTTAAAATCGCTAAGAATCGTAAAGGAATGGCTCAGAACGAAGTTGAAGCTAAGTTGATGTCTGATTATTACCTACAAGGGTTACAAATAGTTATACCTATGATAGATTACGATGAAAAAAATTCGATGCCTACATGGATTCACATGGAAAAGGCTGAGAAAATGACACTCCCAAAGTTTAGAAAATTTACTGGTGGTGCAGATTTTTATGATTTAGTCGATTATGCTTTAGAAATTACTGGTAATGCTGGTATATTTCAAGGACATAGAAATGTAGATGATATGAAAGTGAATCCAGAATTAGAATTCGTAAGTGATTTTCACGATTTAGTTGCTAACTATCATGGTGCGATAGAATTTGCTGATATGAAACAAAAATCTAATTGGGGGATTTATAAAGGCAATCCAGTTATAATCGACGTTGGTTTAAGTTCTGACGTTTACATCGAACATTATAAACCGAAGCCAGCTTGGTAATAATAACAGATAGCACAGTAAAAAAGTTAGTTGAAAAACTTATAAACGATTTAGGGAAGAAATGATGGAAACACAACAAACATTTAAACAATTTTTAAGTGAAAGGACGTATCAAGGGGTGGATTACCGTGAAACCTTCAAAGTTGATGGACATTTATTAAAGTTCTATCGTTTAGACCGTGATAAAGGTCACGCGGCATATATTGATGGTGATAAAATTTATATTATGAATGGTGATAAAGTTGCATCAACTACTAATAAAACAGATTTTGACGCTAAAATAGCAGACGAACCTAGACGATATACACCTTAATCATTAAAGAATTCATAACGGTTTTTATCTGATTTACCCATAGCTTGTATGCGTATCATAGGGTGTTTAGCTTTAAACACTTCATTACCATTAGTATCTTTACCGTATTGCACAACTAATTGCTTGCTTTGGCCTGGTGCTCTAGTAACCATAGAATAATACCTGTCACCAGTTTTGGTGTCAGTTAAGTAAAGTTCACCACGTTTACCCATTCTTTCACGATACGAAGGGGTTTCAGATGAATATTTTTCTATTAGTTTCAACAGTTTGGAATCATATTCACGTTTTTTAAAGTTTGGTTCCATACCAAGTTTCAATAGATAACAGAATCTTAATATGAATGTTTGGATTCGTTCATACTTTTTGTTATAATTTCTACCACCTAAGTATCTAAATTCGATTCTACCATCTTCACCAAAAGCATTCACACGATTGATACCAGTGGATTTGTCATTTCTTGGCATTAATTGGTTGATAATTTGTTGTTTGAGGTTTTTATATTCAGATGCAGATAATCCAGTGAACCTATCTCTTCTACCTGCCGCACCTTCAATCATCCATGTTCTAACGGAAGCAGCCCAACCACTATCCATACGACCAGGGAAGAATTTTTCAATCGCACCTTCTTCCATAAACAACATCATTTTGAATACGTCCAAATTATCCATATTAAAAGTTTTATAACTTAGATTGACATGGAAGCCAGTTTCACTACCAGTATGACCGTTTTGTGTTATGTATTCAAACACAAGTTGTGTATCTCTTAAACCATCTTGTAATGATAATATAGGTGATATTATTTCAGCACCACCATCGGTTTCAGTTAGTGAACCGTCTTCAACAATGTTCCATTCGGTATCGTCGCTATAATTATGTGTCGCATCAATTTCAAAAGGAAAATCTTCGTGATTGAAATACAATTTAACAGCTTCATCAAAATTTCTAGCTTCTGAATTAGCTCTCATTGTATCTTCTAATTCGCTGTTTATATATTCATATTCTGATTCATCAAACGCTTCTGCAAATGTTCCTAATTCAGATTTAAAGTCGAGGGAATCATCCCCTATAACACCACGTACATCATCCATGAATTGTTTTTTGATTTCAGCTTTATCTATGTTAATACTTGGGAAAGCGTTCATAGTGTGAAGCAGAATTTCAGGAATTTCAGGAATCTTAACACCTTCTTTTTCAAAAGCATTTTTTTCGTTAAGATAATCCCCGAATCTTATCATCGACATAGGAATTGCACCAACTTTCGAATAGTCTTGATTTTTAATGTGACGGTTTATATCTCGATTTGTCTTAAATTTTGTCCAAATTTCTGGTTCTTCCGGTAATCTATCTGAACCAATATATAATCCATAATTCTGCATTTTATACATGCGCCATTGACGTTCCTTTAATTTTTTATCGGTGTCAGTAGCTATAGTTTTTTGGTAATCAACATATTCTTGTTCTAACTCTTTTTCTTTTGTAAACGTTAAAATTTTATACGAAGTTCCATGCTTCTTATTAAATCTTGTTACAAATTTTTGATAGCTGGTTTCTAAATCTCGAACAACTTCGTCAGCGGTTTCTTTTCGTTCTTCTTGCCACATTTTTTCATACTTAGAAGCATCAAAAGAATCTTGTAATGCTTCAATTTTTTTAACATATTCCACAAAAGACTTTTCAGCTTCTTCGTCAAAGTGTAAATAATCTTCATGTTCAGAAACACCACTATAATCAGCGTATTCATCTACGATTCTATCTCTTAAATTTTTATCATAATACTCAAATTCTAAACCAATCTTGAATTTTCTATCTGCTAAAATTTCACGATATGTGGATGCGTGAACTTTTTCTGTGATTAGATATTGTTTGAACGTTTGCTTCATGTGTGTTCCATAAGAGTTTGCTTTATTTATCATATTTAGATATAATAGTAAGATACAAAAATTGTGAGTGATAAATAGATATGAAGAAAACGTTAATTTTCGTGTATGGAAGTTTAAAGAGTGGATACGGTAATAATATCGTATTAGATGACTCGACCTTTATAGACTTTCACGCCACAAATAGTAAATACACTATGTACGATTTAGGTGCATTTCCAGCCGTTGCGTTGGGTGGTAAATCATCTATTACTGGAGAAATTTATAGCGTTTCTGATGAAATATTAAATGCTGTAGATGTGTTAGAAGGTGTAGACCACGATTTTTATAAACGCCACACTATATCAACAAAAGAATATGGTGATGTGATAATGTATGTTATAACTGATGCGTATATGGAAACACAAGAAACGCATGATGTTATCAAAGATGGTACATGGGATAATCCATTTGAAGAATTATCAGCATTAGAAAACGAACAAAACGAAATAGCTTTTGCAGAATATAACGACGATGAAGATAGTTATAAACGTCAGCATCGTTGGGAGTATTAACTTAACGGAGAGTAGTTATGATTAGACCTAAAGTTGGTGAGGTTTGGATTAAGAAAGGTTTGGAACGTGAAGTTGTAGATGTTGTATTAAGAAGTAAAGATAAACCAAATGATTACGATGTGGTTTGGTGTAGACCTAGTGAACACAAGAAACATACGATATGGTTACCATATTGGATTAACTGGGTATCCAGTGCAGAACAAGTAGAATGAAGTTAAGGAACAGGGAATGTTAGAAACATTTAAACAGTATTTAATTACTGAGAAAGTCAACAAAACTGAATACGAACAAATCATAAATGATAGTAAGTTTAATGTTGGTATAGAATTTGAATATATCGACAACGAAGTTTTACGTGTAACTGCTGGTGAATTTGATTTTGATATGCTCTCAGAAGCATATTTAAAATTTATCCGTTCGGTTACCCAAATGCAACAAGATAGTAAAGAAATGAGAGAACAATGGTTAGAAAACCAACGTTCCATAATTTCAAAAACTATTAAAGATTTGCAAGGAAAACTAGAAGATGATAAAGATAATGAAGATTTAGCAGACCAAATTGACACATTGGAAGATGCACTTTCTGGTTCTGAGTTTTTCGATTTAGAACATATTGACGGTTTAGAGGATTTAGACGAAGAGTTTGATTTGTTTGCGGAAGACCCTTACTTTAAAATGCCTGAAATTCCAGAAGCGTTAGTCGATTTCTGGTCTGAAGTGGTAGAAGACGATTTAGGTAAACAAGCCGAACCTAATGATATACGCGAAGCTATAACTCAAGCAGTACACGAAGCCGTATACGATGATTCAGATTTTGATGATAAAATCATGCCGAAAGAATACAACATGATTGAATTCCAACATTTTGACCCAAAACAAGTTTCACCATCCTATGATTCTATTGAAAACGGTTTCAATTTTGAAGATTTCCCCTATAAAAACTATCTGATTGGTGGTTACAACCAATTCAAATCCCAAACAAAAAAATGGCGCATAGAAACCGATGAATCATTAAAACCTAGAGCTGGTGGTTTAGAATTAATCACACCTATCACAACACTAAATGATAGTTTGAATATAACTAAAACCATATTCAATTTTATTCAACAAAATGGTTACACTAACGCATCGTGCGGCTTACACGCCAACATGAGTTATAAAGGTTTTAAATCTAGCAATTTAGATGTATTCAAAATGATGATATTCATGGAAGAAGGATTCATATTCGAATTTTTTCCTGAACGTGATGTAGCTGTAGAATATCTAAGGTTTACTTATCAGGTTATAGCTGGCAACACCGCTTTAAACAATGATATGCTTAAAGACTTTAACAAAGGTGATATTGCTAAAGCTAAATCTATAATGAAAAACGCTCAGAATAATCTATTAACGTGGATGCAACCAGCTCCTCACAAAGTTAATGGTATTAACATTTTGAATCAAAGAGGTAGTGATAAGAAAAAAGGTAAAGATGGTTACATAGAGTTTAGATACATCGGTGGAACTGGTTATGAAAAGAAATATACCCAAGTTCGATTGCAACTATTAAGATATGCCTATTTGCTTAAATTGGGTATGGAACCTAATTTTAAAAAGCGTGAATACATTTCTAAAGTTTCTCGTATGATTGAAACTTATGGCGAATATTTCCCGAAAACCATACGACCTGAAAATTTGAACGCTATGAAATTGTTGGTTACTGACACGAAAACCAATGATGTATACATGATTAATGATGAAGATGATGACGAATTAATCGTTCAGTATACGACAAATTCTATTGGCAAAAAAGAGTATGTTGGTAAAATAAGTAAAGAAATGTTAATGGTTCGTATGCGAAATAATCCTAAAAGGTATGTGCAGCCACCTAGATAAATTTGCAATTCTTTACACGGTTGGTATAATAGTGCCAACTTAAATCAAAAAGGTGTCTATCGTGGCTTTCAAAAGAAATTTAATATCTTCACCAACACTAGAATACCCGGAAGAAAATTCGTCTGCTATTAATGCGCCAGTAAACTTGGAGCATGTTACAGAAATAAACACGTTTGGTAGTTATGTTATTGTTTTCAACCATGTAGACGGTAAAACAACCGAATGGCGATATGACACTCCAGAAATTAGAAAACGAGTTCTGGAAAGTATAATTACGACTTGCACAAAACCAATTATCATATAATGTTAACAACAATCAGACGTGGGCTTACGGTTCTTTTAGCTGTTTACGCTACACATTTTGAATTAACACCAGTCGGTTATGCTTGTGTAGCTTTAATATTAGGCATTTATTTTTTTATGGTGTTAAGTAGGTGGAACGAAGATTATAAAAGTGATGATGGATACTATGAAGAATAAATTTATATGGTTGGCTGCTTCTGCAATTTTTGTGGCACTATTTATTAAGCTTACGGTGTTTCAATATTTGGTTCTTATGGCGGTTATTGCTATAAGTACCAAGTCTGTAAATTGAAATTTGTTGATTGGTTATAAATACAGCATAACCAACAATGTGACACTACAATGAAAATAGAAACAGACGAAGAACATTACGAATTCGTCGCAGTACCAAGCAATAATTAGTAGGATTTATTATGGATTTTTATAAGAAATACGATGGAATACCACGAACTTATGCAAGAGATTCAGAAGATTATTTGATATATGATGGTAAAGCTTATATTAAAGCTTTAGAAGATTATGCTGATGATAAAGGTTTGGATGCGGCTACCGTTATTGCCGATTATAGAACATATCAAAAATACTTGTTATCGTTTGGTAATAAGAAAACTGGGAAAAAATAATGTCTACTTTGATACAAATGAGCGAATCTAACAGTCTTTTTATACCAAGTTTAGATGTAAAAGATAGTTTAGGCGACAACGTATTAATGTTAGAAACGACATTTACCGATATGATGTCTAGTTTGAACAATCCAAATAATTTTAATACTAAGAAACGCCAACACGCTACACAACCTATCGTGGTTTCTCAACTTAAAATAGTTCCGTATGTCGGTGTTAAAACTATACTGTTTAAAGGTGTTATAAAGGGTTCTACGGGCAAAACGTATGATACTCACATATTGTTCAAGCGTGTGAACTTTGTGGACGATGCCGAAGATGTAGATGATATTGATAATGATGTTGTGGAATTTGTAGCGGCTGATGGTGAAACTTATCACATTGAACGTATCAATTTAGCAAAGCATGATGTAAGTGTTTCGTGTAATTGTTTGGATTTTAAGTGGACGTTCGCTAAACACAATTCTAAAACAAAAGATTTATATGGCCGTGCTCCTGCACCATATAAACCCAAGACAGACAGACCTTCTAGGAACTTCAATGACAAACCTGCTATGTGTAAACACCTTATTAAAACTATTGGTGCGTTAGTGGATGCTGACATGGCTAAAGAGTAAAGTATAAATACTTTTATAACCATTAATATGAGGATTTAAAAATGGCAGATGAAGATAACACGCAAGACGTTGAAATCGTTGAAGAAGTTGTAGAAAAGGTTGAAGAAGTTGTTGCACCAGTAGTGAAACCTAAAAAGGTTAAAAAAACTACAAAAGTTGGTGCGTTAGAAACGAATGTCGCACCTAACGCAGCACCGAATAAAGGTAACGCAGCACCTAATTAAAAAAGCTCATAAGACCCCTTTGAAGTTCAGAGGGGTTCTTAAACTTCTGTTATATCCCCTTTCGTAAATTTAACATTACCACCAACTTTAGATGTTGTGGGTGTGTTCAAAATATCTCTTACTTTTTCATCCAGTTTTGAAACTTTATAACCACCCTTTGTTTTAGGTTCAGTTTTCTTTGTTGGACTTTTTTGTTCAGGTCGTTTAGTAAATTTATTTTTCTCATTATTATCAGCTTTAACTATTTTGTCAGCAATCTTATTAATTTCAGATTTTAAAGAATTACTGAGTTTAGATTTAGGTTTAGGTGGTTCTTTTTTAGAAGGTTTCTCTTCTTTAGGTTTTTCGGTTGTACTATTTTTAGGTTCTACTGTTGATTTAGCAGTTTTATTTTCTATATTCTTAACATATAGTTCTGCACTCTTAACAACGTTCAATGTACCTTCAAACGGTCTAAAATAATAACCGCTAGTAAGAACATTAATATGAAACTTATATAGTGTAGCATCCAAATGTTCCATTTCTGGAATAGTTACTGACCATTTTTTACCGTTTATTTTTTTACACGGTATGGAAAAGTCTACGTCTTTGGTTTCAATGACAAAATTTACTTTTTCATCATTGGCATCTACACCTTCTATTTCTAATTCAAACTCAATATCGTTTGGTTTAGTTTTGATTATGTTTATATTTTTTTCCATTCTAACATTCCTTTAGGATTTGCGCAAGTTCTTAACTTTTACGAGAATTGAGTTAAGTTTAACTTTTAATTTTTTCACAGTCGTTTTAATCTGAACGTCTGTAGCATTGTATATGTTTAATATATTTATCAAAGCTTTGTAAGGTTTCGGTTTCATTAGAAACTCTTTATTAACTTCCCTACCATTAATATTTATCTTAACCTTCACTAAATTTTTAGGTTTAGCTAGTGGGTCGTGGTTTGTGGGTATGTAATAATCTGGTTGTAAATCTTGCGATACAGGTTTATACAGGTTTTGAATTTCACCAGGTGCTAACGGTATACTACCACCACCGCCACTTCTTTCGTAAGGAATCTCAACTGATGCTATAAATCCAAACAAATGAAATCGTGCAGCGGTTATTAATGCGTCAGGTGTTGACCCTAATCCATTCGTTATCAATACTCCTGCTGGAAAATCTTGGTGAACTGTTGGCATTATTGTGGCTCACGAATACAAATTTCTGTGATTGAAGGTGTACCAGTACCATCTTTAAGGTCAAAAACAGTTAACGGTGTAACACCGTTATCATCATATATGGTTAAAGTCTTAGCAATTTTATCAACTTTAGTGCGGTTTGTGTCGTATTTAAGCAATGTTTCACATAAAGCTATGATAGAAGACGTATCAATCTGAATTAACGCGGTATCAGCCTTAATTTGGTTTAAAACTAAACCTGTTGTTCCTGCTGCTATGTGGTCTGTAGCAGATTCATCCCATATGCTATCGACCATAGTATCTATAGTATCTTGTGAAACGGAATCTTCTGAAATTGAAGCTGCTCCATATCGTTCGTTGTTCCCTAAATCACCAGCACCATCGGAGCGTAAAACATATTCTTTGGTTTCATCATAACCGTTACCATTCGTAAAAATATATTTGTAAAACCCGTCCCCAACTTCTGTCATGTTTCCATCGGGTGAACCGATTATTAATGTTTGTCCTACAGTAGTAACTTCCCATACACGAATTGTTGGGGATAATCCCAGTTTTGGAACACCTTTCTTACTGAAATACGATGTTATTGTTAAGCTCATAATATATTATCCTAAAAAGACTTTTTCTTATATTTATAAATACTTTAAATACTATTTTTAATAACTCTAAGGATTGACCGAATGAACGATAAATTTTCATTGATTAGTGAGTACACCACTAAAGGAAAAAATAAAAAACGTCTAACAGAAAAGACTAAAGAATCTGACGATGTTCATAAAGTCAAATACCAAGAATATATCATAGAAGTTGATAGTTCAGAACGTAGCGTTTACATACCTATACGAGAGTGTGACCACTTTGAAAAAGTTCTTGAAAATACTACCGACATTACCGCGTTTCAATTGAAAAAATTGTTAAGAGAATTTCGCGGCATTAGAAATATAGGATAATCATGGCAATTGTATTAACACAACCAGCCGCAGCACCAGACACGGGTGAATTTACTGCGCTTACTGGTGGCGATATTACGAGTGGTGGGACAGAAACGCTAGACGTTGTAGAATCCACTACATCTAAAACAGTTAAATGGATAATAGAAATTACAGATGTTATTAATCAAAAAGTTAATTCGTATGAAATTCTAGCAGCAAACCGTTTTAACAATGAAACCTCTTTTAACCGTTCTGGAATAATCGGAGAGCGAATTAGTCATTTAGTAGATGTCGTTATTAACGGCACTGATATGGAATTAAGAATAACAAATAACGAATTGGTAAATATATCATATAAAGTAGCGCGATTAGAAGTCGTATAAGGAGAATATAAAATGGGATTAGATTTATTTAGAGTCAGTTTAGGCTTAGACGTAGAATCGGCAGACGGTTCAAGTAATGCTTATGTATTACAAGGAACTGGATTACCTGGTGGTGATACTGCTGAAGAAGATGCAGCACCAATAGGTTCTGTGTATATGAGAACAGACTCAGAAACAAACAGTCTGAATTTATATTACAAATTTACAGGGGTTAACAATAGTTCGGCTGATTGGAAACAAACCACAAGTAAAGAATATGTTGATGCGATTGCTTCCGGTTTATCATGGAGAGAACCAGTATTAGTACATGATTCTGCTACATATGCTAACGTGGGTATGGCTGAAGCTGCTGCTAATGTTGCGGATACTTTAGATGGTGTCACAATTGCGGTTGATGATAGAATTTTACTGTCAGATTTAACGACTGGTGCTGAAAATGTTTACATCGTTAGTGGTTCAACTGGAGCTTGGACATTAACTGTCGATTCAAATACTGAATCATCTGGTGATGCGGTATACGTTCAAGAAGGAACTTACGCTGAACAACAATGGACATACGATGGAACAACATGGGTATTATTTGGTAACGCTGGTGGTAGTGCTGAACTTGGATTTTTAAGAAATTTCACTGGTAAAACTGGACCAGGTGCGGAAATGCCAACGTATACTTCAACTGACGTTATCACTCAAAGTGATAATTTAGAAGTTGCTGTTGGTAAATTAGATGCTTCAATCGGTACACAATCTTTTACAAATGATAATGTTGTTACTGATGGTGAAGATGTGACAACAAGCATTGATGCTATTGATTCTGCGTTAGGTAATCTAACATACACAAATGACAATGTTGTTACTGACGGACAATCTCTTACAGCAAGCATTGATGCTATTGATTCTGCTGTTGGTGATTTACAAGCTGCTGGTTTAGAAATTACCGGAACTAATGTTGTGGCTGTTGCTGGAATAACTTTAGACACTATCCCATTAGCTGATGCTACCGAAGTTCAATGGATGATACAAATTCGTGAAAACGGCACTCCTGCTAATAGACGTAGTTTAATATTACATGCTTTTAACGATGGTTCAACTTTGATTGATTTTGGTCGTTTCGGTATTCTTAAATTAGGTTCTTCTATCGCTGGATTTTCAATTTCTGCTGACATTAACGGAACTGATATGCGTTTGAGATTATCAGCTACAAACAACGTTGACTATATAGTTAAACGTGTATCTTACAGCTCATTCTAATAGGTAAATAAAAGTATGGCGAATATTGATGACGCTTTCACCATTGACAAGCTATCACTAGATGATAGTGTGTTGGTGGTTGCTGGTTCTATAGACCCAACAATAAGCACTGGTTATGAGGCTCCAATAGGTTCTATATTTGTTAGAACTAATGGTGAGCTATACCAAAAAACTAATACTGCTGATGTCGATTGGTCATTAGTGGGTAGCGGTGGTGGTTCTGATGTGCTGGCAAAAGTATCATCTAATGATACAACTGCTGGTTATCTTAACGGGAAATTGGTGAATGGTACAAGCATAACGTTTACTGAAAACAATGATGGTGGAAATGAAACTTTATCCATAGACACCTCAATTCCATTAGCTGATATTCAAACAGAAATAGATGCTATAGAAACTGCTTCTGGTGGGATTTTCGACACTGATGGAACTTTCGACGCTACTACTGTAGATACTGCATTAGTAACTGTTAATACTCCTACTGATTTATTAGATACATTAAGTCAAATGGATGATGCTATTTTAGCACAAACGGAAATGGCTACAGTAGTATTAGGAATAACGGGTGCTATCACCCTTCCAGCTTCATTCGCTGATATTGATTGGGACGTTACTAGCGTTCAGAATGATACTGCTACTATAGAACACAACACAACAAACACAGAACGAATTGATATAAAAGAAACTGGGCTTTATTTGTTAAGTTATGCGGTATCAGTTGATGATGGAGACCCAGGCGAAGATGTGGTGTCTTTTCAAATTTTAGCTAACGGTCTTACTGTAGTTCCAGGAAGTAAACGTGATGTTACGTTTAAAGATTCCATGCACGACATAAGTAATATATTAACTGCGGAACTTACTGCTGGTGATTATATTACAGTTCAACATGAAGGTGAAGGAATAAAAACTTTAGAAGTTACTTCTAATTTCACCGTAACTCGTTTGAAAGGTTTACGTGGTGTTACTGGCACAAGTGGTGTTGATGGTACAGACGGATTACCAGGTTTACCAGGTGGTGGGACAAATATAACTGTCGCTAGTGATGGTGTTGCTATTCCTAATACCCCACACAGTCAATTAAACTTCATAGGTGATTTTGGTGTAGCTGATGCTGGCGGTGGAACTGCTGATTTAACGTTAAATTTACCTGTATTTGGTACAGAATATGACCGCGCAGAAAGTATTGGATTAACCACAACAACTTCTACCACGTTCATAAACAAAGCAACATTAACTGTTAATAATTTAGTTGGTGGTGATTATCGTATTGCTATTTCGTATGGTTGGAATCATAACGATGGTGGTAGTGATTTTGAAAGTAGAATACAAGAAAATGCTGTTGATGTTGTTGAGATACACAAACAAGAGCCTAAAGATACTGCTGGAAACTTTGGAAACTCTGGAACAAGTCAGCGGTATTATGTTAGTAGAACTATACACCGTACACTAATTCCTGCTACATCATATACATACACTTTAGATTTTAGAACCGACCTTAATGGTTCTGCATCGGGTATTTGGGAAGCTGTTATTGAATTTTGGAGAGTTACATAATGACAACATTTTACAATAGAACTAAGGATAATGTTTGTCCGGGTGTGTTACAGAGTGAAATTGAAGACGATGTAACAATAACCACAGTTATCGAATACATAAGAGTTGATAATGAAGTTGATATATCATTCGCTTTCGCTGCTTCGTTACCTATGCCAGAAGAAACACAATTAGATGTGTTGTTAGCTGCTCATACTTGTGATAGAACTGATGAAAGTGATGATAATGGAGAAGATACAAGTGGAGAATCGGTAAGTTTAACAAACACCCCAACTGGAAGACTATTCCAATTACATTTTCACGAAAATGGTGATGTAATGGACAAATGGTTACAAACCGCTGAATCCGTTAGCTCGAATTATTCACCACACATAATACCGTGGGATAGTAAGTTAATAGCAATAGCCTATTCTAATGAGAAAAACGATAAAACTGCTACATTAGAATTATATAAATCTGATTATAATGCTGGCGGTACAGAGGTTCTTGATTTTTCGTGGGCTGTTAATAATATCAGAACTGGCGTACAAAAAGACTTTGGTGGAGATTTACTTTACACTAAAGGTGATAAACTTTTAATGTATGTGGACGGTGGAACTCTTAGGAAGGTAAACGTTATATTATATTTCGCTATAACGGAAGAAACTAATACTACGGACACAATCACCGAATCATTTAGCGGTAAATTTTAAGGACGAACAATGAGATTAATAAAAATTAAAAACACTGGTGCTGATGCTAGTTGGTTAGGTCAGACAATAACAACATCATCATACTACACATTACAAAATGATGTCGAAATAAACAATTGGGGTGATGATTCGGAAGTGTATGAAGATATTTCTAATGGTGTTTTAGTAGTTAATAATGGCGCAGACACTATAGACGATTTAACCGCTTTTAACGGTTGGAAATATCTGGCTACTGACATTTTACCAATTTCAACTTTAGATGGTAAAAAACTGGCAGTTCATTCGTCAGCAAAACCGGATATTGATGGTTCTGAAACTTTTGCGGTTTGGACAGGTTCCGGTGACCATCCAACAACGGGTATGATTTGTCAAGGTGATTTGATGGATTTTAGTATGGTACCAGGCACATCGTCCGTTACAGTGGACGTTAAATTTAATCAAATGATGAATGGAAGAGTATGGGTTCATGAAGGTTATTTGAAATTTGAAAATGGTGGTTCTGGTGATTATATGGATTCCGAAGTTGTAGGTGAAGCTACACCATTACAACAATCCGTAAATTTGGATTTAGAAATTACTGACGACTATATATCCTATGCTGCTGGCGGTGCTGGAACTGGCACACATGGTTTTGCTGACGCAACTAAAATAGTTTTACTTTCTAGACCGTTTTCTAATGATGGTGAATGGGATTATGATGGTGTTAATTTAACACCTAATGTTACTACTACTGGTGGTTACAAAATATCTAGTGTTGAACAGATAGTGCATAGATATATCAATAAGATACCATGTAGAGGTTCGTGCGCAACATATTTTAGTATGACTTCCGATGAAACCACTGAAATTTTAAAAAATTATTATTTACGTGTAACAGCACATAACGTTTCTGATACAACGTGGAACGCTTGTGTAATCATGGAAATTTACAGAGAAAGAACTTATAACCCATAAGGATTTGGAATGAATATCACTTTTAAACAAGGTATTATCAAATACCCAACTACCGGAAACATACAGTCGTTTCTACAAAAAAATGGGGCTGCGGTTAATTTATTAGCTGATAACGGTGCAACATTGGTGACGTTTTCTCATGGAGCAAGTAATTATCTTTATGAAGAATTATTAACAGTTACTAATGCTTGGAATGGCCCATTTGCACTAGGAACAGACTATTGGTTATATTGGGATATTGATGTTTTAACTGGTGTTAGAACTTTTGGACATACAACACTTAATACATTTATAAGTGCTAACAAACCGTCTGTACCATTAGAAGGTCAACATTGGTTCGACTTAACCAAAGGTAAAATGTTTGTTTTTGAATCATCAATTTGGCGTAATGTTATTCGTGTATTTGCTGCGCACTATGATGGTATAACATTTTCCTCGGTTGGGCTGGGTGTAGGAAATTTCCCTTTTGCTGGTTCTCAAGTTGGTATAAGTAATATTCAATCTGTTGCTGGAAAATTGTTATTCAATCAGCAAGGTAATCCAATTCTAGCTAGGAACAAAGAGTTTTACACAACTGAATCAGTTTTCAATGTGAACGGTTCAAATATTGATACATTAAGACTTGAATCATCGTATGAAATTGTAAAAGCAAACGAAACATTATCAAATTATCATGTAGTATACTATGTTGCTGAAGGAATAGTAGAATTAGCTGGCTATAATGATGTTAATTCTATTTTAGGTATGGTTACGGAAGATGTAATTTCTGGTGGATTAACGAATGTGATATTGAATGGTATTGTAGCAAACCCTTTATGGAATTTCACTGACGACATTGGTACATCTTTATGGGTTTCTGAAAATGGTGAATTTGTAAATTCAGACCCACATTTAACAGATGTTATAGCATACCCTAAACAGAATCCAGCAATTGCTAAAGTTACATCATCTACATCATTGTTATTTCAACCAACATATCAAGGTGAAATAACAGTAACAAATACTAATCCATTTGCATCTGTGTTAGAAGCTGGTATTGTGAATCTTTCCACAGCTCCTATTAACGCTTCATTACCGATTGCGGTGG
>Ga0164315_10001045_pt1 | contig 20434 bp, 18 predicted proteins | sample GuaBasSedimGuay6_FD_113737 | JGI IMG/M metagenome (GOLD analysis project Ga0164315, IMG submission 113737) | Subseafloor sediment microbial communities from Guaymas Basin, Gulf of California, Mexico - Guay6, Core 4569-2, 0-3 cm | ecosystem: Environmental > Aquatic > Marine > Hydrothermal vents... | reverse complement strand
CCACTGGTTGAAATAAGAGTAAAATCTAATATATCCCTATTTGTTTGTCCGTTAAGCGTAAGGTCTATTAAAACCCTGTCTCCATCTCCATCCCTTCTGAAACTATATCTTGTGACAAATTCCTTTAAAATAACTCTTGGCCGATCAAATGTTTCTCCTTTATAAACATTAATTTCCCATAATCCGGATTGTACAGAATCACCTCCTTCCAGATTAAAAGTATAAGTCCCTTCGCCATCTCTTTTTCCTTCTATCCATTCACCTTTATATGTTGCACCTGAAGCCCATTTATAAACTCCATAGCCATTAGGTAAGCCCTTCCTAAATCTACCTTCATAAGTATCAGCACCAATTGCTTTACCCTTGCCATGTGCCAGTCCTTTTTTACAACTACCATAATAAATACTGTCTAGTTCAGGCATAAGAACCTTGCAGTCAACTTGAGAAAATAGTGAACTTGCAAATAAAAATGATAAAATAAATGTGGGTACTTTAATATATTTTGACATAATGACAGATTGAAGTCGTATTATCTAATTATAAAGAGCAATCTCCCAAGTTCCCTCCTCGAATATCTCAAATTCAATGGAAGCATTTAATTGTTGTGTATGAGATTTATTCCATGTGATATATGATATCTTCACAGAAACCGGAAATAGAATATTTTCCAGTCCATCAACATTACCGGAGCTATATGAAACACCACTACTACCTACAATCGTATAATTCTCGACATTATTGTCGCCACCACTCTGATAAACCCGTACCTCAAGCTGATTACCTTCATCACTTTTCTTTCTGATAGTATGTCTGTCAATATTTCTCTTGTAAGTAACGGTAGGCTCATTAGGCTCAGGACCTTTAAAGATATCTGCTTTCCATATACCACTTTGAACAGAATCATTACCTTCATACTTAAAAGTGAAAGTCCCATCTCCCTCTCTCAATCCAAAGACCCAGTTGCCAGTATAAATATCTCCATTCGCCCATGTATAAACACCATGTCCATTGGGTAAACCTTTTCTAAACTTGCCCTCATATGTATCAATACCTATGGCCTTACCCTCTCCATGGGCAAATCCCTTTTTACATTTTCCTTCATAAGTTCCGGTAAGATCAGGACTAAGTACTTTGCATTCTGTTTGGGCATTTACGGAAGCAAACGTAATAATTGCAAGACTAAATATAAGATAGGTTCTAAATTTTTTCATTCCATAAAGATCTAATTACTAAACTCCGTTTATTTATTTCTTTTTGCAAAAGGAATAGTTACTCCTAGCCAAGGAACTACAATAAATGAATCAAATTCCATCTATCACTGTTGTCCAGCCATATTTATCTTCAATAGTTCCTTCCTGGATGCCTCTTAATGTTTCATATAACTTTTTAGATACAGGCCCGGCCTCATCTCCATAATTAATTGTTTTATCAGTACTACGATCGTATATTTTACCTATTGGAGAAATAATCGCAGCGGTGCCACAGGCACCTGCCTCCTCAAAACTAGAAAGTTCTTCAAACGGTACCGATCTTCTTTCAACTTTTAGCCCCAAATCTGTTGCAATCTGCTCAAGACTCAGATTAGTAATTGAAGGCAGAATACTTTTAGATTGTGGTGTAATATATCTGTTATCCTTTATTCCAAAAAAGTTTGCCGGTCCTGCTTCGTCAATATATTTTTTCTCAATTGCATCGAGGAATAATACTGAGCCAAAACCGTGTTTACGTGCTCTGTCACCCGGTCTTAAACTGGCGGCATAGTTACCTCCAACCTTAATATGACCTGTTCCCAAAGGAGCTGCTCGGTCGTAATCTCTAACAACCTCAATGGCTACCGGCTTAAAGCCTTCCTTAAAATAAGGTCCAACAGGAGTTACAAAAATCATAAACATATATTCATCGGCAGGCTTAACACCTACTTGCGGACCACTACCAAAGAGTAAAGGACGGAAATACAAAGTAGAACCTGTTCCGTAGGGAGGAATATATTTGACATTTAACTTTAAAACCTTCAATAATGCTTCCTCAAACAATTCATCAGGAACTTCAGCCATCATAATACCTCTTGCGGAAGCACGCATACGTTTGGCGTTTTCCTTCCACCTGAATAGCCTTACTTTTCCATCTTTACCACGATACCCCTTAAGCCCTTCAAAAGCTTCCTGACCATAATGAAGACCTGTAGCAGCCATATGTATATTAATATGCTCAGAACTACTAATTTCAAGTTCTCCCCATTTTCCATCACGGTAATAACACCTTACATTATAATCTGTTTTAAAATATCCAAACGAAAGTTCACCCCAATTTATATCCATCTTATTTTATTTTTTTTACAATTAATTACTATTATTTCTGCATTAATTTAGTTTGGGCTAAGTTACTAAATTATGGAATTGGATTTCTCTAAATTCATAAATCCTTAGTATTAGTATTTAACTGTAATCGTGATAATTAATAATTTTTCTTTATATCCTAGTATTAAAAACCTCTTATGTGATTCCAGTCTAAGGAGACTTAAGCATTTTATGGCATTTTGACTATAAAAGAGAAATCCAGGCAAGGATGATAAAGGAAATCATTAAAATTACTAGGTAGATAAAAAGGAAAAGTAGAGAAGAAAATCATGTAACAAATACTTAAACCCTAGTTTTATCTCCTCTCATACCTCAGTCAATACTTTTTATTGCTTTTATGTCAAAATCATAGTTCCGGAAACAGCCATATCAGTATTACAATCATAATCAGTGCAGGCAGCATATTCATTACTTTTATTTTTTTAATTTCCAAAATACTAATTGCCAATCCGATAAGCAGAATACCACCCACTGCTGATAATTCGGCAATAATAACTTGTGGAATAAACTCACCAAATCCCATTGCCAACAACGTTAATCCTCCCTGATAAATTAAAAGAGGAATTGCCGAAAACATCACCCCTATTCCAAGTCCTGAAGCCAATGCTATTGATGATACACCATCCATTAAGGATTTAATCATTAAAAGTTTTGAACTTCCTCCTATACCTTCTTCAATTGCACCAAGAATTGTTAGTGAGCCCATGCAGTAGAGCAAAAAAGCAGTTAACAAGCCTTCAGTAAATTTTTCGTTTCCTATTTTGAACTTTAACTTTATTAAGTTACTGAATTTTTCTACAAAATCCTCAAGATTAAGCAATTCACCAATTAATGCCCCACTTATTAATGCCATAATTAAATGTAACTCATGTGTTGTTTTCAAAGACATAGAAACACCCAGGAAAAAAGTAAATAAGCCAACTACCTGAAAGAATATTTTTACAAAACGCTCAGGTAATTTTTTGTTAAGGGCAAGTCCCAGGGCACTTCCTGCAACAACAGTAATTACATTTACAATAGTTCCAATCATTATTTTTTGTTTGATACGAAAATAGGGAATTTATTTTGGTTTGACGATTGTTTGATTAACAATTGACATATTACAATTGGTCGCAGACTTCAGACTTTTGCCCCTGGTCCAATAATTGATTTTAAATTGTATATTGGCTTTAAACTTTAATCTGAAATTAATACTTTTTCTATATATGTTCTTTTCTCACCAACGAAATCAATAAAATATATACCTCCCTGAAGGTCTGTTAGGTCTATAGTTTTTGTATTAGCAATGATTTTCTCAGTCAGCAATATTTTGCCATTTGTATTTATAAGTTTGAAGAATAAAATCTCATCATCCACTTCTGATAAATCAAAGTAAAGGACATCTTTCACAGGATTTGGAAATATCTTAATCTTGCTAAACTCATTTTTATTTTCATTAACCGAAGTAATATTATTATACAAATTTAATACTTCAGCACTTGTGAGTGGCCTGTCATATATTCTTAATTCATCGATAGTTCCATCAAAGTATTGTGTTGTATTATCCCAATAAGCTTTTCCAAGCCACATTTTCTCATGAACTACAGCATCTTCAAAAAATTGAGAATATGATGAATTACCAAAACTATATCTCCTACTTGTTAATTCAAGACCATCAAGATAGCCAGTATTAAAATCATCACCAACAACAGCCACATAATGATGCCATTGATTTGTAGAAGTTAAATCATCAGAATCAAAACAAAAGGAAGGCAAAGTGCAACCATTCTTCCACATTGTAAAGAATATGGCTTCAGATCCCATATAAATAGGACTATGGCCAAGTTCAATTATTAATCCTTGATTTGCAGCATCAAAATAATTGCATTGCTCTTCGGCACCATAAAAAAGGATGGGAGCTATTCCATAGTCAGTTGGTATGTTATCAACTTTAAACCATAAGGAAATAGTTCCTTTACCGAGAGTTGATAGTATTTCAGGAGGTGCTTCGCCATCCTTAGGAATTCTGGCATAATCATTAAAACCATCAAAAGACAATGCATTACCAAACTTTCCGGGAACCAAATTTGCTCCATAGTTAGTTCCGTGATTAGCATTCCCTGAATTATCAAATATGGTATCATTCACCATTTCATCAAAACTCCAGTAAGCAACAAGTCCATTTTGTGCATTCACCGTTATGGCGGTAAGCAGCAATGAAATAAAAGTAAGCGTTTTAAATGTTTTCATATTCCCATTTTTTATCTTTATAAAAAATAAGTCGTAGGTTTTAGAAATCCTGACATTCATCTATTAATTTTTATTGTAATTTTATGCTAATCAAATTAATAGCAAAGTGAGAACCTACACAAAACTGTTAATCTTTTATTTCACGGGCACAGGAAATGCTCTTGCAGCAGCAAACTGGATAATTAAACTTGCTACTATCAAAGGAATTGAAAGTGAGTTAGTAAACATTGCTTACAATCCAGATATTAATGAACTGAAATTAAATCAAAACACACTAGTTGGCTTTTGTTATCCCACTCATGGTTTCAATGCACCCCCAATAGTCATTAAATTTTTAAGGAAATTTCCATCAACAAATAAAAAAGTACATTTCTTCACACTCAATACGAGAGCAGGAATGAAGGCATCCAAATTATTTACTCCTGGAATTAGTGGACTTGCTTTCATCTTACCTCTTATCATCTTATTAGCAAAAGGATACAAAGCAATTGGCTACCGACCTCTCGATCTTCCTTCAAACTGGATTTCTGTACATCCAGGACTAAAACAAAAAATTATTGACTCAATTTTCAAGCGCTGTGAACGCATTACAAATGAATTTTCTATTAAAATCCTTAGCGGGAAAAATTCCTTTAACAGACTTTACGAATTGCCACTTGATATTGCTCTGAGTCCCATTGCTTTGGTATATTATTTTTATGGGAGATTTGTACTTTCTAAAACATTCATTGCCACCAGCGATTGTAATCTATGTGGTTTATGTGAAAGGGAATGTCCTGTTAACGCCATTAAAATTACTGACTCTCTCCCCTATTGGACATATCGTTGCGAGAGTTGTATGCACTGTATGAACTCCTGTCCTCAAAGGGCAATTGAAACCCCACACACATTTACAGCCATTGTTTGGTGGTTGGCATTTGGTCTTATTCCTCCATTATTTTATGTATTACTTCCAGATAAATTAAGTAATCAAGGATGGCTTTTTGATTTAATGGGATATGTAATTGGATGGATAGTAATTTTTATTTCTTACAAACTATTGCACAGACTTCTAAAGTTCAAACTATTCAATAAGTTTATAAAATATACTTCACTAACCAAGTTTAAATTTTGGAGAAGGTATATAAATGGGGAATCCCTTTAATTAACCACTAAACTGGATTGAGATAATGTAGATTATACCGTTTCAAAATTACCTTCTTCATCAACTAGAACGCCAAAGTTCATATACTCTAATTTGCCATTAACAAAAAAGAAATCCATCATTCCCTCATCGAAAGAGTAGCGTTTATCATCTTCTTCCATTTCAATCTCATAATTCTCATGGCCATTATTCTTCATTAGAGATATTATGGTGTCCTCATTTTCTCCAATTACTTGATCGCCGTATAATGACGACCTTGGATTGTCGAGTTCAATTCCAGCAACTACTTGACGTGTAATACCATCCATAAAAACAGTAAATCCCATATCCCAATAATGGAGTATAACTATGCTCAAGTCTTCTTCATCGTCAAAACTAATTATCTCTTCAGGTTCGCCAATAATTTCTGCAAGTTTGTCCATATCCATTCCAAACTTAATATTGCCATACCCAATGTTCGGTTTTATTTCAAAATTTGATAACATTATATAATTTATTTTGCTTTTTAATTAAGTAGTCAAAAATAGAAAAATTTCTGAATGACCGGCATAAAGTAAAAGATTTCCTATACAATTTTCTCAAACTCATATCATACCTCATGAATCGGGTGGTGAGAACGTTAAAAAGGCGAATCTGCTTCCTTAGCCATTTGTTTAAAAATTATTCTATTTAGTAGGTCTGGGAATAAGTTATTCAAGAAATGAATTACCCTTCCTTCTTTTGATAGTATAAGTCTGCTTTTCCGCTTTCTAACAGCAATACAAATATGTTTTGCCACCTTTTCTGCTGTCATCATCTCACTTTCTTCTCTTGGTGACTCCCCTTGCATCTCACCTTTTGCATTCAGAGCAGCATTACGAATATTTGAAGCTGTGAAACCAGGGAAAGCCATAAGTACATGTAGACCAGTATTAAGGTTCTCAATGCGAAGGCTTTCCATAAAGCCATTCATTGCGAATTTAGAGGCAGAATATCCTGATCGTGCAGGAAGTCCTTTAAATCCTGCCACAGAGGCAACACCAACAACACTACCTTTTTGTTTCAGCAAATATGGAATTGCATATTTAGTACAGTATACTGTTCCCCAAAAGTTAACATCCATGAGGCGTTTAAGAATATTAATATCTAATTCACTAAAAATAGCACGCATTGAAATGCCTGCATTATTAATTAATATATCTATCTGACCGTAGGTATCTACGGCTTTGAGTATTAGATTTTTACAATCTACTTCTATTGTAACATCAGTTTCAATCCATACTATTTCACCACCCGTAGATTTAATATCTGAAGCAACTGCTTTTAGTAAATCAGTATTCCTGGCACCAATAACCACCTTTGAACCTACAGATGCAAATTTTCGGGCAAGAGCCTCTCCTATTCCCGAACTGCCGCCAGTTATGACGACTACCTTTGAATTCATTTTATGCATATTATCTGTTCATCAGAACTTGGATGAAATCCTCATAAGAAAATATTCATTCTCTATATGATGATCCACTAGTGGTTTTTTTTGCTAAAGTAAATAATTTGATTTAAAGTTTTTTAAAAGGATGCTTAAAAAAGTATTGATCTAAATAAGATATGCTTTAAGTCCTTAACTTATTGCCTGTTTATCTTTTCCATTTCTCTTAAAAAATCGATACTCTTCCGTCGGGTTGATATGACAAATTCATAATAATCCTCTTCACTATTTGGATTTAGCATTCTTTTCTCAGGTTTTAATTCTTCAATATAAGTATTGAATGCCATATCAGAGGAAAGAACCTGTAAAATACCATATTTATAACTAAAGAAATACCATTGTTCCTTGGAGGGTCTCAAGAAAATATTTATACCACTACCAGACCTTCCTTTTTCAATTTGAATATATCCCTCAATATATTTGTTAACTGCCTGTTGGTCAACAGACCCCAGCCCTATCTTCCCTATTGAAACATAGGATTTTGACTTATTATCCCATCTTAGATGAACATCGGTAAATAACAATGTATGATTAAGAGCAGCAGGCAACTTCTTTATCTGACCATATAATGCAAGTTCTGTGAGCATAAGTGCGCTTGCCTCAGTACCAATTACTTTCTTCAGGAACATTGGAAAAAGCCCTTCTGCAGGATCAACAGGTTTATTATTTGACAACCTTAAACTATCAGTCATCATTTTAAGTGCAGTTTTGTCAAAATAAAAATCAAGTAGTAAAGAACTGTTTATATAAGTAGAGTCGGGAATAACTTTATGTTTAATTAAGCCAGCAGCCTTAACTTTAAACATCTTATTATCAATACCCAGGTTTAAAATACCATCAGCATACAGAACGCATCTTTTTGTTTCTAGTTCAACCAGGTTATCATCAATTAAACCATTATTTAACCTTTCTTTGGAGCCAACTCTATAAGAAGATGTTTTAGTATCATAGTCCATCCTCCCTACGGCATCCACTACTACAAAGTCACTCGAACTCTCAAGAGGCTGAAATACTCTGGGATAAAATTTCCCCAAAGATGTAGAGTACGCCATCCCAAATATCGACCTTGTACTGTCGAGGCTCATACTATTTCTGCTTAAGTCAAAGTAAATATTATTTGGATTGATATGGTTATCAAATCCAATCCAGTGCCCTTCAAGACTAAGACATTCCTGATTTATTTGATATCCTCCTATAAACCTAAAGTCTTTATTATCAGCAACTATTGAAATATCTCCTGTAAAGAAATATTCGGGACTTAGGAAAAATATTTCACCAGGAGGAAGACTGCCTAAAGCTGTTGTAACACCTTTATTCACACCAATACTATTCATATATATAGGTTGATGGATCTCATTTCGATCAACATAATCAATATATCCTTTTGCTGAATAATTACTTTTTGAGAAAATATTGACTTCGGCATCATAGAAATGATGATATTTATTTGCAGTATCTGCTATAATCCTGGCATTTTTTAAGGTAGGAATATGACCATCACGAATTATTTGCAAATAATTTTCATAAGGGAAAATAGCAGCATCAGCCACCTTTAACAGCCTGACATTTTCAATATCAATAGTATAATCATGAAGGTTGTATTCTGCTTTACCTGCATAAAATCTTAAAGAGTCCTGTTCTGGATTTATTGAAATAAACTCAGGTCCTTTTAAAGCATAATCTATCAAGTTAAGGTCGTTTAGGGTGTCGAGAGGTAAATGATACTCACTTAATTTGCCACTTAACTTTAACTTATCATTGTACATATCCCACTCCATTTCATCAAGTGTAGATATAAATTTATTGAATGGAAACTCAATAAATGAGTTTTGATATAAATTTTCAAAAAATCCAGCCTGGTTTTCAAAGTCTATTGTGGCAAAGTAACCACTGGACTTAAATATCAGGTTTTCCCCTTCCACATCACGTAAGTTAAATATTGCTGAATCAGCAGTTAATTTACTATACATAAAATCCATTTCCCTGGATATTACTTCTGACTGATCAAAATAAAAGGAGCCATCACCCTTCATATATGAGGGATTAAACTTTAAAATACCGTTAAAACTGGAATTATTATAGAGGATAAAAGGTCTGATACTATTCACTGTCATTACATTAGTATCCACATCCCATAAAATATCAACAGTATCACTATGGGCTGCAGCAAAATCATATTTTTCCAATTGAGAATTAGATTCAAAATTATATCCTGAAGATTTTAAGGAGTCGGGATAGAAAATAAACTTTTGTGAATTTGTAGAAGAACTCAGATATTCAAGTTTTCCATTCCCAAAAAAACCACTATTATCAAGATTTAGTTCTGAATAGAATATTCCTTTATTATTATAAATATCATAGCCTTTCTCAGGCGTAGAATGCCTGAATCCAAATGAATAATCAGGCATAATAATAAGTGGCTCTAAAATTGGATTGAAAATGTCTGCAGAAGTTAAAGTACCTATAAATTCAAGTCCTTCAGTGCTAAAAGTCAAAATGCTATCAAAAACAAATGGATCTACTGTATAATAAAACCTCTCCGGAATCAGGGCACTGTCTTGAATACTTTTTTTATTGTAGAATACATAACTTTCCTCTTCACTTACAAAAATGGGATATTGAGGAAACTTTTTCAAACCGGATTTGTTCTGCGGTTCATCAATATAAATCTTTCCATTTAAATCGGTAATAACATTTTTAACTCTCACAAGAGAATCAATCTGTCTGAAAGAACTTTTAGCGTTAACCCAGAAAGCAAGGGAATCCACAAAATTCATATTCAGCAAAAAACTATCATAAACAAATGTACTGCTACGTGAATATATATCGAGTAAACCAATGCGCACATATCCATCAAAAGTGAAATCACGATTTTCTTTAATAGATATGGTTTTATTATAAGGAAATATATAAACTTCCTGAGAATCACTTATTTGAACGAAAGGGACTCCACACACATCCAAATCAAGAGTATTTATATTTATGGAAGCATTAGGCTTCGCTGTTACATTAGATTCAAGCCTGATAACATCATAATCTGTTTTTCCTGCTTTGGCTTTGAGAAAATTATTAAGCCTGTCTTTTACTATTGCTATTCCTTCTTTTGGATTGTATACCAAATAACCTTTGTTAGATAGCCCGATGAGCATAGCAGAAACCTGCTCTGTTGGTTTTTTCATATATGCCGCCAGAGCATTGAGTTGAATTTTCTCAATATTATAGTCTTTCAGATAATTCTCAATAACATACATGGGATTTACCTCATCAATTCCCTGAATTTTATAAAAATCTCTTGCAGAATAATAGTTGGAAGAGATAAAGGATGCTTTATTCTTATTATTTACAGACCTGATTTTTTTAAAAAACATTACAGGTTCGTTCATTTTCCAAAAAAGAGCCTGAACATAAATATCAAGTTGATGATAAGAGTCGAAAAATGGAATCATTCTTGAACCCTCCTCTTCATTATACATTACCAATTGCTGATTTTCTCTACTATATTTTAGCAGAAGATCAGGATGGTATAATGAATCCTTTTCAAAATAAAGTTTTAATTCAGCCTTAGCAGATTCAATTTTATCAACTCCAAAACGAAACACGTCTGAATAAACCCTACCTAAAATAGTATCGTTAAAAATAAGTTCCAGTCCTGCTTTAGACATATCGTTTTCAATACCATATAATTCAAGTCCTTTATGTTCAAACCCACCTGAATAATTAATATTAGGATATATGTTATCTATCTCATAATCACCAAGATAAGTTTTGAATCTAGGATAAGATGTCCTCTTATTACTTCTACTCGACGATACTCTGTTGGAAAAAGAACCAAGCATTATCCTTTTAAAAAACCTCTTATCAGTTAATACTGCAGAATCTATCGTGAAAATTGATTGTTTTAAATCGAACTTATAATCGTTAAATATTACAAATATTTTGTCCTCATAATCCTCACCAAAGCGAGACCAATTTACCTTACCTTTTACACCAGTCCATTCTTGGGATCGGTAATTAAATATACCAGAAGTCGCTATTATGGTAGAACTATCATTACGTGTGGCAGCAACCAGATTTAATTTGCTGAATTTTACCAAAAATACAGTATCCATAAAAAAACTAAACTTGCCATTTCGATGATACCACGACAAAGACTTCTTATTAAAAATTATATCCCTCTCCAGCAATTCTTTGGTATAATCCATAAAGTCGTCAAATGGCTTCGTCTTGGTATTTTCCAGAAGTTTCATCACAAAAGCATGCCATGAAACAATACTGTTTGGTATTTGCTTTGATTCTCCCAGCAGCATCAACGAATACATATACTCGTAAAGTTGAGGATAGGATCTCATTTTTTTCGTCCTCATGGTTTCAACAACCTCTTTAACAGCATCTTTTTCTATCTTATTAAATCTTCCGGCATTCCACACTGGTTGAAACCTTTTTATCAAGGCGGTCGATTTTTCGCTAATAGTTTTAGAAGGTGTATTTAATAATATCTCAGAAATCTGAATAAAAAACTCCTCAGAATTTTTCGACAATGAATCACTTTCCTGACTGTATGCTACAGTAGACAAGAGCGATATCAAATAAATGAAAAATAAAACCCTGAGATTTTTTAGCATATTCAATAAACTGTTTTTTTGAAATTCTATTGTTTGATAAACTCTGCTGCAGTCCAGTTATCTTTACTTATATGTTTTACAAAAACAAGTGAGTTTTTTAAGCATTCTAGTTTTATTTCATTTAGGTCGTTTTCATAGAAGCCAGAGAAATAAATGCTGCCACCATTTTTTAGAACCTCCGAATATCTGCTAATGTCTCTTAATAGAATATTCTTACTGATATTGGCAAATATAGTATCAAAACTTTGGAATTTTTTCAATATGTGAGCATCACCTAAAACTGCCTCAACATTCTGAATATTATTAAGTTTAATATTTTCAACAGCGTTTTCATAAGCCCATTCATCATTATCAACAGCAATCACCTTCTTGGCATCTTTCATCGAGGCAAGTATAGCAAGTACTGCTGTTCCACTACCCATATCTAGTATCTCAAGATCAGTGCAATCCCCATTGAGAACAAACTCTATCATCATGGCGGTAGTTGCATGATGGGCGGTGCCGAATGCCATTTTTGGGTTCAGCAAAATATTGTATTCTGCCTTGGGATTTATCTCGTGAAATGGTGCTCTTATATGACAGTTAGCAATTGTTACAGCGTCATAATTGCTTTCCCAGACAGCATTCCAGTTCTGTGCCTTTATATATTCCCTTTCAATATCACTACTATCATTCAGTTTCTTTACACCATAAATCGACATCAGTTTCTCCTCATTAAATTCAGGAGCCTGAATATAAGCAATGAGTTTATCTTCTTCATCCTCAAAACTCTCAAAACCAATTTCAGCAAGATGCGCAACTAAAACCTCAGATAACACCCTGTTATTTAAGTTATTAAAAGTAATCTTATAATAATCCATTTAAATAATTAAAAACTTTGAACAATTTTTACGAAATCATCAGCAGTTAAAGATGCACCACCAATTAGACCACCATCCACATCAGGATTGGCAAAAAGTTCTTTTGCATTTTTCGCATTACAACTACCACCGTATAAAATTGATGTGTTTTCGGCAGTTTCAGCATCATAGTTATTTTTAATAAGACCCCTAATGAATGAGTGTATCTCCTGTGCTTGTTCTGGGCTAGCAGTTTTTCCAGTTCCAATAGCCCAAACAGGTTCATATGCAAGAACAATATTGGAAAACTCATCTTTATTAAGATTGAAAAGTCCTTTTTTTAATTGATTTTCAACAACTTCAAAATGTTTTGATGCCTCTCTTTCTTCCAGGACTTCACCAATACAGAAAATAGGTTTTATATTATTTTCGAGCAATCTCTCCGTTTTCTTAGCAAGAAGTTCATCAGATTCGCCAAAATATTTACGTCTTTCACTATGCCCTATGACACAATAAGCGACTTCCATAGAGGCCAGCATTTCAGCAGATATTTCTCCTGTATATGCTCCACTTTGGTGCTCACTAATATTTTGGGCAGCTGTTTTTAACTGAGATTCATCAGCGTAATCACTCGCCATTTCCAGGTATACCGCAGGAGTACAAACAATAACCTCACAACTGGGCTCATGATCTTCAAGTTGATTAGCAATTTCACTTACCAGGTCTTCAGCCTCATTAAATAATTTGTTCATCTTCCAATTTCCAGCAACTATTTTTTGTCTCATAATTATCTTTTTTTGTGAGCGGCAAAAATAAGAATCTCTTGCATAGGAAACAAGGGATGGAAGTCGGGAGACCAGAGTCGGAAGTTGTTAGCCAACAGAGGAAACAAATCATTCAACCCTACACTCATTCACTCCTTCACTAATCCATAACCACTCTAAAGCCAACCTCATATTTATAGAATGTATTTTCCGGGAAACCCCAATAGCGATCTGCTATACGGCAGTCAACAGCATTGACCCAGAAAGAACCACCTCTCAGAACTCTGTAGATTCCTTCTTCAGCACCCTGAGGGTTATCACCTGGGCTTGATTGATAATAGTGATAGTCAAACCAGTCACTACACCATTCTCTAACATTACCACTCATATCATAAATACCAAGCTCATTTGGGTTTTTTGTCCCTACATCATGATTCTTCAGGCTTGAATTATCTGAGAACCATGCTACTGAATTTATAGAATTACTACCACTATACCTATAACCATTGCTTTGGGTTCCTCCCCTTGCTGCGTATTCCCATTCTGCTTCTGTGGGAAGCCTTCCTCCTGCCCAATTACAATATGCTTTAGCACCAAACCATGTAACATAAATCACAGGTCTTTCTTCAGCATCACTAACAGGATAAAAAATACTACCATCATGCTTCACCTGACATGTGTCACTTTCAATATGGATATACTTTTCACCATTAAGAGTACCATCACTTGTACAGTTAACACTATTTAAAAACTCAGCATATAGCGTATTTGTAATTTCAAACTTTGATATGCTAAAATCACCAACAGTAACTGCGTGGGTGGGAAACTCATCCTCTTCACATTGAGTTCCCTGGTCACTGGTACAGCCCATCTCAAATGTACCACCAGCAACAAATATAAAGTCAAGATTAACTAATGAGGTAACCGTTACTGACCTGGATGTGGAACTTATATTCCCCTCAGGATCTTTTACCTGCATTATTGAATTATAGTTTCCTTCTTCCGTATAATTATGTACTTGTGTTTTGGTTGTTGACCAATCTACATCCCAATCGCTATTACCATTAAAATCCCACCTCACCTGCAACTGTTCCACAGGGCTTTCTTCATCACTTACTCCAGATGCATCAAATAAAAAATCACTACCTATAGTACCTTCGGAAGGAGTAACTGTAAATGTAGCAGTAGGAGAACCCGGACCTCCGCCACCATCACCAACAACAAGGCTTCTTGAAGTCCAGCCAACGTATGAATAAGCATCCTGTAACTGCATACCGACAGAATAATATCCATCACTAGTATATTGATGGGTCTGAGTTTTAGAAGTCTGCCATTCTGTATCCCAATCACCATCATTCTCAAAATCCCATCTAACACTTATATCTGAGTTATTTCCCAATCCATCAACACTTCCTGAGGCATCAAAGACAAATACCGTTTCAGTGGTTCCCTGATTTGGAGACACTACAAAAACTACTGTTGGAGGTTTTACAGTTGTTGAATTTTTGGTGCATGAATTTATAATTAATAAAATACCGGAGACTAAAAATAATGAGAGGATAATAAAATGATTTCTTTTCATGGTCTATATATTTCTATGCAGTTAGCCGCATTGCAAACGTCAAATAATACTCTTTTATCTGTATAAAACAGAAATATTTTTCTGATATTCCTAATGTGTACTAGCGATTAAGTATTTCCTGATGCTCAAAAGTAATACATTATCAAGTATATAACAACATTGCGAATTGCTTTTGTTTTAACAAAAATCCAATGATAACTAATTCTCCTTTTCGGAGTATTTTTCTTTATTTTGTAAAAAAAAGTCATGCATATATCAAATCGACAATTATTTCAGCAAAATCTGGCAATTCCTGCTGATGTACCCGATGCTTTAGAAATTGAAAAGGCAGAGGGCATTTATTTATTTACTGATAGGGGTGAGAAATACATTGATTTAGTATCCGGAGTTTCTGTCAGTAATATTGGTCATAGTCATCCCGCTGTGGTAGAGGCTGTTAAGTTACAGACTGAGAAATATATGCATTTGATGGTTTATGGAAAATACATTCAATCACCCCAAGTTCAATTGGCAGGTTTATTAAGTTCGGTATTACCTGAACATTTAAATTCTGTATTTCTTGTAAATTCTGGCAGTGAGGCTATTGAAGGAGCTTTGAAACTTGCGAAAAGGATGACTGCCAGAACCGAAATAATTGCATTTAAAGATGCTTACCATGGTAGTACCCATGGAGCTTTGAGCATTTTAGGCAATGAAGAAATGAAATCTGCTTTTCGACCACTTCTACCCAATATCAAATTTTTAGATTATAATAATACTGAACAGTTAAACAATATTACAGACAAAACAGCATGCGTTGTTGTTGAAGCGATTCAGGCAGAAGCTGGGATAATTATTCCCACATCTCATTTCATGGAGAAGCTTGATACTAAGTGTAAAGAAACCGGCTGTGTTTTAATAGTTGATGAAGTTCAAATGGGTTTTGGCAGGACAGGTAAATTATTTGGTTTTGAGCATTTTAACATTAAACCAGACATAGTTTGTTTTGCAAAAGGAATGGGTGGTGGAATGCCCATTGGAAGTTTTGTTTCTTCAAAGGAAAATATGAGACTTCTTACACATAATCCGTCTTTGGGACATATCACAACTTTCGGAGGACACCCCGTCAGCAGTGCTGCTGCACTCGCAAGTCTGAAAATAATTTTATATGAAGAACTTGCTCTTAAAGCGAACAAAAAAGGAAAGACAATTGCTGAAAAACTGCAATCACATAAAAAAATAAAGGAAATAAGACAAATTGGATTAATGCTGGGAGTTGAGTTAAAGTACCAATATTCAGCGAGTAAAATGGTTAAGATTTTGCAAAAAAACAAACTCATTGTAGATCAGTTCCTGTTCAACAATTCAAGTTTCCGCATTGCCCCTCCCCTGACAATAAGTGCAGAAGAAATTGAATTAGTCATAAAGAAAGTAACTGAAAGTCTTGACGAATTAAAATGACAGTCTATAATATACCAGAGGAGAATATATTTCCAAGACCAGAACTGGCCGATGAAGATGGTTTATTGGGTATTGGTGGTGATTTATCACCTGAAAGGCTTATTAACGCATATGCAAATGGTATTTTCCCATGGTATTCAGATGATCAGCCAATACTTTGGTGGTCGCCTGATCCAAGATTAGTTTTATTTCCAAAGGATTTCAAAAGAAATAAAAGCCTGAGACGAATAGTAGAACAAGGTCGTTTTGATGTTCGGTTTGATAATGATTTTGAAGCAGTAATTAGAAATTGTGCTATAATAAAACGTGATGATCAGGATAGTTCATGGATAACCGAGAAGATGATTACGGCATATATTAATTTATTTGAACTGGGCTATGCTCATTCGGTGGAAACATATTTTAACGGAGACCTTGTGGGTGGTCTTTATGGTGTTTCTCTTGGAAAAGCATTTTTTGGTGAGTCAATGTTTCATAAAAAAACTGATGCATCAAAGGTCGCTTTATGGCATTTGGTGGACAAACTTTTAGAGTGGGAATTTGATATTATTGATACTCAGCAAGAAACTAATCATTTAAAAAGTCTTGGTGCCATAACGATAAAGAGAGAAAAGTTTTTAAATTTACTTGAAATTGCAGTGAGGAAAAAGGGAGAGATTGGGAAATGGTAATAATTAAAAATGAATTTTAAAGCGTATTGTTTTCAAGCGTGGACGTTTGAAATGGTGCAGACGCTTGAATCATTACAAAAATGGAATTAATAAATGGAAGATACTAAAGTGTTTATGACCGAAGCCATTCAACTGGCTGAAAACAATATAAGTGAGCAAAAAGGGGGGCCTTTTGGAGCAGTAGTGGTAAAAGATGGCAAAGTTATTGGCCGTGGAAGTAATCATGTAACCACCAAAAATGACCCCACAGCTCATGCCGAAATTGTAGCCATTAGAGATGCTTGCAATAATCTTAATACTTTCGACCTTAAGGATTGTGAAATATATGCAAGTTGTGAACCATGCCCCATGTGTCTTGGTGCAATATACTGGGCTCGACTAGGAAAACTTTATTATGCAGGAACTAAAGACGATGCAGCAAAAGCCGATTTTGATGATTCATTTATTTATAAAGAATTTGAACTTCCAAAAGATAAAAGACTAATTCCTTCTGTGCAAATAATGCGTGAAAAAGCAGTAAAGGTTTTCGAGAAATGGATAGTGAATGAGAATAAAATACCGTACTAGTAGTTTCTATGGCTTCTATGGTTACTGTTGCTTCTATGGTTAGGATTGTAAGTATTAATAAAATAAACGCAATAGTAACAGAAATAGAATATCCATAAACAGCGACTATGGCTTCTGTGGCTACTAAGGTTATAATTATTAGCACAACTTACAATAGCAACAATAGCAGCAATAGTAGCAATAGCAACTAACCAAATAACCATGGACAACAAGGACCTTCAAAAAGCCATAGATGCATTAAAATCATCGAATCAAACTTTTGCATTTACAGGAGCCGGAATTTCAATTGAAAGTGGAATACCTCCTTTTAGAGGAAGTACCGGATTATGGAGCAAATACGACCCTATAGTTCTGGACCTTAATTATTTCAAGGCTAACCCTAAGGAAAGTTGGGCAGTTATTAAGGAAATATTTTATGACTTTTTCGGAAAGGCAAAACCAAATGATGCACATATCGCTTTAGCTAAGATGGAGCAAGCGGGCATGTTAAACTCAGTTGTTACCCAAAATATTGATAATCTACATCAAGAGGCAGGTAGTAAAACTATTTGGGAGTTTCATGGAAATTCTCATACACTTGAATGTATCGATTGCACTAAAAAATATAAAATTGCAGATCTGAATTTCGATAAACTTCCAGTAATATGTCCTTCCTGTGAGGGCTTAATTAAACCAGGTTTTATCTTCTTTGGAGAGGGAATACCACCAGTGGCCTATGAAAAATCTATGGAAGAAGCTACGGGAGCAGATGTTATTTTAATTATTGGAACAACAGGAGAAATTATGCCTGCAAGTTATATACCTCAAATCGCAAAACAAAACGGAGCTATAGTCATTGAAATAAATCCTGAACAATCTAATTTTACTCAATCAATCACCGATATATATCTTAAAGCAACAGCAACAAAGGCAATGAATGCGTTGATTAAAGGATTATTAGATAAATAGTTATTAGTTATTAGATAATTATGGATAGATGATTATAAAGACAATGACAAACACTTTTTACATTACTTTTGCAATAAACAAAAAACTATAAATAATGAGTTGTGAATTAACCGGAAAATTAGTTGAAAAACTACAGCCTCTTACTGGTGAATCGAAGAATGGGAAATGGGAGAAGCAGGATTTTATTATTGAAACCTATGATCAGTATCCAAAGAAGATTTGTATAACCCTGTGGAACGATAAAGTTCAAAATCTGGAACATTTTGCTGTTGGAGATAAGTTAAAAGCAAGTTTAAATATCTCATCACGAGAGTACAATGGCAAATGGTATACCGACGTTGTTGCATGGCGTATTGAAAAAGAGGCCGATGAAGGAATGAACCTACCTCCTGCTGACGAACTACCTCCTGATATGGGTGAGGCTGACGATGATCTACCATTTTAAAGGGTAGTTTTATTTTTGATGAAAAAAACTGTTCTAGCTCACCTGGCCATTATTGGTGCCAATATTATTTATGGGCTGAACTATGTTATAGCAAAGGGTATTATGCCCGACTATCTTCAGCCAAGAGTAATTATACTTTTCAGAGTAGTGGGTGCCACTATTATTTTTTGGCTTGTTAGCAGTCTGTTTTCCAAAGAAAAAGTTGACAAAAAAGATTTTCCACGACTAGCATTAAGTGCGTTATTTGGTATTGCCATCAACCAAATAATGTTCTTTGAGGGTCTAAACCTGACCACGCCTATTAATGCATCAATAATAATGGTGAGTACACCAATACTAGTATTGATACTTGCACACTTTCTTATTGGAGATAAAATATCTTTTCAAAAAATTATTGGAATTGCGCTGGGGGCAAGTGGAGCCTCATATCTAATTCTACTTCAGGGAAATATATCTTTTAATAGTTCTACATTTATGGGGAATATTTTTGTACTTATTAATGCTGCATCTTATGCAACTTTTCTCGTGATAGTAAAACCATTAATGAAAAAATATTCTGCTCTTACAATTATGAAGTGGGTTTTTTTAATGGGGACAATTTATGTTCTACCTTTTTCTCTACATTTGGCTATGGAAGCAGATTATTCTGTAATCCCTTTTAATATCTGGCTATCTGTTGCATACGTAATTATTTTCACCACAGTATTTGCATATTTCCTAAATAACTACTCCTTAAAAACTATTAGTCCTACAGTTAATAGTGCCTATATTTACCTTCAACCGTTTTTAGCATCTGTTGTAGCAATCTTTGCCAGTAAGGATGAATTAACATGGACAAAGATTATTGCTGCAGTTTTAATATTTTTGGGTGTTTACTTTGCAAGTTTGAGGAAAGTATAGTTTGGAGACGCTGATTTTGCGGATTTGTTATGATAAAGAAATTTGTATTTGTCTTTTCGAACCACAGCCAAAACTAAATATCTAAAACAATAAAGAGTTAGTGGTGAGAAATATCCTGAGGCATGGTCATTTTTTACTTCGGAGATGTCCCCAGTGCACCACATCCAGGTCAACATGACAGACTTTTCTTTTATAAGCTTCACTTTTTCATTTGTCCTCTTAAGCGAAGCCGAAAGATCTCAGTTGTTGTTGGTTTATTTAGATGCGGATTTTGCGGATTTAAGCGGATAGAGAAAATGGTATTGTATCATATTATCTACTACTTGAATTTTTTAGGCTTTCACAATTAGTAATTTGTGTAAGTTTGTGTCAATGAATTAATGAGAAATAATTAGAAATGGATATAAGCCAAATAATACCAGGAATAAAACATACATCATCAAATAATTTCTTTTTACTTG
>Ga0164315_10001044_pt1 | contig 20436 bp, 15 predicted proteins | sample GuaBasSedimGuay6_FD_113737 | JGI IMG/M metagenome (GOLD analysis project Ga0164315, IMG submission 113737) | Subseafloor sediment microbial communities from Guaymas Basin, Gulf of California, Mexico - Guay6, Core 4569-2, 0-3 cm | ecosystem: Environmental > Aquatic > Marine > Hydrothermal vents... | reverse complement strand
CTGGAAAGAAACCGGCGTACACGTTTTTCATGAAGAGCATCCAGCGCCCATCGAAGTACCGCCGTCGTAAGATCTTCCACACTGTGGCGGCCCCTGGCACTTTTGAGCCAGCTAACCACGAATGCTGCCAGGTTGGTATTTTGCAGTTTTCTGCGCACCACATCCGGCTCAAGAAAATGATCGGCAACAAATCGCGACATGCTTTCGCCGATGTCATTCTTGCGATTGGGAATGATGGCGGTGTGCGGGATGGGTAAACCCAGCGGGTGACGGAACAGGGCAACCACTGCGAACCAGTCAGCGAGAGCACCAACCATTCCTGCTTCGGCAAAGGCATGTAACCAACCGGCCCAGGAGGCAGGGTGATGCAGGGTAAACGCGAACAACAAAGCCATTAAAAAGAGCAGGAGCAAGGGTATTCGCTTCATACGGCGCAGTTGTAGCGCCTTATCCATAAACTCGCTCCATGTGATTTATTTGGGGACCCTCAGAGTTTATACAATCTTCACAGAGATGGAAGGACTCAGGACTGACGTTATTCCGGATCTACCCGGTAACCGCTCCATGCGCAACTCTACCTCCCACATCCTAGCCTGGACTAGTGGTCGTTCGAAAAATGCATGGAGAATACACCTTTCAGATAAGAAAGGCTTATTTCCTCCGCCTGCTCCCTGCTCAGTTCGGTTGGACTGAGTAACAAATCCAGCCACAAACCCACACTCAAGGCCATCAGACCGGTGGCAACGTGTTGCGCAGGTATTATGTATCCGCCTTCCTTGATAATTTCTTCACACAGCCCGGTCAGCACCTGTTTGTACTCCTGACCATGATCTGCGCAAATTTTACGATAAGTGAGCCGTGAGCGACTCTCGCCCCAGAAAGCAAACCAAACTGCTAATTTGTTTCGCTGACAAATCCGCTTATCAAAATCAACCCTGATCAGCGCGCCCAGTTTCGCGGCAGCAGAATCACCACTGGCATCCAGGGCCTTTTGCCAGGCTGTGCGGTATTCTTCCACGACATAAAGCAGTGTTTCTTCCAGTAACCGTTGCTTGCTTTTGAAGTGCAGGTTGATGATGCCCTGGCTGAGCCCTGCTTCTTTGGCAACAGTTGCCATGGTTGTCACAGACAGACCGTGTTTTGCAATGGACCGTATGGTCGCCTTGATAAGCTGGGTCTGTCGCTCCTCTTTGGATGCGGTACGCCGCTTTATCCGGGGCTTTGATGCGTGCTGGCTCATATTGAGCTCTCTTTCAAAATTTTCACCATGATGACAAAGTTCATACTTTCGGTATAATTGCTTATCAGGAATTTTTCACTGAATGAATAATCATTCATTTGATATAGACAATAATATCAAAATATGCGAACCTGTGCCATTTAAAGCCAGCTACAGAATCATCGGTGTGGCACTGACATAACAGGAGCCAAACAGCGTGCAAAAATATGATGCCATCGTCATTGGTGCAGGTCACAATGGCCTGACCAACGCAGCATTTCTGACCAAGGCGGGACTTGATGTCCTCCTGCTTGAAAAAAACCCGTACGTTGGTGGCGCTACGGCCAGCCGAGAAATTCACAAAAACTGGATATATTCCAACGCCTCCTATGTCAGCAGCCTGTTACGACCCGAGGTGTATCGAAGCCTGGACCTGGCCAAATACGGCCTCCAGATCGTGCCATATGGCGGCAGTGCCACCATGTCCCAAAATGGCGACTATATCGGTTCTTTTGTCGACCCTGATGTATCACGTCGGGAAATGGCCCGACTCAGCCCACGCGACGCTGACGCCAAGGTTCGTTTTGATCGCGACATCATGCGCCAGAGCCGGTTTATCCGGAATTTTTTACTGCGCACCGCCCCGGATCCCACTTCATTCAAGCCCCGTGATCTGATGGAAATGTTCGCCATGGGGAAAGAACTATTTAAGCTGGGTGAGGACGTCATTTACGACATGATGCGTCTCTACACGATGAGCATTTCTGATTACCTGGACGAATACTTTGAGCATCCGTTGATCAAGGCCGATATTGCCGGCAGCGGTATTATCGGATCTGCCATGGGTGTCATGTCCCCCGGCACGGCATATGTGTTACTACACCACGCCATGGGTGATGTTGATGGCACCATGGGCGCCTGGGGGTTTGCACGTGGTGGCACGGGTGCCATTGCCAAGGCGATGGGAGATTGTTTTGAAGACCATGGCGGAACGCTCTTGAAAGACTCGGGGGTAGAACAGATTCTGGTACGCAATGATAAAGTAACCGGCGTTGCACTGGAAAATGGTGATGAGTATCACGCTGATATCGTAGTTTCAAACTTGACATTTCCGCGCACCTTCCTCGAATGCATGGACCCAAAAGACCTCAGTCCGGAATTTATCCGCAAGGTCAGGAATTTCAAAATCCGCGGCTCATCCGGCAAGGTTAATATCGCACTGGATGGTTTACCAAAATTTACAGCCCTGGAGGGAAATCCGGAATTGATCAAGGGCGATATGCACCTTGTTGATAGCGTTGAACGTCTGGAGCGCGCTTACGACGACTGGAAAAACGGGACCTGGTCGAAGGACCCTTATGTAGACATCGTCATACCGACGTTGACGGATCCGACCATGGCACCGCCAGGCAAGCACTTCATGTCGGTATTTGTGCAGTATGTCCCGCCCAAGGTCAATGGCAAGAACTGGACCGATGAGCAACGCGACCAGTTTGGCCAGACGGTTATCAATAAAATCGATAATTATGCGCCGGGTTTCAAAGACCTGATCCTGCACGCAGAAATTCGCACGCCACGTGAACTTGAAAAGGAAATAGGATTGACCGAGGGGAATATTTTCCAGGGTGAACTGACCATCGACCAGTTGTTATTCAACCGGCCGATACCCGGTTATGCCCAGTATCGCGGACCGACAAAAGGCCTTTATATGTGCGGCTCTTCAAATCATCCGGGTGGCGGTATCATGGCGGCCCCGGGTGCCAATGCGGCACGTGAAATTCTAAGGGATATACGCAAACCCAATACCGTACCGGAGGGCTGGATCGATGACTGATACCAGGAACCATGTCGTTATCATCGGTGCCGGGCATAACGGACTGGTCTGTGCTGCCTACCTTGCCCGCGCCGGCAAACAGGTCACTGTACTGGAGGCCGCTGAACAACCCGGTGGAGCCGCCATTACACGGGAATTCGCCCCCGGTTATAAAGTATCTGCAGCTGCACACCTGCTTTACATGCTGGATAAAAACATCAGCAAGGAACTGTCCCTTGAGGCCTCTGGCCTGTGTTTTTCTCAACAGGATATGAAAACCACGGCACTGGCCCAGGACGGTAATCACCTGGTGATTGCGGGCGACAGTTTGCAAGGAGCGGATATCAGCAGCAAAGACCAGGCTGCCATGAAGGAGTACCGGCGCTTTATGGATCGCTTCGCCGGCACTTTCAATCGCTTGAATAACCGTATTCCTCCGAGAATCGGGACCAGGGATAGCAGCGACTGGATGAGCCTGGGGAAAACGGCCCTGGATATTCGGCGACTGGGCCGTGATGACATGCGCGAGTTCCTGCGTATCGCAGGCATCAATATCTATGATGTTTTGCAGGAAAACTTCGAACATCCGCTGCTGAAAGGCGCATTGAGTATGGATGGCATACTTGGCACCCATCTTGGACCACGCTCCAACAACAGCGTATTTTGCGCCTTGCACCGCCTCTCCGGGCTGCAGGGTATGGCAATACCCAGAGGGGGCATGGGTGCAGTAAGTGATGCGTTGGCGAAGGCAGCAGCCAAGGCCGGTGCAACCATCAGGACTTCCACTGCAGTCACACGCATCCTTATGGAAGGCGATCACAGCTGTGGTGTGGAACTATTCGATGGTGAAAAAATCGCTGCTGGAACCGTAGTTTCCAACGCAGATCCAAAAACCACTTTCCTCGGCTTACTGGGAGCACGCAATCTGGAAGCCGGTTTTGCACGCAAAATTCAGAATATCCGTATGCGTGGTAATACCGCCAAGCTACACCTCGCTCTCGACGGCTTGCCGGAATTCAGCGGACTTGACCCAAAACGACTCTCTGACAGATTGCTGATTGCGCCTGATATGGAATACGTGGACCGTGCTTTTGACAATGCAAAATACGGCGAATATTCGGTCAAGCCGGTGGCGGAAATTACCATCCCCAGTCTTCAGGATGACAGTCTTGCTCCCGCGGGCAGTCACGTGCTCTCGGCGGTGGTGCAATATGCCCCTTATCAACTGAAAGCAGGCTGGCAGGAAGAGAAAGAATCGTTCACAAATCTGGTGCTTGACACATTGGCTGAATACGCACCTGGAATTCGAGAACAGCTTGTGCACCAGGAATTATTGACACCCGTCGATATTGAGCGGGAGTTCCGTATCACCGGCGGTCACTGGCACCATGGCGAACTGGCAATGGACCAATTCCTGATGTTACGTCCGGTTCCACATGCCGCACAGTATGCCAGCCCGGTTAACGGACTCTTTCTGTGCGGAGCGGGTAGCCATCCCGGTGGTGGTGTGATGGGCAGCGCCGGTCGCAATGCCGCCCAAGCGGTTCTGGCCACGAAACAAACTGGAGGCGAGTGATCATGAGCGAGTTCAGCAGACACGAGAAAACCGCAGCCATTGATTTTTCAACCAAGGCACACTACAAGACCAAGGTATTTCCGAGCCCTTTCTACTCGCGCCAGGAACCATTGAACCATCTGAAGGAATGGGGTCGTTGGGCAGACTACCTGTCTCCGGTTGCTTACACCTGCTCCGCGATGGAGTATTTTGCCTGCCGGAACGCCTGCGCGGTTTTTGATTTAACACCCATGAGCAAGTATCGCATCAGCGGCATAGATGCCCTGCCCTACCTTAACCGCCTGGTGACACGTGATGTCAGCAAAATTAATATGGGGCGGGTTGGGTATTCTGTATGGTGTGGCGATGATGGACGGGTCATCGACGATGGCACCATCTTTCATTTACACGAAAATGAATATCGTCTGTGCTCACAGGAGCGCCATCTGGACTGGCTGCTGACCAACACTGCCGGGTTTGACGTTACATTGGAAGAGGAAACGCACGACGTCGCCGCTCTTGCCCTCCAGGGCCCGACGTCTTGCGCAACGCTAAGGAAAATGGGACTTGAAGACGTTGAAGGCATGAAGCCCTTTGATATTCGATATTTTTCATTTGAAAATACGCAACTGATGGTTTCCCGAACCGGGTTTACCGGCGACCTGGGGTATGAGCTGTGGATAGACCCGGAACATGCCGAGATTTTGTGGGATCGCCTGTTTGAAGCTGGTGAGCATCATGGCATACAGGCAATGGGCGACGAGGCTTTAACCCTGCTCCGCGTTGAGGCCGGTTTTATTCAGGCAGGCCATGAATTCATGCCTGCCCATGAGACGGTCCGCAGCAGCCATACCCGTTCACCGTTTGAGCTTGGGCTTGGCTGGTTGGTCGACTTCAAGAAACCGAATTTTAATGGTCGCAAGGCACTGCTGACAGAAAAGAAATCAGGTCATCGTTATAACCTGGTCAAGCTGGATATTGATGGCAACAAACCCGCCAATGATTCTTACGTGTTCACCACCAAGAAGAAGTTTGTCGGTACAGTGACATCGGCTACCTGGTCACCCTCGGCCAAGGCAAGTATTGCCCTGGCAACACTGGAAGCACCCCATGGCAAGCCCGGCGAAGAATTCCTGGTGGAAATTTACTATCAAAAAGAACTGAAATGGAGTCGTGTGATGGCCCGTGCACGGGTGATTGAGGGTGTATTTTACAACCCACCCCGCAGGCGCCTGACACCGCCGGCGGATTTCTGATTCAATTGGAGGAAAGCGGTAACTTGGATGCCTCGCCAGGAATATCTTGCACCAGTGCGGGTAAAAGGTAACCGGGCAAAGAACTTCGTAACTGTCTATAAAGCCTGCGGGACTCATCCTCCGGCAGATTAAAATGTGCAGCACCCTGCACTTTATCCATTTGATGCAGATAATAAGGAATAATCCGGTTTTCGAATAACTTGTTCGATAATTCAACCAGTGTATCTGCACAATTGTTGACCCGGTTGAGCAAAACAGACTGGTTGAAAAGTGTGTAACCCTGCCGGGCTAACAGTTTAAACGCGGCCTGGTTGGGCCCTGAGATTTCATTCGGGTGATTGATGTGGGTAACCAATACAAGCTGGCCTTTGAAGTTCCGCAATACCTCAAGCAATGTATCACTGACCCTCTCCGGCAACACCGATAACAAACGACTGTGGATGCGTAACAGACGAATATGCGGGATTTGGTTCAAATTGCTGATCAAATGTGCCAGTTTCCTGTCACTTAGCATCAGCGGGTCGCCACCGGAAAGGATCACTTCCCTGATCTCCGTGTTTGAGGACAGATAGTTCATCACCTGTTTGTTCAGCTTGTAATCTGCACTGGCTTCACCATAGGGGAAGTGACGCCGAAAACAATATCGGCAATGGATTGCACAGGCACCGGTCAAGGTCAGCAACACCCGGCCATGATATTTATGGATTAAACCTGGCACAGGCATAAACAACTGATCGTCAACAGCATCCCTGCTGTATCCATCAGTTATCCGCAGCTCATCCGCAACCGGTAACACCTGCAAAAGCAAGGGATCCAGCGGGTTACCCTTTTCTATCAACGAGGCAAAATATCTTGTTACCCTTAATGCAAACTGACCACTGCTTTTAATTTCTGCATGTGAACAGTCAATTTCACAGTAATCAAGCAGGTCATCAAGTTTGCGAAATGATTCGGAAGCAATAATTTTCCAGTCCCGGTTTTGTTGTGAAAATTCAGAACCGGGCGTTATGAGTGAATCAGGCATGAAGCACAGGATATCACGGTATTTAACCGCCATTTGCGGCGACTCTTATATTCGTCTATATCACTTCTGAACACTGACTTTTGACCTACTGACTTTTGGCCCATGTAATTAAAAGCCGTCCGTGTTCTCATATGTCTGTCCTTGAGGAATTGGTCGTTCAGCGAGGGCAAAAAAATAAAATGTAACCAATAACTAGTAAAGATCGTCTAAATAATTATAGGTATTGCTACAGAGGGCTGGTGTTTTTAAAAGGCTTATGTGCCATTTAAAAAAACATCCGCCCATTTTTGTGTGGGTAATAGAAAAAGTGAATGTTGTCACTAAAAAAACACATTTAAAGAGGACTTATACGTGAAAAAGTTGCTGAAGATTATCGCACCGGTTCTGGTACTTGTCGTGAGTATTGGCGTGGTGTCGGCCTTGAGTGCCGCAAAACCCGCACCGGAAAAGAAGGAAGAAACACAACGGCTGATTTCACTATATGTGGATGAGGTCAAGTCGGACATGGTCACCATTTCGGTTCAGACCCAGGGTGAAGTTAGCGCGAAGACTGAAATTGACTTGATACCACAGGTATCCGGTCGGATTGTGGGTATTTCCGAGTCTTTTGCTGAAGGTGCTGAGTTCGATCCGGGTGAAACCCTGATCAAAATCGATGACACCAATTACAAGCTTGCTGTCATTCGGGCCGAGGCACGCGTGGCCGGCGCCCAGGTCGCTATTCAACGTGAACTCGCCAATGCAAAAATCAAAAAAGAGCACTGGCTTGATAAACGCACCGAAGGTGAGCCAAGCGCATACGCACTGAACAAGCCACAAGTGATGGAAGCAGAAGCTCTGTTACTGGCTGCTGAAGCCGATTTGAAAGAAGCCCGTCTGAATGTGGCTCGTACCGAGATCAATGTGCCTTTCCTGGGCCATGTGCTCGAAAAGAACGTGGGTATTGGACAGTACGTGACTGCTGGCACGAACCTCGGTCGTGTCTTCTCCACCGATACGGTTGAAATTCGCCTGCCACTCACCGATGCGCAATTGGAAGAACTAAACCTGCCGATGGGATTCATGGCCGATGCATTCAATGCACCAGTGGTGCAATTTAGCGCTCACGTTGGTAACCGGGAACACTTCTGGACTGGACGTATTGTTCGTACCCACGCTTCAGTTGACCGGCAAACCCGTCTCATATACGCCATAGCCGAAGTTCAGGATTCCTACGGTCTGGGTTCAGACAATGGTGCACCGATGGCAGTTGGCATGTTTGTCAACGCAGATATCGAAGGTGTTAACAGCCAGTCCGCATTGGTACTTCCGCGTCTGGCATTGCGCAATGCCAACAAGGTTTATGTCATCAATGATGAAAACCGCTTGGAAATTCGCACCGTTGAAGTGCTTTCCACTTCCAAGGACATCGTGTTGGTCACCGCAGGTGTAGAGATTGGCGACAAAGTCGTGACATCCACCATCCCGGCAGCTGTTGATGGTATGGAAGTCCGCGCCATCACCCGTGAGCAGCAAAGCTGAATAAATCCTAAGAGGGAGTAGGGTATGAATGGTTTGATTGCCTGGTGGGCACGTAATTCTGTAGCCGCAAACCTGATTATGATCGGTATTTTTGTTGCCGGCACCATCGGTTTTTCCCAGATGGAACGGGAAATGGACCCACAAGTCCGTTTCCCCGGCCTGCAGATTGAAGTTTTCTGGCCAGGTGCTGCACCCCAGGAAGTCGAGGAGCAAATTGTTGCCCGGATAGAAGAATCCGTGCAGGATCTCGATTCAATTGAATGGGTACGATCTACCTCAGCGGAAGGTTATGGCGGGGTTTATATTCTCGCCGAACAGCAGGTAGATTTTACCCAGTTCATGAATGACGTAAAAATACGCGTCGATTCGATTTCATCATTCCCCCGTGATATTGAACCACCGCAGGTTCAGCAATGGATTAACCGCAACGAATTTATGCGGGTTGCCGTACATGGTGACCTGGGTGAGCGTGAGCTCAAACGCCTGGCTGAAACCCTACGACGTGAAGTCGCACAATTAAAGGCGGTTACGGTTGTTCAGCTGTTTGGAACACGCCAGGAAGAAGTCTCGATCGAGGTCAGCGAAGAAGCCATGAGACGCTATAATTTGAGCTTCTCGGAAGTCGCCAACGCAATACGAAATACCTCTATTAACCAATCCGCCGGCCAGGTACGCACTGAAGTGGGAACTTACCAGCTGAAGGTTCGCAGCCAGGCAGATACGGAAACAGAATTCGGCGACATTATCATTCGTGAAACCTCGGACGGAGGTGTTATCCGCGTAGCCGATGTGGCCACCGTACTGGATGGTTTTGAAGACAACCCCATCCTGGCAACCCTCAATGGCGAACCAGCTGTACTCATCCAGGTTATGTCTACCGAGGTTATGGACATTGTTACCGCATCTGAGTCGGTTAATGAGTGGATTGAGAAAAGAAGGGATTCATTACCGAAAGGTGCTTCACTGACACTGTGGACCGATAACGCGGTCGATTTCAAGAACCGGATGACGACTATCGGCAGTTCTGCTGCGATGGGGTTGGTGCTGGTCATGGTCGTACTGTTACTGACCTTACGTCCCATAGTGGCATTCTGGGTGGCCGTAGGTATTGCGACAGCCTATGCAGGCGCATTCGTTCTGCTGGGGCCCATCGGTATTTCACTGAATATGCTCTCCACCTTTGCATTTTTGCTGGTGCTGGGTATCGTTGTTGATGATGCCATCGTGGTGGGTGAAGGCATACACTCCGAGGCCAACCGCATAGGCGGTGGTGTCAATGCATCCATTGCCGGGGCCCAACTGGTCGCAAAACCCGTCGTCTTTGGGGTTATCACCACCATATTGGCTTTTCTTCCCTGGCTGTTTGTCAGTGGCTCGACATCTGAATTCACACGACATATCACATGGGTGGTCATCCTTGCACTGGGCTTTTCACTGGTTGAATCCCTGCTGATCCTGCCATCACATCTTTCAGGTATGAAACCACGCCAGAACCTTAAAGGCTTTGGCAAGTTTCAAAAACGGATTGCAAATAGCATCCTGAATTTCGCGGAAAATCACTATCGCGGGATTGCAACGTGGGCATTGGATCACCGTTACCTGACGACCAGTATTTTTATTGGCATTCTGATCATCGGTTTTGGTCTGTTCGGTACCGGCTGGGTCAAGAAGAGTTTCATGCCGGATATCGAATCCGACGAAATCATTGTCAACGTCGTTATGCCGGAAGGCGCGCCTTACAGTCGTGCCCTTGAGATCCTTGCCCAGTTACAGGCTGCGGAAAATGCCCTGGTTGAAGAGGTTAACCAGCGCACCGATGGCCAGGGCGTCCTGATCGAAAACTGGTACACACGCTCACGTCGCGACAGTGTGTTGGCGATTGTAAAACTCGCACCGCCGGAAGTCCGCGACATGACCGCCAAGGATGCCTCGATCAGGTTACGTGAACTGATGGGCGATGTACCTGATGCGCGTGAAGTATCTGTCCAGTACACACAAAACAGAAACGACCCTGATTTTGAATTATCCATCCGGCACCCGGATCTGGATGTCCTGCGTGCTGCCACGGCGGATGTCGAAAATCAATTGCGAACCTTCGAGACCATTTATGATGTCCGCAACAATCTCGAGGGCGCTTCCGAGGAAATCCGCCTGACCATGAAACCGGGAACTGCCAAGCTCGGTCTGACCCTGGCTGATGTGAACCGGCAGGTGCGCCAGGCATATTTTGGTGAAGAGGTTCAACGTCTGCCACGCAACGGTCAGGATGTACGTGTAAAAGTCCGCTATCCGCTGGAATCCAGACAAAACATTGAAAGCCTGAAGAACTTCCGCGTACGCACCAGTGATGGACGCGAATTACCACTGCTCGCAGTCGCTGACCTCGAATATGCCCCGGGTATTAACCGTATCCAGCGCTGGAATGGCAACCGTGCCGCGCGGATCAGTGCCGACCTGAAAGAATCGGTACGTGACGACATCATGAAAGACCTGGATGAAAATTTCTTCCCTGAATGGGAAAAACGTTACCCGGGTATCATTCGCGGTGCCGTTGGACAGGCTGAGGGTGAGCAGCGATTTATCAAGGAAGTCATGGGGCTGTACCTGATTGCATTTTTCGCCATGTACACCATGCTGGCGGTCGCTTTCAGAAGTTACGGTCAACCGATACTGATATTGATTGCCATGCCGTATGCATTTGTCGGGGCCATATTTGGTCACTCGGTTTTGGGTTTGACCATGGCGATTTTCAGTTACTTTGGTATCGCGGCAGCCGCCGGTGTGGTGGTGAATGACAACCTTGTATTGATGGATTATTGCAACCGTCTCAGGGACAAGGGCCTATCCGCGAGGGAAGCCATCATCGAGGCGGGTGTGGTACGTTTCAGGCCTATCCTGCTAACTTCGGTAACGACCATTGTTGGTCTGAGCCCAATGATGTTTGAGCGCTCCATACAGGCGGCATTCCTGATACCCATCGTGGTGTCATTGGCCTTTGGTGTGTTCTTTGCGTTCTTTGTCACTCTGCTGATGGTGCCATCGCTATATGGTATCGGGTTGGATATTGACGAGTTCTTCGGTCGTATCAAGAGGAAGATAAAAAGCAAACTGCCGGGTGGTTCACATCAAGATGTGGAGGCTACCAACCCCTAACCAGGGCCCATACCACCCACTGCCAAACTTGCGCGAACCTGCAGGCAGATCTAAGAATCCGGGCCTTTCGGTATTGCTTCAAAACCATTATCAAAAATCTTCGGTCCAGGCGAATCGGTATCAAGATAATCCGGTATTTTGTCTTTATCCGAATCGTCATTGGTTGGATCACCATCCCCGTCCGGATCTTCTCTGATGGTTAAGATACCGTCTCCATCGTCATCATCATCGAGGTAGTTGGGCCGTTTATCTTTGTCAGTATTGTCATTGGTCGGATCGCCATCACCATCCGGGTCTTCAGCTTTGGTCGGAACTGAGTCGCCATCGTCATCGTCATCGAGATAGTTAAGCCGTTTGTCATCATCAGTATCGTTATTGGTCGGATCACCATCACCATCCGGGTCTTCGGCTTTGGTCGGAACCGAATCGCCATCATCATCCGTATCAAGGTAGTCAGGAATCTTGTCGTCATCAGTATCGTCATTGTTAGGATCGTTATCGTGGTTCCTGTCTTCGATACCGTCTAAAACAGTGTCTCCGTCTGAATCAGTATCGGGATTGATGTCCAGGCCGTTGCAGTTTTGATCGATGTCATCGCCGGAAATTTCCAATGCACCGGGGTTTACATCGGCGTTGCTGTCATCACAATCCTGATCGTTTCCGACGTCGGCATCCGTGTCACTGCATGCGACCGGTGCATCTGGATCGCCGTACTCATCACCATCAGAATCCACCCAGCATTGTTTATGGTCAAACCCATCACAGTCTTCGTCTACTCCATTGCCGGGAATTTCCAGGGCACCGGGGTTCACATCGGGACTGGTGTCGTCACAGTCGCCACCTGAAGGTGCGGTGCCACCTTTAAAGCCATCATACTTCTCGAGTACATAGGTATCCCTGTCCTGGTCATAGTCGTTGGCACCATCACAGTCATTGTCAACACCGTCGTACCAACTTTCCTCAGCGTCGGGGTTGATATTCTTATTGCTGTCATCACAATCAAAATTGTTTTCTGAGCCGGGAGGCTCCGCGTCTATGCAAGCTACATCTGAAAAGTAAGAATCGCCAGTATCTGAACCATAGGTATCCGTATCTTTATCTACATAACACTCAAATCCAATCCTACTGATACCGTCCGGTAGCGCCAGGGTATCAACAGACCAGACACTGGCTATGCACAAGGGTACCAACACAATTTTCCACAGATTCATAGGTTTTCCCGAATTACAAACATTTATCATTTAGTCTAGCACAAGTGAGATTTGTGCCTTTTTCGACCCGGCTAATCGTACTTCTTCAATACTATATTTCGATCACAAAAAAGCCAACAAAAAAGCCAAGACAAAAAGCCAAGACAGCCACAAAAAAGCCAAGACAGCCACATTTAGTCCATATCCTACAGAGTCCAACGCTATTAGCTATTCTGGCTGATTCACCTTCGGTCTAAACTATTTTCATGCCTGAACCAAGACACCGCCAGATCTCGTTAGAAGACACTCCGTACTACCACTGCATCTCCCGATGCGTACGGCGCGCCTTTTTGTGTGGATCTGATCCGCTGACTGGTTTTGATTTTGAACACCGCCGCCAGTGGATCGTCGATCGCATCAAACTACTGTCTTCCGTGTTCGCAATTGACTTGTGCGCCTTTGCGATTATGGCCAACCATTATCACCTCGTTCTTCGGGTTGATGTTGAGCGGGTCAAGCAATGGTCGGATCATGAGGTCGCAAAAAGATGGCTGCAGATATTTTCAGGTCCTTTATTAATGCACCAATACCTGCTGAATGCAGATTTGAGCAAAGCTGAACTCGAATGTGTTGCCGGACTATTAACCACCTGGCGCCATCGTCTGTCTGATCTTTCATGGTTTATGCGTTGCTTGAATGAACCCATTGCCCGGATGGCCAACAGCGAGGATCATTGCACCGGCAGGTTCTGGGAAGGCCGTTTCAAATCTCAGGCCCTTTTGGATGACCGTGCACTACTGGCCTGTATGGCTTATGTCGACTTGAATCCCATTCGTGCAGCCATGGCCAAAACACCAGAAGACTCTGATTACACTTCTATACAGGAGCGGATTGTTGCCCCACACGATAGTCCACTACTGCCTTTTACTGATAAAGCTGATGAAGGTATTCCATTTAACCTTAAAGACTACCTGGAACTGGTGGACTGGGGTGGCAGAGAGGTCAAATGCAACAAACGGGGATATATTCCAGCGCATTCACCACCAATACTTCTTAGGTTGAAAATGGATGCTTCACCGGTTTTGAATTATCTCGCGAGGGATGATCTTCCTTCATTTGGAGCACTGGGCCCGGTGAGCATGCTCAGGGTCTTTGCCAAGTCAGTTGGGCGATGTTTTGTTAAAGGCCACACATTTGGCAGACAGCTTTGCCCGGAAAATACCTGACCCATCAAAACCCCTATCAATTTGACGCCAGTCAAGACTTCGGGCTGCCTGGAATTTACTGATCCCAGCTGAATTCCGACCTAAGTTCTTTAAACATTTCGTTTTCTCAGAAAACCTGCCAAATCAGCAGTAAATTTGCTGCCGTTATGAATTATTCAGGCTTGGAAAGAGCGAAGTGTATATTTTAAGGGTCATGGATGTCCTGACCACAGATTGATGGGTGTCCTGACCACCTCACTGACAGATTGATGGATGTCCTGACCACAGCTCTCCTGACCACCTCACTGACCACCTCACAGATTGATGGATGTCCTGACCACATTACGATGATCTGATCAGCGAAGCCGCCGCTCTGTGGGAAAGTATGGCCCAAAACCATCCATTCATCGATGGCAATAAGCGCACCGCCTTCGCTGTTACCGACGTTTATTTAAAAATGAATGGCATCCTTATTATCGCTTCACCGGAAGATACCGTCAGTTTTGTCTATTCGCTTTATGACTCCCAGACCTTCAGTTTTGAGGAGCTTGCCACTTGGTTGCGTGATAACACCGAATAGTTTTTGAGTGGGCAATTAGTTACACACGGTTACGACATTAGAGCTAATTGGCCTGAATATAGGCGAGATAAAATAAAAGAGGCCAGGTGCTCCCAGCCTCTCACAAAGCAATAGAAGGGAATGTTACCAGATCGCTTCCAGTCTGCCTTCGATGATCCTGTTGTCAAACTGTCTGAGTGGGCGCGTACCTTTAGCCACACACTCACCACTTGTAACATCGAAAGCCCACTTGTGCTTCGGGCAGGTCAGTTGCTTGCCTTCCAGAGCCAGGTGCGGAATATCCGTCACCTGGTGAGGACAGCGACTGTCGTAGACATTGCAGATTTCACCGGAGCGGTAGATGAAGATATTTCTGCCATCACAGTCATCAACATAAGTGATATCGCCATCTTTTACATCGTCCCAGCCAATCAGATCATGCCAGCAGGGCTCAGCATCGAGGGATTCGACACGGAACTCGGGGATGTCCATATCCAGCAATATGTCGATTGCCCAGATAATCTTGGCAAGACCCAGGGTCGGGAACGCCATCAGGATGGCATCCAGGATTTCATGCGGGCTCGCACCATCACGTATGGCGCGTGGCAGATACTGTCGTAAACCACGTTCTGTCTGGCTGTCTATCTTGGTGATGACAGATATCAAAGAACGTGTTTTGGGGTCGAGATGTTTGCCCGTGTCCTTTAAAAAGGTGAAGTAGGCTTTCATTGCCTCGGGACGGGCCTTGATCAGATAACTTAGTGCATCACTCATTTATATTTACTCCCAACGGTTTATTGGCGAACCAGGAAAGCTTGTCACGAAGCGTTACCACGCTGCCAATTATTATCAGGGCCGGACTCTTGACTTCAGCCTCCGTGGTCTTGCTCAGCAGAGACTCCAGGGTTCCCGTAATCACACGTTGACCCGCACGTGTGCCGTTTTCGATCACGGCAGCAGGGGTAGCGGGATCGGCACCGTTCTCAATAAAACCACTGGTGATCGCACCAAGAGACGTCAAACCCATATAAAGCACGACAGTCTGGCGGGGTTGAATCAGGCTTTCCCAATTCAACTTGAGTTCACCATCCTTTTCATGACCGGTGACAAACACACAGGCCTGGGCATGATCGCGATGGGTTAGTGGAATACCCGCATAGGCGGCACAGCCATTGGCGGCTGTAACACCCGGTATCACCTGGAAGGCGATGCCATTTTCCGACAAGGCCTCGATCTCCTCACCACCCCGCCCAAAGACAAATGGGTCACCACCCTTCAATCGCAGCACACGCTTCCCCTGCCGGGCGAGGTCTATCAGCATCTTGCCAATATCTTCCTGGGGCACGGTGTGATTATCCTTGAGTTTACCCACGTAGATACGTTCTGCATCCCGCCGGACAAGATTCAATATGCCCTCACCGATCAGCCGGTCATACAGTACAACGTCTGTCTGCTGCATAAGGCGAAGCGCCCGGAAGGTCAGTAAATCCGGGTCACCGGGTCCGGTACCCACCAGGTAAACCTCGCCGGTGGGTGGTTTGTCACCAGCAACCGATGCTTCTTCGAGCTGACTCTCCATCAGCAATTCGGCCTGTTCAAGCTGATTGGAAAAAAGATGCTCAGCAATAGGCCCGGAAACCATTGCTTCCCAAAAACGCCGCCGTCTCGTGCCGTTTGGAATCATCGTCTTGATTTTGTCCCGATAGCTTCCAGCGAACTCGGCCAAACGGCCATATGCTGCCGGAATGGTGGTTTCAAAACGGGCTTTAAGCATCCTGACCAGTAACGGGGAAGAACCACCACTCGAGACAGCAATCAATAGAGGACTGCGATCTACTACCGCCGGCATGATGAAATCACAACTCCCGGTCGTATCGGGGACGTTAACCATCACTTTGGCGGAAGCGGCAAACTCGCACAATTGCTGATTGATCGAATCATCCTCTGAACATCCAAAGGCGACCACACAACCATTCAGGTTTTGCATAGTCAACTCAGTTGCCTGGTGACTGAACACATAAGTCTCAGCCAGTTTTGAAAGCTCTTCACCCAACTCCGCTGCAACGATAGTCAGATCGGATCCTGCGCGTAAAACGAGATCTGCCTTACGGGCGGCAACCACGCCGTTGCCAACAATCAGAGCGCGTTTGCCATTGATATCCAGAAAAACAGGAAGGTGTTCCATTGCAAATCCTTTAATAATACCTATTCCGGTACCTGGTCGACCCAGGCAGCCATACCCGCAGCCCAACTGGATGCAGTTTTTTCATCGATATCCATAACGGTAAAACGATTGCCCTCACGGATGTGGATACGCAAGACCCGCATGCCATTTTCATAAGCAACATCTTCCAGGGTCACTTCCTTTCCATAAGGAGCGCTGAACTTGTCCAGCCTGGTGACTGTTGTCTCCATTATTTGCCACCCTCACCAAATGCTGACTCCAACTTCCACTGCCAGTTACGCGGTGTATCGCGATAGTCGGGTTTGACATCAAAATTGAGATAGAGCATATGCTCCGAAGTCATTGCCCGTACTTTATCAAGCAACTCTGGAAAAGAATTAACTTCAGGGTGTTGAATAATAATTTCGCTGATCTTGACTTCTATGGCTTTCATCATTTTATTCCTGAATCGGGGTTCAATGAGGGCTATGGCCAGCCAGCCACAGAGCCATCACTAAAACACATATAGTACATCACGTTTGCCCTCCCTTGCAGTGGGCGATGCGATCAAAGAAACGAGCACGGTACAACAACCTTTGTTGTCCGGAGCCATCGGTGAAGGCTGTCCGGTTATGCAGGACATTATTGGCAATCAGGCCCTCACCCGGCTGCAACCGATAACGGAAAATCGGGCCATTCTTCTCGGCGAGGATATTTGTCAGAAAATCGAGCGCGGCCCTGGTCAGTACGTCATCACGCCATCGGATGTTTCTCTTACGGGCACTGTAACGCATATGTATTTCGCCGCAGGCATCATAGGAGAAAACCGGTCCTGAAACCGCTGGTCGTATTTCACCTTCGGCCCCCACATTCGCCGGGATCGTCATACATTCAGGGTGCTCTAATGCCGTGATGAAACGAGGGTCCTCATCGCGTAAGCGTATATACACGATTTCGGGGTCAAGCAATTCATTTTCACCACCTGCGGCAGCATTGTGAGCACAATGCAGCACCACTGCATTTACCTGTCTTGTCTTGTCATTGTAATACCCGTCCGTATGCCAGCTCAGGCTGCGATTGGAGTACGGAACATAAGCTGTGCGGGTACCTTCAAATGCTACCGACAATTCTGAAACACCATCGGCATTCGTGCACAGGTGATGGTCGATGTTGTTTAAACCGAAGTTTGAAGCGAACGCACAAACTGCCGCCCGGTCAACAAAATCATCACGACACCTGTAAATGGCCATATTACAGCGCCCGCAAGCCTTGATGATTTCGGCTCTCTCAGCGTCGCTCAAATTGACCAGACCGCCAATTTCTATCAGGATTTCATCCGCACTCTGTGGGTAAGATTTGAGCCTTGTTTTCTTCCATTCCAGGTAGTTACCTTTGCCCTGCAAAAAGTCATAATCTTTACGTTGGTTTCTCATCGCATCATTATCCCACTGGAATTAATATTAAATTTCTTATATCATGAAAATCTAATATAGCCAAATACCTAAAATTACCAGGCTGTAAATTCAACCAATTTTCGGTATGTTTTTGCAGTCTTTTTATGTTTCCTTGGCTATACTTAAAGATGCGTCTGTTTCAAATCATCCTATTGATTATTTTAAACAGCTTACGTATTTGATCAAGCAGAATTAGTGGAGCCATCATGACAAAGAAATTACACGACACCCCGTTACTGGATGAATTAAAAGGCGGTCCATGGCCTAGTTTTGTCGAGGGGCTTGAGAGACTGGCAAAGGATGACGAAAAACCAGGCTCCGATATGATGAAGGACTTGCTGGGCCAGCTTGAGCATTCCTATGAAACCCGCAAGGGTTACTGGAAAGGCGGCACCGTCAGCGTATTTGGTTATGGTGGTGGCGTTATCCCACGGTTCTCCGAAGTCGCAGAGGAATATCCAGATTCTTCCGAATTTCACACACTGCGTATACAACCACCGGCCGGTCTGCATTACTCAACAAAATTGTTGCGTGATATGTGTGACATCTGGGAAGAGCACGGCTCAGGTTTAATTGCCCTGCACGGCCAATCCGGTGACATCATGTTCCAGGGCTGTACCACGGACAACGTGCAACCAGCATTTGATGATTTTAACAAAATAGGTCTCGACATGGGTGGCGCAGGGCCTGCTTTGCGCACATCGATGAGCTGTGTTGGCCACGCCCGTTGTGAGCAGTCATGTTATGACGAGGTCCGCGCACACCGCGAGATCATCAATGGCCTGTTGGATGAAATGCATCGCCCGGCACTGCCCTACAAATTCAAATTCAAATTCTCCGGTTGCCCGAATGATTGCGTCAACGCGATCCATCGTGCGGATATGGCTGTTATCGGTACCTGGCGTGATGATATGCAGGTTGACCAGGAAAGAATTAAAGAACACGTTGAAAAGGTTGGCCGTAAGCAGATGATCGATACGGTCATCGCCATGTGTCCGACCCGTGCTCTGAGCCTGAATGATGACGACACGCTGGACATTGATAACAAGAGTTGCGTGCGCTGCATGCATTGCATCAATGTCATACCCAAGGCGCTGTCACCCGGTAAAGACCGTGGCGTTACCATCCTGATGGGTGGTAAACGCTCACTGAAAATCGGTGATCAGATGGGTACCGTTATCCACCCATTCCTGAAACTTGAGACCGACGAGGATTACGAAACACTGGTTGAGTTCACAGAAGAGTGCATTGACTTTTTTGCAGACAACGCACTGGAGCACGAACGTATCGGTGAAACCATTGATCGCATCGGCCTTGCCAACTTCCTGGAAGCAATGGATGTCCCGGTGGATCCAAACATGGTCAATCATCCCCGTACCAGTTCTTATGTGCGCACCGATGATTGGGATATTGAAGCAGCAAAATGGTTCGATCACAAGAAAGCCAAGGCCGCAGCCAAAGCCGAAGCCGAAGCCGAATAGACAACGCCACACGTAGAAAGTAATACGAGCAAAAAACAGCGAGTATGAGGAACAAACGATGAATGATGCAATGCCACGCAGACCCGATGAACATGGAGTACCGGATCCTTTTCCATACATGCACCCAACCCTGAAAGCGAACTATGGCAATTGGGATTGGCATGAGAGACCAAGACCAGGTGTCCTGCATCACGTCGCCAAGGGTGGCGATGAAATCTGGACAGTTCGAGCCGGAACGCAACGCCAGATGGACATTGGCACGATCCGTAAACTATGTGAACTAGCGGATGAATACGCAGATGGTTTCATGCGCTTCACAACCCGAAGCAATGCAGAGTTCATGGTTACATCAGCAGACAAAACCGAACCATTGATCAAAAAGCTGAATGAAGCGGGCTTCCCCGTCGGCGGCACCGGTAATTCATTGTCGATGATTTCGCATACCCAGGGTTGGCTGCATTGCGATATCCCCGGCACCGATGCATCCGGAGTGGTTAAATCGCTGATGGATGAATTGCACCACGAGTTCACCCATGAAGAAATGCCCAACCGGGTACGTATGACGACCTCATGCTGCCAGATCAATTGTGGTGGACAGGGTGATATCGCAATTAACGTTCAATATGTCAAACCACCCAAAATCAATCATGACCTGGTTGCCAATGTTTGCGAGCGCCCATCCGTTGTGGCGCGTTGCCCGGTGGCGGCTATCCGCCCTGCCATGGTCAATGGCAAACCCTCACTCGAAGTCGATGAGAAAAAGTGTATATGCTGTGGTGCCTGTTACCCACCCTGCCCGCCGATGCAGATCAATGGCCCGGATTCAACCAAGATCGCGATCT
>Ga0164315_10001043_pt1 | contig 20438 bp, 13 predicted proteins | sample GuaBasSedimGuay6_FD_113737 | JGI IMG/M metagenome (GOLD analysis project Ga0164315, IMG submission 113737) | Subseafloor sediment microbial communities from Guaymas Basin, Gulf of California, Mexico - Guay6, Core 4569-2, 0-3 cm | ecosystem: Environmental > Aquatic > Marine > Hydrothermal vents... | reverse complement strand
GCTCGTGAAGGGCACGTCCACCAAGCCGCTGGAAAGCGCCGAGGTCGTGATGGGCGAGGGCGACGAACAGACCGTGACCGCCAAGATGACCGGTTCCAATTCGTTCGAGGTGCGCTTCGCGCCCACGGAGACCGCCCTCGTCGGCGTGCGCCTGCGCGACACCGACGGACTTTCGAACCCGTCGCTTTCGCCGCGCTTTTTGGTGCGCGTAGTCGATGACCGCGCGCCGCGCGTGCGCATGATCAAGCGCGGCATCGGCACGCTGGTCGTCGAGGGCGCCGTATTCCCCTTCCGCGTACGGGTGCGCGACGACGTGCGCGCCGTATCCGGCCGGGTGGTCGTGAAGAAGACGTCGAGCGACGGCGCCGCGCCCCTACCCCAGGAAATCGTGCTGCCCGCCGACCAGTTCGGCGTGGCGGAAACCGATGTCGACTCGAGGCTCGAAATCTCCTCGCTGCAAGTCGGCCCCGGCACCTATCTGACCTTTACCGCGTTCGTCCATGACAACGCGCAACCCGACGCGCACGAAGGCCGCTCCGACCCCGTCTCCGTCAAGGTGGTGACGCTCGAGGAGCTGCTGCAGGACCTGCTGCGCCGCCAGCACATGTTGCGGCAGCGCTTCCAGGACCTGATCAAGGCGGAGAAGTCGCTGCGCGATCGTTTCCTGGAATTGCAGGAGCAGCCGCCCACCGACCCGCGTGAGATTGGTGTGCTCATCGAGTCGTATGGTCAGAGTCAACGCGAAATCGCGCGCGGTGTACGCACCGTCGAGCGCGCCATGTCGCAGATCCTCTCCGAGATGCTCAACAACCGCGTGAGCACCGAGGCGAACATCGAGCAGCTGCGCCGCGAGGTGGTCACATCGCTCCAGAACCTGCGCAAGCAGGTGATGGAAACGCACGCGCGCGAACTCGATCTCTTCGGCCGCAAGGCCGACGCCAACAATCTGCGAGGCGAAGAGGGCCAGGCGATCCACAAGGGATTCGAGCGCGTCCTCGCCGCCATGCACTCCGTCCTGGCCAAACTCGCCAAGGCGGAGTCGTTCACCGAAATCATCGAGCGCATGCGCGTCCTGATCGACCTCAACAAGAAGGCGCGCGAGGCGACTCGCAAGAAGCACGAACAGGCCCTGAAGGAAATCTTCGGGGACGACTGATTTCTGCAGCAATTCCAGGAGCCCTGGCGTTTTGACACAAAACCGCTGAACCGCGCCGGATTCCACCGGTATGACCCGTGGCCCGGCAGACAAGGTCCGTTTACACAGAAACGGTGCTCGCGAGATGGCATAGAGCCAGGACTGGGGCCAGTCCGAAAGTCGCAAGCTCCGTTCACATAAGGGGTTACGCAGTGAGATTGATCCACTCCCTGAGCGCGGCAGCGATGCTGGCGCTCATGCTGCTGACAGTTCCGGCGCTCGCACAGGACGGCGATTCGCCCAAAAAGCCCGAAAAAGCAGAGGCGAAACCGGCAGAGAAGCCGGAATCGACCGAGGACGTCGCCTCGCGCCAACGTCAGGTCGGACATCGCCTCGGCAAGCTCGAACAGACGATGGAGCGCCTCGCCAGCCTGCTGGCGAAGCAGAATCCGGAGCAGGCCGCGAAGCTCCGGCTCGCATGGCAGCGCAGCAAGGCGGACCAGAACCTGCGGATCGTCACCGAAATCGAGAACCTCATCCGCGAGGGCCACTTCACCGAGGCGCTCGAAATGCAGAAGGACCTCGGCAGCGCGCTCCAGCGCGTGCTCGACATCCTTCTGGATCGCGACGCGGAACGGGAGCAGCTCCAGGAGCGGATCAAGGAGCTCGAGTCGATTCAGGATCAGATTCAGAAGCTCATCAAGGACGAGACCGATCAGAAGCTCGAGTCGGAAAAGTTCGCCGACCCCGAGAAGTCGCTACAGCGCGCCGCGGCCGCCAAGGCGAAGCTCAAGAACCTGATCAACCGCCAGAACAAGCTCATCAACAAGACCAAGAATCCCAAAGCCGCGAATCCCAAGACGGAAGGGGCCCTCGCCGATCTCAAGAGTCGTCTTGCCAAGGCGCAGAACGCGCAGCGCCAGGCGCGCGGCAAGTCGGGCAACGAAGAGCAGCAGAAGATCGCCGCGGAGACCGCGCAACTCGCCAAGGACATCGCCGACTTCGCCAAGAACATGCCCGATGGCATGAAGGGCACGCAGAAGGGTGCCATGGGAAGGGCCAACCCCGCCGACCAGGCGAGCAGCGCGGCGAAGAACGCCAGCGACGCGATGCAGGATGCCGCTGCCAAGATGCAGGGCGGACAGCCCTTCGAGGAGCGCCAGCAGGCGGCCGAGCAGGACCTGCGCGAAGCCGCCGACGCGCTGCGCCGTCTCGAAGAGCGCAAGCAGCAGTTCGACAAGGAGTCGCTGGCCAAGGATCAGGAGCGCATTCGCCGCGACGCCGAGCGCCTGCAGGACGACCTCAAGCGCCTCGAGCGCGGGGCGCCCGGCAAGGACGCGGGCAGCGGCGAGATGGGCAAGGCGCAGCAGGGCATGCAGAAGGCCGAGGGCGATCTGTCCAAGGGCCAGAACAACAAGGCCGTGCCGCAAGAGCAGAGCGCCAAGAAGGAACTCGAAAACGCGTACGAGAAGCTGAAGCAGTTCGAAGAGGATCTCAAGCAACTGCTCAAGCTTCCCGACTACGACAAGATGGCCAAGAAGCAGGACGACACGGCCGACAAGACCGACGACGTCATGAAGGAGATGGAGAAGGCGGGCAAGAAGCCGCAGCCGGGTGGTGAGCAGGGTGGCGAGCCGACGCCCGGCGAGGGCCAGGTCGAAGGCGCCAAGCGCGCCATGCAGCGCGCCGCACGCAATCTGCGCGGCAAGTCGGCCAAGAGCGCGAACTCCGACCAGCAGGAAGCCGTGGACCGCCTCAAGAAGGCGCAGGAGCAGCTCGAAGAGGCGCTGCGCCAGCTCCGCGAGGAGGAGCAGCTCATGCTGCTCGATGCGATTCGCCGCCGGCTCGACAAGATGCTGCGCGCGCAGATCGGCATCCGCACCAACACCATCGCCCTCAACCTGCGCATCAAGGACGCGCAGAAGATCAACCGCAAGCCGGCGCGCGCCGACCGTGATCGCGGGCGTCAGCTCGGCGAAGGCGAGTCGGGCATTGCCGTCGAGGCGGAGAAGCTGCTCGAGATCATGCGCGAAGAGGGGTCGACCGTGGTCATCCCGGAAGTCATCAGCGACATGCGCCAGGACCTCGACCTGCTCGCCAAGCGGCTGAGCAAGATGCAGGCGGGCGAGTACACGCAGGAAATCCAGACCGACGTGATCAACACCCTCAAGGAGTTGATCGAGGTCATCAAGGAAGAGCAGGAAAAGAAGTCGGGCGGCGGCGACGGCGAGCCGGGCGAGGAGCAGGAGGGCGACCAGGACGACAACCTGCTGCCCAACTCCGCCGAGCTCAAGATGCTCCGCTCGCTGCAGCAGCGCGTCAACAAGCGCACGCAGCGTTTCGAGCGCCTGCGCAGCAAGGAAACCGACGAACGCGGCCGTTTGGCCGGCAAGCAGAACGGCGTCGCCGATCTCACCCGCAGCATGGCCGACAAACTCAACCGCGAAGAGGACGAGTAACGATGAAAAGCACCCTATGTTTCTCCCTCGTTCTTTGCGTCTGTCTTCCTGCGTTCGCGCAGGACGGCCGCAACCTTGAACTGGCCAAAAAGCTCAAGGAGCGCAAGATCGCGCGCTTCTTTTCCAAGACGGAAGCGCGCAAGGACATCGACGCGCAGACGATGGAGAAGATCGCGCGCCTCAAGCCCGGTGCGCTGATGGGCGGCGAACTCGGCTGCATCCACCAATCGCTGCTCCTGACCACGCCCGACTACAAGCGCGCCGACGCGCTGCTGCTGGGCGAGCGCTACGCGGCTGCCGCCGACCTGTTCGCGAAGATCGCGACGACCGACGAGATGTATCTCAAGGCGTACGCGACCTTCCGTCTGGGACTGGCCGAGATGAATCGCGAGCGCTACGAGCAGGCGTCCGCCGCCTTCCAACAGGTGCTCAACGAGTGGGGCCGCTACGTCGGCTGCGACATCGAATCCGCCTTCTACATCGCCGTCTGCTACGGGCAGATGCGCGAGAAGGAAAAGGCGATCGTCGCCGCGACGCGCTTCATGGAGGACTACCCCGACGCCCCCGAGCGCTACCGGCGTGCGATGGAGCAGATGAAGACCGAGCTGGTGCAGGAGTGGGAGAGCCCGCTCTACGATTTGGCCGGGCGCATGAACAAGGTGGGCCGCGAAATCAAGAACGGCCAGACGGGCAACCCGACGCAGGGGCAGCAGACCGAGATCGTCGACATCCAAACCGAACTCATCAAGAAGGCGGAGCAGAACGAAGGCAAGGGCAAGGGCGGCAAGTCCGGCGGCGGCCCGCCCAAGGGCAACAAGAAGTCCAGCAGCCCCGCCAAGAAGTCCGCGATCTCGCCCGGCGCGAGCCGCGTCGGCGACCTGCGAGGCAAGCGTCGCGCGAAGGCGGGCGAGCAGTGGGGCAAGATGCGGGACAAGGAGCGCGACGAGGTGCTCCAGGCGCTCAAGGAGAAGTTCCCCGGCCGCTACCGTGAACTGCAGGAGCAGTACGACAAGGCGGTCGCCGAAGGCAAGCGCGTGACCGAGTCGTCGGGCGACGACACCGAGTCGGACGACAAGTGAGCCGGGCGGGTGGGTTGCTCCTCGCCGCGCTCGCGGTCACGCTGCTGTATGTCCGCGACGCGTCCGCCGAACCCACTGGCGTAGCGCTCGTGGACGGCCGCTCGCAGCCGGGCCTGCTGATCAGCGCCGACGCCGAAAAGGCGATCGTGCTGGTGTCGGGCAAGCGCATCGAGTTCGCCACGCGCCTGCTCGTGTCCGCGCGCCTCGCGCCCGACGCCCTCGAAGTTTCCCCGGACCCCTTCAACATCTATCTGGCCGGAGGCGACCGCCTGCGCGGAAAGGTCGACGGAGAGGGTGAATCGATCGTCTTCGAGTCGAAGGCCATCAAGGGGCTCAAGACCAATCTGGACAGTGTCTCCGCGGTCTGCCTCGGCACCTTTTTCGGCCAGGTACAGACCAACTACCGCACGCTCTTCGAGAAGCAGCGCGCCGCGGGCCGCGAGTCGATCGTGGTCAACCGCGGCAGCAAGCCCTTTTCGTTCCGCGCTTCGGTGCTCGATATTCGCGCCGATTCCTTGACTGTGCGCATGGCCGATCAGCAACGCGACCTGCCGCGCGACAAGGTCTACGGTTTCGTGCGGGCGGCGCCCGAGGCGGCCCTTCCCGAAAGCGACGAGATTCTCGTGCGGGTGCATCTGAAGGACGGTGGTCGTATCACCCTGCCGCTCAAGAGCATCACCGAGACGTCGATCGAAGTCGGCGGGGCAACGATCGCCCGCAAGGCGGTCACGCACCTCGAGTTCACCGGCAACCACATCGCCCACGTGTCACGCATGCAGCCGGTTTCGGCCGACGAGACGGCGCTCTTCGGCAAGGCGCCGCGCTGGCGTCGCGACGCCATGGTGCTGGGCGGTCGGCTGCGCATCGACGGCCGGACCTACGAACGCGGCATCGGCGTCCAGTCGCGCTCGCGTATCGAGTACGCGCTCGGCCGACGCTGGAGCCACTTTTTCGTCCGCTGCGGCATCGATGACGCCGCCAGCCGCGAGGGCGAAGCGATCTTCCGCGTGCTGGGCGACGGCAAGCTGCTGCACGAAGTGACGCGCCGCCGCGGCCAGGCGGCCGATGTGCTGCTGATTCCCGTCGCCGGCGTCGATCGGCTGGTCCTCGAGGTGCTCCCGGGCTCCTCCTACACGTCGGATCTGTGCGACTGGGCCGACGCGCGCGTCTACAACAACCGCAAGAGCGAGCCCGCAAACGGCAAAGACAAGCGATAATCGGGACCGAATCCCATGAAGAACTACCGCAGTACCCCCTTTTTGGTCCCGCTCGCGCTGGGGCTGGCGGCGCTGCCTCTGCTCGTCGCCGTCTCCGTCGCGGACGACGACTCAAAAGAAGCGCTGGCGATCGTGCGCCGCATGGAAGCGCAGCGCATCGAACTCGCGGAGCAACTCGCCTCCTCGGTCTGCGCGGTCTTCAAAGGCGGCGGCGGCGGATCGGGCGTGATCATCACGGAGGACGGACTCGTTCTCTCCAACTTCCACGTCACCGGCTTGGCGGCGGAAATGCGCATCGGCCTCAACGACAACCGCATCCACAAGGCCGCGGTGCTGGGCGTCGATCCTTCGGGCGACCTGAGCCTGCTGCGCCTCAAGGAGGATCGCAAGTGGTCGTACACGCCGCTCGGCGACTCCGACGCGATGCGCCAGGGCGATTGGGTCTATGCCATGGGCAACCCGTTCCTGCTCGCCACCGACTTCACCCCCACCATCACGCTCGGTGTCGTGAGCGGCATCAACCGCTACCAGCCGGGTTCGGTGCGCGGCCAGTTGCTCTACCCCGACTGCATCCAGACCGACGCGTCGATCAACCCCGGCAACAGCGGCGGACCGCTCTTCAACTTCAAGCGGCAGGTGGTCGGCATCAACGGGCGCGTGTCGCTGCGCGAACGCGGGCGCGTGAACATCGGCGTCGGCTACGCGATCAGCTCCAACCAGATCAAGCACTGCCTTCCCGAACTTCGCGCGGGCCTGATCGTGCAACACGGCACGCTCAACGCGACCGTGCGCGACGTGGAGGACGCGGAGTGGCCGGGCGGCATTCGCATCACCTTCGACCAGATCCTCAAGCCGGGCTGCGCCTTCGACGCCGGCATCCGGCTGGGTGACGCGCTGGTCGCCTTCCAGGGCGAGGCGATTGCCGAGACCAACGACTTCTCGCGCTACATCGCGGTGCTGCCGAAGGGCCGGCGCGTGCATCTGCGCGTCGCGCGCCTCGACAACGACAACAAGTGGGTCGAGCGCGATCTGCTCGCGACGCTCGACGGGATTCAGCTGGTGAAAAAGTCGGTCAGCAGCAAGCGCAAGGCGCCGCAGGCCTATATCGACTACGAGATCGACCGCACCTTCGGGGCGGCGCGCAAGCTGCTCCAGCCGATCGCGACGGAGACGCGCAAAGGCGCGATCCAGGTGCGCGGCCGCGACCCCAAGCCTTGGACCGAGCGCTACGCCGACGGCAAGGTGACGGTGCTGTTCGGCGACAAGGAGCTGTCGGGCGAAACGGTCGCCGACGTGCTCAAGCGCGCCAACGCCTGGAACGACGCGCTTTCCGAGAAGGGGCGCAAGCAGTTCAAGAAGGTGCACTTCGCCGGCGGCGCGCTGCTCGAAGGCCTGACGGTGGACCGCATGGAGGTCACCACACAGGCCGACCAGGAGCGCACCTACTTCATCGATCTGGAAACGGGCCGCATTGTGCGCCTCGATCTCTATGCCGACGCGTGGGCCAAGCCCGTGTCGCTCTACTTCAGCGACTGGCGCAACGCCGGCGGTCTCCAGCGCCCCTACACGGTGCGCGTCTATGACGCGGAGAAGGAGACCCTCATGCAGACCATCCGCTACGAGGCGATCACCAAATGACCCGTCTCCGCACGCTTCTCCTCCTCGCGCTAGTCGTGACGGCGGGCCTGCCCGCCATAGCCCGAAGGGCGACGGCGGGGGGTCTGCCGATGCGATCGAAGAAGGTCGACAAGGCGGTCGAGACGGTGCAGCCGTCGGTCGTGAAGATCTTCGGGGCGAAGGGTTTCCGCGGCATCTACGGCTACATGACCGGCGTCATCGTCCACGAGAGCGGCCTCATCATCACGCGCGGCTCGGTGACGATCGAGGAGACCGACGCCATCAAGGTCCACCTGCACGACGGCCGCCGCGTCACGGCGGAAATCGTGCGCGAGGACCGGCGCACGAAAATGGTGCTCATGCGCATCCTCGGCAGCACCAAGGCGAAGTATCCCGCCGCCAAGCTCGGCGACTCGTCGAAGATCGAGGCGGGACAGTTCGTCATGCTGGTCGGCAACGCCTACAAGGTGGCGCGCGGTCGCGAGCGCTGCGCCGTCAACTTCGGCATGGTGAGCGCCGTCGCCAAACTCGACGCGCGCCTCGGCCTGGCCGACTTCCACTACAGCGGCAACGTGCTGCTGCACGACGCCATGAACAACCCCGGCGTCTACGGCGGGCCGCTGGTCAACCTGGACGGCGAGGTGATCGGCATCAGCGGGCGCCTGATCGAAAGCCGCGACACCAACCACCAGGTGCACTACGCGATTCCGATCAACGTGCTCAAGCCGTTCATCGACGACACCGTCAAGCGCCCCGGCGCGCCGCGTGTCTACGCCGGCAACCTCGCGGACAAGACGGACGACACGGCGGCCGCCGATCCCGGTTATCACGGCATTCGCATTCTCAAGGGCGGCGTGATTCGCGCCACCCCCGCCTACGTAGACCGCATCGCCCCCGACTCCCCCGCCGCGCGCGCCGGCATCCGGCCGGACGACCTGGTCATCCGCATCGACGAGTCGCGCGTCAAGTCGTGGAAGAGTTTCCGCCGCATCATGCGCGGCTACCGCGCGGGCGAAACGGTCAAGTTCACAATCAAGCGCGGCGACAAGGTGAAGCTGATCGTCTTCAAGCTCGAGAAGGAGCCCCGGCAATGACTCTAGGAGTGACCCTAGGAATGAAACGAGTCGCACGCTTTCTCTCCCTGCTCCCGCTCGTTGGCCTGCTCTGGATCGCCGCGCCCGAAAGCCGCGCGGACGAGACGTCGGGCATGGACGAACTCGAGGCACTCCAACTCGTCGTGCGCAACGCGATCAAGACGATCGAGCCGAGTGTGGTGCGCATCATGACCGTGGGCGGTGTCCGCAAGGTGATCGTCCCCGATGAGTTCAAGGACAAGACCGCCGCGCCCGAACGCCCGCGCGATGACGACGGGGACGCGCGGCCGGAAGACGATGACGAGGACGAGGGCGGCGACGAGAGCCGCGAGGGGCGCACGCCGCGCTTCAAGAACGAGTTCCAGAAGCTGCTCGCGATTCCCGGCTTCAAGAAGAGCGAAGGGCCCACCACCGGCCTGATCATCAGCGAAGACGGCTACATCATCACGTCGGCGTGGAACTTCGATTCCGACCCGCAGGTGACAGTCGTGACGACCAGCGACGGGCGTGCACACGCCGCGCAACTGCTCGGCATCGACCGCGCCGCCGGGCTTGCGCTGCTCAAGATCGACGCGCGCGACCTGCCGCTGCCCCGCTTCATCGACCCGAACAAGGTCAAGGAGGGCGCGTGGTCGTTCGCGATCGGCAAGGCGCTGCCCAAGCGCGGCGTCGAGATCAAGTACGGCGTCATCTCGGCCAAGAACCGCATCGGCGGCATCGCGCTCCAGACCGACGCCGCCTGCTCGCCGAGCAACTACGGCGGGCCGCTGATCGACATCGAGGGCCGCGTCTACGGGCTGATCGTGCCGCTGGGCGCGCGCGGCGAGGCGACCAACCCCAACTGGTACGACTGCGGCATCGGCTTCGCCGTTCCGCTGCCCGACCCGGAAGCGCTGATCGAGAAGCTGGGCAAGGAAGGCAAGCAGTTGCTGCCCGCCTTCCTCGGCGTGCAGATGGATCAGGACCGCGCCGAAGCGGGCGCCAAGATCACGACGGTGTTGGCCGACAACGCGGCCGCCAAGGCGGGCATGCTGAAGGGCGACATCGTGGTCGCGATCAACGGCGCGCCGGTCAAGAACGCCTTCACCCTGCGCTTCGCCATCGGACGCAGCCGCGCCGGCGACAAGGCGGTGCTGACCGTCAAGCGCAAGGACAAGACGCTCGACCTCAAGGTCACCTTCGGCAAGCGGCCCAAGCCGCAGGCGCGGAAGGGCAAGATCCCGCTTCCCGCGCGCATGCCGGGGCAGCCTGGCAAGAAGCCGGGGCGCGGTCGGAAGTAGTCGAGCCGGATGCTCGAAGCTTGACGCTGGAAGCTGGACGCCGCGACTAGGCCAAGCCCCTCGCAATCGAACGTGGTGGGGCCCCGGTTGCGCTTCGCCCTGCAGGCGGCTGTCAAAGTTGCCGATCGAGACCCCACCCCTCCCGTCACGCACACGCGCCTACTGGTTGCGGCGTCGAGCTTCAAGCTTCCAGCATCAAGCGCACGTCCCTACTCTTCCTTCGGTTTGAGGACCAAGGTGAAGGGATCGCCGCGGACGAGGCGGATGTTGTCCACGATGATCGGTTCCTTCAGCAGGGGATGCGAAAGCACCGCGCGGTAGGTCGCTTCGGGTAGACCGAAGAGATCGAACTTCGCCTCGCGGAACGACATCGGCGCGGTGAATTCCGTCTCGCCTTCGAAGAAGCGTACGCGCACGCCGGGGAAGGGGCCCTCGTCGTCGGCGCGGCGCGCGTCCACCGTCAGGATCGTGCCGTCGTCGCGCAGCGATTCGTCCACATCATCGAGATCCTCGACGACGGGCGGCAGGCGCTTGAGCAGTTCCGCGTCGTCGTCCTCGCCGAAGTCGCCCTTGCGCAGGCGCAGGTCCATGCGCGAGCGCCGTCCCGATGTCAGATCGACCACGGTTTCGACCGATCCGTAGCCGACCGCCTCCGCGCGAATCAGATAGACGTCCGGCAGCAGGCCGCTCAGCCCGTAGTAGCCCTTGTCGTCGCGCTCGCTCCTGCTGCCGTCCCAGTTGGGCACGTTGAACTTGACGTCGGCGTCGCGCTCGGACAGCCTTTGCGCCGTGACGATGGCGTGGTGCGGAATGCCGCCGAGCCCGCGCAACCGCCCGTAGATGAACGGCTTGCTGGGCAACTCGATGCGATGCACGCCGAGCGACGAGGCGGTATAGCGCTCGACCACCTGGCCGTACGGATGCTTCACGACGGAGATCAGGTAGGCGACACCGCGGATCAGCCTGCGCACCTCGAATCGGCCTTCCTTGTCGGTAAAAACCGGCTTGAGCCGTTCGAGCGGAAAGCGTTCGAGGCGGTCCTCGTTGAGCGGGTCGTTGTAATCGATCCCGAGGCGAACTTCGGCGCCCGCGACGCGCAAGCCACCGGCGGTTACGCGCCCGGCGATGAACGCGTCGCCCTGCACGCGAAAGTCGTACTTCGACTTCTTGCGCCCCTTCACATCGAAGGTCTTTTCGAAGAGCGCCTTGCCGGGCGCGTCGATCACGATGCGATTGCGCCCGATGACGCCGTTCTTGAACGTGTAGCGGCCGTTGGCGGAGACGGCCACCTTGACGTTGTTGATAAACGCGTCGCCCTCGCCTGGCCAGTTGAGGATGTCGCCAAAAATGCGCACGCGGTTGCGCGCGCGGACACGCAGGCTCACCGAGCTTCCGTTTCCCGCGACCAGCTCCAGCTCCTCCGACGCCGCGCCGTAGGGATCCACGTCCGCCTGCACCGTCACCCAGCCGGGGTCGAGCCCCTCGAACAGGAACGTGCCGTCGGGGTTGACCTTCGTGGTTTCGCGCCCCGCTTCCGTGAAGAGCGTCACGATGCCGTGCCCCTGCGAGGGCGCGATCACCCTGCCCTCGAGCCACGGCTGCGCCTCGAGCACCAAATCGACATCGGCGCCGGGCTTGACCTCGGTCGCGTCGGTGGGCGAGTAGAAGGGGGCGAGCGCGTCGATGCGGAACGGACCATCCTCGTCGTCGTACGGATCGAATTCGACCACGCCGCGATCATCGGTTCGCTCGCGGTAGACGACGGACCCCCCGCTGCGCACGACGATCAGCACCTCTTCCAGTGGCTCCCCCTGCGTGTCGGTAACGACGACGAGGATCGAGCGCTCCTCGGTCTCTTTCGGACGCGCCAACTCGATCACGAGGTCGGCATAGTCGGTGATGTCCTCAGGCGGGCTGATCGGCCTCGGCTCTTCTTCCGGCTTATCTGCCGGCTCTTCTGCCGGATCCACCCCGGTTTCAGGCGGGGTCTCGGGCGGCGCGGCCTGTCGCTCGACCGGCACGCTGCGACGCCCCTTCGCCCACTCCTCCTCCCGGCGCTGCTCCTCGGTACGCGCGCCTGTGCCAACCCAGTCGTCGCGCAACGAGGGAATCAGCAAGTAGATCCCCCCGGCGCTGCCGGCGAGCAGAAGAGCAATCAGAAGGAGGCGGCCACCCATGGGGACAAGTCTGCAAGAGAGACGCCGTTCGTGGCGCTCGTCTTTCCATTAGACCCCATCGAATGCAGCGGGGTACTCGACCTGCCAGGGCCCGCCGCCCAGCGCGGGGGGCTGGAATTCAGCCGCCATGAAGGCGTCCCCCGCCGCGTCGTAGGGTCCGCTCAGCCCCATGGCCAGCGCCGGGCGGTAGCCGAAACGCCCGTAGTAGGCGGGATCACCCAGCACGACGGACGCACGGATGCCCATTGCCACAAGACGTCCATAGGCGTCCCGCATGAGCGCCTTGCCGATGCCGCGGCGTTGGTGGTTCGGAAGGACGGCTAGCGGCGCCAACGCGACGACCCCTTCAAGCAGCACGTCGCCGCGGCGCAGCACCAGCGTCGAAAAAAGCAGATGGCCCACCACTGGTTCCACCATTGGGCCCTCATCCTCCGCAACCAGGGAGAGCAGGGCGCTAGCCTGCATTATTCACGAGGCGCGGGCGCATCGGGAGCAGATCTAGAGGTATTGAGCTGCGGGACGCGGCACGGCGCGCTTTTCGATCTACGGCGTGCCGTTCTGGGCGAGGACAGATCACCGAGATCAAAAAGAGAGTCCGAAGGCGACCCGGAGGGGTCGTCGAGGACGAACGATGAAGAGCTCGGCGATCTGGTCCGGCCAGAAACCGCGCCCCGTGAATAATGCAGGCTATGGCGGATCGCCTCGACCAGATCCGCCTCTGCGGGCCCGTCGAACGCCTCCCGGTTGACCTGCCAGACCGCCTCGTGATCGGCGACTGTCTCGGTTCTTATCTGGACCATGTGCCGGATCGTACCGCGTCACGGTTTTCCGCTTCGCGCCGGATCCGTATCATGTCCGGTCCATGCCGAAGCTAAAGGTGACCATCGACGGCAAGACGGTCGAGATTCCGCTCCAGAAATCCCCCATGACGATCGGGCGCCAACCCGGCCTGGACCTGACCATTCCGGCCAAGGGCGCGTCGCGCGAGCATCTGCGCATTGGACGCCTCAAGGACGGCTCGTGGGGCGTGCGCGATCTGGGGTCGACAAACGGAACGCTGCACAACGGCGACAAACTCGACACGGCACGGCTGGCGCACGGCGACAGGCTGCAGATCGGCAACTGCGTGATCGAGTTTCTCGACCCGGAAGCGGTCGCGCCCCCCGCGCCCCCCGAACCGCCCGCTGAGAAGAAGCCGATCGTCCTGAAGTCGAAGAAGGATCGTGAACGCGAAGGCGACGACAAGCCGAAGAAGCCGATCGTCATCAAGTCCAAAAAGGAGCGCGGCAAGAAGGACGAAAAGCCGTCCAAGAAGCGCGGGCGCAAATCGAATGAGCAGCCCCAGGAGGACGCGCCGCCGCCCGAGCCCGAGATCCCGGCGCTGCACCTCGAGAGCGAAGAGCAGTTGGAGGCGCTCCTCAAGGACAAGGAGGCCTTTGACGCGCTGCTGAAGGGCAACGAGAAGCGCGTCATGTTCGGCAAGTACGAGATCAAGAAGCGCATCGCGGAGGGTGGCATGGGCGCGGTCTTCAAGGCCTACCACACCAAGCAGAAGATGTACGTCGCGCTCAAGCTGCTCAAGACCGAGCGCGTGGACGAAAACAACATCGCGCGCTTCAAGCAGGAGGCGTGGGCGATTTCCGCGTTCGACCATCCCAACATCGTGAAGGTGCGCGACCTCGCCATGCACGGCGGCATGCATTACATCGCGATGGATTTCATCGACGGCGAGGATCTGCTCGGCGTCGGCTTCAGGCGCGAGCTGACCTTCTGGCAAGTCGCCGACGCGATCGACAAGCTCGCCGACGTGCTGCGTCTCGTGCACGGCCGCAACATCTGGCACCGCGACATCAAGCCGCAGAACATCATCATCGACCGCAACCTCGACATCAAACTGATCGACTTCGGCATCGCGACGGTCGAGCGGGAAGAGGACGAGGCGACCAAGACGGCCGACGGGCTGATCATGGGCACGCCCGCGTTCCTGAGCCCGGAGCAGGCGGCGCGCGGCAAGATGGGCGCGATCGACGGGCGCGCCGACCTCTACAGCCTGGGCGCGGTGATGTACTACCTGCTCACCGGCCACCGCCCGTTCACCGGCAAGACGGCGCTCGAGATCCTCGCCAACAACATGAAGAAGGATCCGGCGCCCCCCCACACGCTGGACGAGCACGTGCCGCCGGAACTGGAGGAGATCTGCCTGCGGCTCATGCAGAAGCATCCGTCGAAGCGCTTCCAGTCGGCGGAACAACTCCAGCACGCTCTCGCACGTTGGCGCAAGACGAGCGATGGCAAGGAGGAGCTCGCGCGCCACAAGAAGATCATGAAACTGCGCGAGAAGAAGGCCAAGGCCAGGAAGGGATAGCCCCGGCCCTTGGAACGCATCACATTCTGTTCGGCGTGCGGCTGCGAGACCGCCTACGGCCTTTCGTCGTGCGAGATGTGCGGCGCCCCGCTCAAGCAGAGCCGCTTCGATTGGCGGGCCAAGCTGCGGTCGATTCCGCGCCCGACGCCGCTCGGCATTCTCATCGCCTGCGCCGTCATCGCGGTGGCAATCGCCGCGTACACGGCGCTCGCGGAATAGCGCTGCGCGCGCCTTGGGCTTTGGGCTTTGCGCCGCAACCAGGCCAACCCCCCGCGCATGGATGCCACGGGCCTCGAAAGTAATTTGACGGCGCCAAAATCGACCGAGGCCCAACAACGACCGCTACTCCACGCGGCGATCTGGTCGCGACGCAAAGCTCAAAGCCCACAGCCCAAAGCCGCTGCCAGACTACATCACCGACGTGAGCACGCGGCGCAGGTTGCCGCCACACACCTTGTCGATGTCGCTCTCGCAGTAGCCCGCATCGGCGAGCGCGTCGGCGAAGCGCGGCAGGTCGGCGGCGCTGTGGAAGCCGCCCGGCAACTGGTCGCGGCCGAAGCCGCCATCCATGTCGCTTCCGATTCCGACACCGTCGATGCCGCAGATCTCGATCATGTGCGTCAGGTGGCGCACGGCATCGGAGAACGACGGCCGCCCGTCGCCCAGGAACTTGTTGTAGAGCACGAGCGCAGCGACACCGCCGCGCTGCGCGACCGCGCGCAGATGGTCGTCCGTGAGGTTGCGCAAATGCGCGTAGACCTCGTTCGCGCCGACGTGGCTCGCGATGATCGGACCGCGCGCGGTTCCAAGCAGATCATCCACGCTCATGCGACTCAGGTGCGAAACGTCATGCACCATGCCCAGCCGATCCATCTCCCGCACGAGCGCGACGCCGTCGGCGGTGAGGCCGCTGTCCCCGTCGCACCCGGCGGCCCAGCGGTTGTTCCGATTCCAGGTGAGCGCGGCGACGCGAATCCCGCGCCGGTAGTAGTCGCCCATCTCCTCCGGCTCGGCGATCGGTTCGCAGCCCTCCATCAGGCCGATCAGGCAGAGCTTCTTGCCGGGCGTGCACATGCCGACATCCATCACGTCGGCGGGCCAGATCACCTTGCCCTCACTGCGCCCCGGCAGCGCCTCGTAGTAGGCGAGTTGCTGCTCCGCCACGTCGGCGGCCGTCGCATCCTCGTCGTCACGCTCGGCGCAAAACACCGTGGCGCACGCGAGGGTGACCCCGCCCGCGAGCAGGTCGGGAAGTCCGGCGGCTGAGTCGGGGTGCCCGGAGACGAAGTCGCGGCCGTTCCTCAGGCTCGACCAGGCGATGTCCAGGTGGGCATCGGAAAATGCTCTCATACGGGGGGCGCGGGGGATTGACCTTGGGGTGCGACGAAGGCGGTTAAGTCCTTGAACCGCATTAAGTTATCGCCTGTCGCGAGGGTGCGCAAGCCGCGCACGATCCTGATAACGTTAGACGGCGAGCCATGCAAGGCGTCTTACCCGTTACCCCGGAGGAAGTTGCCGCCGCGCATCAGCGCCTCCACGGCATCTGCCACACCACGCTCTTCTTCACCTGCTCCGCCCTCGACGAGGTTGCCGGCTGCCGGGTGTTCCTCAAGGGCGAGAATTTCCAGCGCGTCGGCGCCTTCAAGCTGCGCGGCGCCTACCACTTCCTGAGCCGCCTCGACGAAGCCGAACGGGCGCGCGGCGTCGTGGCAGCGTCGTCGGGCAACCACGGCCAGGGGGTGGCGCGCGCCGCGAACCTGTTCGGCTGCCCCGCCGTCATCGTGGTGCCGGAGGACGTGATCGCGTCCAAGCGCGAGGCGATCGAGCGCGACGGCGCCGAGATCGTGGAGTGCGGACTCACCACCGACGAGCGGTTCGCGGAGGCGCGCCGCATCGCCACCGAGCGCGGAATGACCTTCGTCCACTCCTACGACCACCCGTGGATCGTGGCGGGCCAGGGCACGGTGGGCAAGGAGATGCTGGAGGCGGTGCCGCATCTCGATGCGCTGGTTCTGCCGATCGGCGGCGGCGGCCTCGCTGCGGGCATCGCCGTCTGGGCCAAGGCGCGCAACCCGCGCATCAAGATCTACGGCGTCGAACCGGAGGGCTGCGACTCGATGGGACAGTCCATCGCCGCGGGCGAACCGGTCACGATCGAACCCTTCGCCTCCATCGCCGACGGCCTCCGGTCGTGCAGGCCCGGCAACGTCACGTACCAGATCTGCGCCGCGCTACTCGACGGCATGATCACGGTCACCGATGCCGAGATCGCCGAAGCGGTGCGCTTCCTGCTCGGCCGCGCGAAGATCCTCGTGGAGCCGAGCGGAGCCGTGGGCATCGCCGCCCTGATGCATCAGAAACTGCCCGACACGCCGGTCACGGCAGCCACCGTACTGACCGGCGGCAACGCCGACTTCGACGTGCTCGCCCGTATCCTGAAGGGCGAGTTCGAATGACGACATCGACGACGCCCGGCATACTTTCCCGCGAGGCTCTCGAGGAGCGCGAGTTCCGCGAGTTGTCGCCGTATGCGATGCACGCCCGCGACTCCGCCGGCCGCAGCCACGGGGAGCACGAGCACGCCTACCGCACCGCCTATCAGCGCGACCGCGACCGCATCATCCACTGCTCCGCCTTTCGCAGGCTGGAGTACAAGACGCAGGTTTTCGTCAACAGCTTCGGCGACTACTACCGGACGCGGCTCACCCACACGATGGAGGTGACGCAGATCGCGCGCACGGTGGCGCGCGCGCTGGGGCTCAACGAGGACCTGACCGAGACCATCGCGCTTGCCCACGACCTTGGCCACGGGCCGTTCGGGCACACCGGGGAGGACGCGCTGTCGGATGCGATGCGCGACCACGGCGGATTCGAGCACAACCGCCAGGCGCTGCGCATCGTCGATCTGCTCGAGTGCAAGTACCCCGACTTCCCCGGCCTCAACCTCACGGCGGAGGTTCGGTCGTCGCTGGTCAAGCACGGCACGCCGCTCTGCCTCGAGGCGCAGGTGGTCGATGCCTCGGACCGCATCGCCTACAACACCCATGACATCGACGACGGCCTCAAGAGCGGCATCCTCGACGAAGGCGATCTCGACGACGTGACGCTTTGGCGCGAGGCACGCGAGCGCGTCGATCGAAGCGATCCGCTGCTGTTGGACGAGACGCGCCGCTACCACACCGTTCGCAACATGATCGACGCGGCCGTCACCGACCTGCTGGAGTGCTCGCTCGAGCGCCTGCGTGGCGCGCTGCCGGCCGATGCGGCGGAGGCGCGTGCCCACGGCAGCCGACTCATCGCGCCGTCGGATGAAATGGCGCTGCGCCAACAGGAGCTCTCGGCGTTCCTCTACGACAACTTCTACAACGAGTACCGGGTGCGTCGCATGCGCTCCAAGGCGCAGATGATCATCGCCCGCATGTTCGAGACGTTCTCGGCGGACGACGGGCTGCTGCCGCCCGCCGCGCGCGCCCTCGCGGAGCGCGACGGCGTCCACCGTGCCGTGTGCGACGCGCTCGCCAGCATGACCGACCGCGAGGCGTTGCTCGAGTACCGGCGTCTGTTTGATCCGGACGGCGAGATCCCGCTGCCGGTATGAGCCGCACCCACGCTCTGTTGTTTCTGTTGCCGCTGCTGGCCGGGCCCGCGGATGCAGGCGAGTCGGCCGCCGATCGGATTCTGCTGCGGGCGCGATGCGCCGAGCAGGTGCAGGGCGATCTCGAAAAGGCGCGCGGGTTCTACAAGCAGGCGCTCGCCGACCGATCGCTCGACGAGGTGCGCCAGGCGGAGATCCGCGTGCGCATCGCATACTGTCTCGTCCATGGTGCGCCGCCGCGCGACAACCAGGCGCTCGGCTACCTCCATTCTTCCATCTATCGGAATTCCGAAATCCCCGAGCGCGTGCGGATCGAGGCGGAACGACTGCGGGAGACCATCCGGGCGCGGCGGCCGGCGACCGCGGATGCGCCCACGCCGACGCGTGACCGCGACCGGGAAATCGCGCGCCGCGTTGCGGGCCATCTCGCCGAGGCGCGTCGCCACCTCGCACGCGACCACCTCTTCCTCGCGTTCGTGGGCGCCCACAAGGCACTCGGCCTCGCGCCCGAAGACCCCGACGCGCTCGCGCTGGAGGCGCAGATCCGCACACGGCTCGACCGCGTCGCCGCGCTGCTCGACTCGCCGCTGGCGTTCCTCAAGAGCTGGAGCGCCGCGCAGGTCAAGACTGTCGCGCGCCGCGCCCGCGCCCACCTGCGCACCGCCCTCGCCGCCTATCGAACGCGCAAGTTCAAGGCGGGCGAGAGCGCGTTCCTGGAGGCGATCACGGAAATCGACAGCTGCGAGTTCGGCGATGCATCGACGGAGCTGATCGATCTGCGCGAGACGATCCACGAGCAGTGGCGTGCGTTGCGCGAGCAGCACTACGGCAAGCAGCGCGCGGAGCCGCGCGTTCCGGTGCGGGCGCCGCGCGGGACACCCGCCGCCGACTACCTGCGCCAATTGCAGCGGATGCTCGACTTCCTCTCCTCGACGGAGCACGAGTACCGCCTCATCCCGGTCACGCCGGGCCGCGTGAGCGTCTCTCCGCGCGGGCAGGTTCCGCCGCCGCGCGGTTTCGTGCTGGAGCGCCACCCGACGCCCTCGCGCTGGACGTTGGCGCGTTTCGCGCACCTCTACCTGCCTCGTCACATCGAGCCGCGCTCGTGGACGACGCGCGGCAACTTCCTCGATACCGCGGGCGCCATGCTCGTCGCCCGCAACCGTCCCGACGTGCTCGACAAGCTGCAGCGAGAGATCAAGCTGCTTGAGGCGCCCACGCCGGGGACCATCACCTGCGAATTCGTGCTCATCTCCATCCCCGACGACGCGCTGCGGAAGTTCGCCGGGAAGTTCGGTCCGCTCCGGAACATGGGCACGGGCGAGGACCCCATGCTGGGTTGCGTGGTGCCGCCGGAGATTCCCCTGGAGCGCATCTGCGGCTGGCTGACCGACGAAAACGTAGAGGTGCACCTCGATCGCGACCGCTTCGAATTGCGCCTCCCCAACGGTCGCAGCGAGACGCTGCTTGCGGGGCGGCCTATCGAGGCGGCGCACGGCTATCGCAAGGAGCGCCTGCGCGCGGCGCCCCCCTACCAGCGCAACTACGGCGTCCTGCTCGACATGCTGCCGTGGCAGCGGGACGGCGCGACATCGCTGGCGCTGCGCATCGCCGTCCGCCAGCCGATACCCCCGGTCCCGACCGATCGCGAACGCACGGTGCCTCGGTTCCTGACGCAGAGCCTGGTGGGCTACGCGGACCTCGCGCCGGGCGCGACGCTGGCGATAGCCGGCCTGGTCGATCCGTTCGCACGCGCCCGCGGGGAGCGCGGCGGCGGGGGTTCGCTGCTCGTGCTGCTGCACATGCCGTCTGGCCGGCGCACGGCACCCGCGACCGCGGCGGCGGACGCCCTCGAGATCGACATCAAGCGACTTCTCTACGATGTCCACAAGGACGATGCCGGCCCGGTCGTGGACGCCGAAAAAGGTTTCGTGCCGATCTCACCGCTGGCAGGTTTCGAGAACCGCGCGCGCTTCCTGGAGGCGCGCATGCGAGAGATCGTCCCCGACGTGGACCTCGATTTCGACTGGGAGGCGGCCGTCGTGCGCGTGCGGGCGGCGCATCGCGAAGCCGTCGAAGGGGCCGTGGCCGCGCTGGAGCAGGACGCACGACGCGTCTACGTCGTGGACCTCGAGGCGCGCGCGGTGAGCACCTCGGCGTTCCAGCGCTGGATGCGGCGCGAGAACGTCGCCACCAAGGCGTGGGGCAAGGCGGAGCTTGCCGTCGTGGACGCCGAAAGTGGCGCGACTGTGCTGCGTAACCTTCCCGCCGCGCAGAAAAACGATCCCTTCACGCCGCGCACCCGACGCCAGCCACTCCTCGCTCGCCGCGGCAGCCACCGTGCGGGAACGGGTTGCCCGCATGTGGCGCGCCTGCAGGCCCAGCACGACCCATCGGGAGCGCGGCGTGAAGGGATCGTT
>Ga0164315_10001042_pt1 | contig 20439 bp, 18 predicted proteins | sample GuaBasSedimGuay6_FD_113737 | JGI IMG/M metagenome (GOLD analysis project Ga0164315, IMG submission 113737) | Subseafloor sediment microbial communities from Guaymas Basin, Gulf of California, Mexico - Guay6, Core 4569-2, 0-3 cm | ecosystem: Environmental > Aquatic > Marine > Hydrothermal vents... | reverse complement strand
GCCATTTAGAGTTATCCATATTGAATTCACCGTTATAGATTAGGATATGATGAAAAATTATAAATTTTTAATTCTTCTAATTGCTCTTATAGGCCCTTTTGCTTATTTCATTCTTCGTAATAATAAGATAGACCACCTAGAGATAAGTAAAAAAACAATTCCTGTAAAAGATAAAATAGTCCCTCATGCTCCTAAGATTTATTCTCTTTTAACAACTCCCTCAAAAGAGAAGAAGGTTCCAAGAATTTTTGGCAGAAAAATTATGGGACTAGGTAATAAAAAACTTCCTAAAAATCTAAAAACTGTTAACAAATATAATCCTATGTGGAAAAACCACCTTACAAAATACTTGTTAAAATTCCAAAATCCTTCAGTAGATGTGAATGTTAAATTAAATGATGCCTATATTATGATAAAAAATAATCAAGGTCGTTTTGTAGAAGAAGTTATTATCAATTATTTGGAAAAAGGGGAACGTATCTCAAGTTTTCGGGCCATCGTCGACTCAGAAACCGGTTTCATTTTAAATACTTTTGATAAAACAATCATCCAAGAAAGAAGAAGACCCTATCCTCGACTCTCCCCCACCGGATCGATTAAAAATTCTCGGGCGCGAAGAATTAAAAAAGATTAAAAGGAACACTTACAGAAAGTAAGATGTCATTGCTGGATAACTCACTATCGTAGGTCAAATATTTATAATCTACATTTAAGGCCAAAAAGAATAGCCTGGCCCCAACCCCTGCTGAAAAACCTTGTCCCTTATCTTCATCTCCATTTTCCAGTGCCCAGGTACTAGAAAAAACATAGCCCACTCTAAAATTTAACATCAGCGGCAACCATGCACCGATAAAAACACCGAAATTTGTCACATCAACAGTTGCCCCCTCAACGCTATCAAACTCAGGTGTCATAGATTTCCAATCAGCATCAACGCCCACCATAAGGGTCTTAAAAATCCAACCTACTCGTCCCCCTAAATCCCAACTGTTAAAATCAACATCAGTGGTCTCCGTTTTTCCCACACCAAAATCCCAACCTAAATAAGGTTCAATTAAGAGTCCGGCATGGGTAATGCTAGAGTAAGAAAAAAGCAGGATAATTAAGATTTTTTTCATAAGGTCTTACCTAATCCATCCACGGATCATGCTGTGGTGCTGGAGTAATCATTTTCCCTAGATCAAAAGGGAACCCAAAAGAAAGTACAATTTCGCCTGGATTAAATTTTTCTACTGTAGCGCCATCAAGCTCACTATAAAAGAACATACGATAATCAATATTAAGCGCAAAATATTCCATGAATTGCCAGCCGATCCCAAGCCCAAAGGCCTCTCCGGTAGTTTTATAACTAATATTCTCTTTCATACCTGGGTTAAAACTTATTAAGTCATCTGACTTAAATTTCCAGGTAGAGTCCCAGTACCAAGTCGCCCTAAAGCTCCATTCACCAAAGATAAGACCTGCAAAGGCGCCAAAATTATATTTTTGTCTTTCAGGATGGGCCGTTCCAGTGCTTAATTCATAATCAGCTTTCTCAGACATATAATCACCATCAACACCAAAGGTGAAATTGCTCATCCTGAATCCAATACGCATTCCTGCATCAAACCCATTATAAGTGACTTCTGTATCCCTAGAGGCCTCAACATTTGGATCTTCACCAGTTATACCAAATCCATATCCTACATAAGGCTCTATTAAAAACCCGGCCTGAGCGACACTTGTTAGAAAGAAAAATGAGACCAAGATTAGTGGCCATCGTTTGAAAAAGTTCATTGCTCCTACCTCCATGTAGATCAATCTTTTAAACTATATATAGAAAATTATAAGGAAAATTAACCGATTATAAAAACTAAAAGTACATTAGTCGGTTAAATTAAAAGGGAGTGAAACTGTAAACAATAGCTCTTTTGGTTTAAACCTTTTTTCAGAATCAACTTTTTCGTCTTTAAATTTATTGTAGGAATAATACTTGTACTCAAAGTTAACTGCTACCCAGTCATGCACTCGCCAACCTATAGCGAGACTAAGGCCATTTCCCGACCAAGTATCACCATCATGAACAATATCATATTCCACAAGGTCGCTAGGGATTTCAGTAAACTCATATCTGGTTAGAGGGAAATAGGTGAATCTGGCATTAATATTATTTTTGAGCCAAACTCCTACAAATATCCCAAAGTTTATCATTTGAACTTTAGGTTTTATTTCTATAATTTCTTTGGTGTCGGGATCCCCTAGAGTGTAAGTAGGTTTCATTATGCGCCAGTCAAAATCAAAACCGGCCATAAAAATATCATAGACATATCCAGCTCTGGCACCAAAATCCCAACCACCATAATCAATGATTAGCTCACTATCATCTGCTAATTTCTTTTCTAATGCTCCGACACTGGCAGCGTAGCCGCCATAGGGCTCTAGTAATATACCTGCATGAGCTCTACCAATTCCTAGAAACAGCAAAGCTATCATTAATTTTTTGCGACAAATTCTCATAAAAACCTCTAGATAACTTAAATGCTATGAGAGAGAGAACTTCTAGGCTCTGCGCGTAAAAAAGGCGCCTGGTGTGAAAAATATAAAGGATTTTTAGTATCGACTGCTTCTTTCACCAAAAAACTCAAAAGGAAAACTTAGAGATACTAATAAATCGCTAGTTTTTAGCTCATAACCGTTGTGCTCATCATAAGTGACCATAGAGTATTCAAGGTTTATGGCAAGCCAATCAAGGAATTTATAGCCTAAGTCTGCGCCATAACCTGCGCCACTCAAAGCATCTCCATCTGCTATACCTGTTGCACTACTATCTGCTGTTAAATCAGACATAAAGAAGTACTTACCTCGGATAATCCACTGTTTCCGACTTCCAAGATGTATACCAATAAAAGCGCCTAAATTTGTGACTGTACTATCTAGACTTGAACCACCAGAAAACTCCATTGTTGGAGTTTTCCAATTATAATCTACACCTGCACTTATCGAACTAAAAATCCAACCAAGCCTACCACCAGCTTCAAAATTAGAAAAACTAATATCTTCGGTAACTCCATCGACTATTTTTTCTACAGAGCCACTCACACTAAAGCGATAGCCTAGATAGGGCTCAACAAGCAGTCCTGCATTAGCGGTCCCTATTAAAACAAATATAGATGACCAAGCTATTAATCCTTTTTTCCACCAAGTCTTCATTACAACTCTCCCTAATTGAATTCCTTTTTATTTTAACTGATAAACACAAATAAAAACAAATTTGAATAGAATAAGATTCAATTTTAGTAAGACCTTTTTAGTCAAGAAAGTGACGTGAATTTTATTTTAAAACGAAGATATTTATTGTCTAATATATAAGATAGATTTTTCAGGGGAATATTTATGGAAGATGGTATTGAAGAAGAACTAAAAATTGCACAGGAACAAGATGCTGAACCAACCAAAATCAGCGCTAAAATCTTTCGAGAAAAAATCAAAACGCTTAATCTTAAGACCGTTTTAACTGCTGATGAAAAAACCACTCTTAGTGAGGCGGTAATAATGATGCAGAAAAATGAAGGCGGATCTCTGGTTATTGTGAACAAAAAAAACAATGTACTTGGCATCCTGACCGAAAGGGATTTTCTAATGAAAGTCCTAGGTAAAGTTAAAAATTGGGAAAATGAGCCCGTAACCACTGCCATGACTCCTGATCCTTTTTGTCTTCACTGCAATGATATTATCGCCCACGTAATGCATAATATGCACATCGGTGGCTATAGACATATTCCCGTCGTAGATAACGATGATAAGGCCATCCTGATTGTTTCAATTAAAGATGTAGTGAGTTTTATTTTCGAGCAGTTTCCGACAGAAATAGATAATATTTTGGATGAGCCTTTTAAAGGAAAGCATATAAGAGAAGGGGCCTAGGCCCTTTCCTGGTAATCTTTTCGCAGAACTCGCCTCATTACTTTATTAGAGGCAGTTCTAGGCAGAATTTCGCTAAAAACCAAATTTGATATTTTAAAAAGTGGATTTAAATTTTCCTTAATGGCCTTTTGCATTCGAGATAAATAATCATCGCTCTCAATATTTACCACGGCATAAACAATGAGTTGGGAAGGGCCTCCATCTTTTGGACTTACAGCAATAGCAGCGGTTTCAACTACCCCTTCAACTTTATTAATAACTCTTTCAATATCAGTTGAGCTGGTCTTAATGCCCCCAAGATTCATCGTATCGTCAGCACGACCTTGTCCTTGATAGTGCCAGGGAGAAATTTCTCTAATTTGATCTCCATGCCTGCGTAGAACTTCACCATTTGGGCCTTTGGGAGTGTCTTTATAATACACTTCAAAATGATCGCGGTTTAAAAGTGTATTTGATAATCCAAGGGAAGGTGGAATGATATAAAGTTCACCTTCAGGGGCCTCTTCATTACTTTCATCTAAAATTTTAAAATCAAGTCCTAATGCTGGAGTTGAAAAAGTTCCTGGTGATTGTGGTTGAACAAGAGTTCCCGTAATGTAGGCCCCACCGATTTCTGTTCCGCCACAATATTCAATAACCGGGCGGTAGCCCGCGAGTGACATAAGGAAGAGGTAATCTTCTGCATTTGAACACTCTCCAGTAGAGCTAAAACATTTGATAGCAGAGAAATCTACATTCGCCATACAATCTGTATTTTTCCAAACTTTTACAATGGAGGGTACCAGTCCCAAAACGCTCACTTTTGCATTTTGCACGAATTCACCGAACTCTCTTGTAGTTGGCATTCCAAGATAAAGCGCAATAGTTGCCCCGTTTAAAAAAGCTGCATATATGAGCCATGGCCCCATCATCCAACCTAAGTTGGTAGGCCAGGCGACAATATCTTGGGGTTTGATATCTTGATGATAAAATCCATCAGCACCACATTTAATCGGTGTTAGATGGGTCCAGGGAATGGCCTTAGGATCGCCGGTGGTGCCAGAAGAAAACAATATATTTGTAGCATCATCAGGATTACAAGTTATAGACTCAAAATCATTACTTTGCTCATCTATAAAATCGTCAAAAGCGATATCCCCCACTTGCATATGCTGATCATAATTTACTAGGCAGACGGTCTTTACTTCTCCCGCTTTTTTTACTTTTTCATAGAGGGGAATTAACTTACTACCTCTTTCTAAAAAGTCTTGGGTAAAAACTAATTTGGCATTAGATATTTTAAGTCTCGTAGCGATCTCATCTGCTGCGAAGCTATCAGCGATTGAAACCGCTACCATTCCAGCTTTTACAATTCCCAGATAGATAAATACAGACTCCACATTCATGCCCATATCAATAGCAATGGCATCGCCTTTTTTAAGACCTAAAGTTGTTAGACCATTTGCAACTTGATTTGCTTTTTTCTCAAGCTCGCCATAAGAAATAGTTGCGAGATGGCCGCCTTTTTTTTGAAAAGTTATGGCAGTTTTATTTGGGTCGTGATTAAAACATGAATCTGCAATATTTAATTTGGCCTGTGGCAGCCAGTGAGGATTTTCCACCCCATCTTCAAGATTTAGGATCTTTTCATAGGGAACTTTGAATTTGATATTTAATTTTTGGATAGTCTTTTCCCAAAAATCCTCTTTTCTATTAACCGAAAATTGATGAAAGTCCTGATAATAGGGAATATCAAACTCTTTTGCTACCTGATCGATATTAGTTTCTCTAATTTCCTCATCAGATGGGATCCAAGCTGGAATGGGGCCCATCGTAACTTCATCCCAGTCTGAAAAAATCAAGTCATAAATTTTTTTATGATCTTCAAAAGGATGGGTTCTGTTTAAAATTTCCTGAGATATTTTTTTCCAGGCCCAGTGAGGGGCCATTTCACTTTTTATTTTTTCAATCAATTTTGGATCTAAATCAGACTTAAGCTCAAACATTATCAAGCTCCTCTGCTTTCCCACGTAAATCTTCCTCAAGCTTGGAAATTATCTTTTCATCAATTTTTGGAACTAGTGCTTTTGGTGCCTCGGTAATTTTCATGCCATTTGCAAACAACTCATCAAATACTTCTAGCTCTCCAGAGTAAATCTTTTTTCTGTGAGTATCAGTTAGTGCTATATCAAAGTAAGAGAGAATCTTTTTTGAAAGCCCTGGAACGTAGGGTGATAACAAAACACCCAAGGTCATAATTTGAATACTTGTTAGGGCAATAGTTTTTTCTGCTTCATTTGGGTCTGCTTTAAATTGTGCCCACGGAGCAAGATCTGAAAAGAAGGTATTGGCCATTTGTCCCATGGACATAATCTGTTCAATCCCTTTTTTAAACTCTTTTCCATCAACAATACTTTTATGTTCTAAAATCGCCGTTTTAAACTTCTTGCCGATTTCAGTTTCTGAAAACCCTGTTAAATATTTGGCATCTAGGCCTGTTTCCCAATTTTTATAAGCAAATTTAAGACAACGATTGATTAAATTTCCAATATTATTTGCTAACTCTCCATTAATCTTGGCGGCAAAGTCTCTCCATGTGAAGGAGGAATCAGATTGTTCTGGAAGAATTGATATTAGATAGTATCTAATAGCGTCTGCTCCAAATTGTTCAAAAGCACTATCTATATCAATGTACCAACCAGTTGACTTAGAAAATTGCTTTCCCTCAAGATTTAAGTATTGATTAGCAGGAATATCTGTCGGAGGATTTATTCTACCTGATTCCATCCCCATCACGGGAAAAATCACAGCGTGAAAAATGATATTATCTTTTGCTAGAAAATGAATTATTTCTGTATCATCATTTTTCCACCAATCTTTCAGATAGTCCTCATCACTTCCAATTTTTTCAAGGTATTGTTTTGTGTTTGATACGTAGCCAATGGGAGCATCAAACCAAACATAAAGTTTTTTTCCCGCTGCTTCTGGGAGAGGTACATCGATCCCCCAATCAAGATCTCGAGTTATCGCTCGATCGTGTAGACTTTCCCTCGTTAGTGAATCAACGAAAGGATAAACTGTTTTTCGCCAGGTATTTTTCTTGGATTCAAACCAGGCCCGATATTTTTCATGACATTTTGAAAGTTTTAAATACCACTGGGTAACGGTAATTTCTTCAATATCATTACTGCCACATATCTTACAAACCGGTTCGATTAACTTAACTGGATCAATCCAAATCCCACAGTTTGGACATTCATCCCCTCTTGCTTGGGTATAACCACATTTATAACAAGTTCCTTCAACAAAACGATCTGGAAGGTGATTATCACAGGCCTTACAATGAAGTTGTTGATTATCGTTAGGTTCAATTAATTCTTTCTTATATAGCTCATCAAACCACTTGATAACTTCTTCCGCGTGGTAAGACTCACTGGTCTGACCAAAAAAATCAAAATTAACATTAAATTTATCAAAAACTTTCTTATGTTCACTATGCCAATAATCTACATAGGACTTATAGTTTTTTCCTTCTTTCTTAGCGTTAAGCATTATCGCTACGCCGTGCTCATCTGAGCCGGATATATGAATGACCTTTTCACCTAATAACTTTAAGTGTCTGGTATAGATATCAGCGGGAAGATAGGCCCCAGCAAGGTGTCCAAGATGAATTGGGCCATTAGCATATGGCAGTGCAGAAGTAACCAAATATTTTTTCATGACTATTTACCCAAAGTTTTTAATTACGGCCTTTTTAATACCATGATAACGGCACTCAGTCTAATGAAGTGCGGTTGGCGTTGTGGGAAGGATATCATAGATTATCATCCAAATGATTTTACTCAACGGACTAAATGAACCGCAAAAAGAGGCCGCAAAAACCATCGATGGGCCTTTACTTATTTTAGCTGGTGCCGGCTCTGGAAAAACCAGAACCATTACCTATCGAATGGCACATATGGTGTCTAATCTGGGCATACCTCCAGAGAGAATTCTGGCATTAAGTTTTACCAATAAAGCTACGAAAGAAATGAAAGAGCGGATGCTTGAATTAATTGGGTCTACGTCTATCACCCTTTCAACTTTTCATTCACTAGGTGTTTCGATTTTAAAAAAAGAGGCCGAAAAGTTAGGTCTCTCAAAAAACTTTACAATTTTCACTCCGGTAGATTCTATTGGAGTGATTAGGTCCATCTTAAAAAACTTCAAGGCCGAGAAAAAATTTGATCAAAAACTAATTCTCTCGCGAATCAGTTTTTTGAAAAATAAAGGTATTGGAGCGGAAGAATTCGCCTCAAGTGAATTTTTTGATGATGATAATGCCTATGATGATGCGATCGAATTTGTCTATCGTGAGTATCAAAACAAACTTGCTTTCTTCTCCTGTATAGACTTTGACGATATTCTTTTTCTAACTCTTAAGTTATTTAGAGATAATCCAGATATCGCAGAAAAGTACTCCCGCATTTACCAATACATCATGATAGATGAGTACCAAGATACCAATAGTCTACAATTTAAAATCGTAAGCTACCTTACCAGCACCCATTCTAATCTCTGTGTAGTAGGTGACGATGACCAATCGATCTATGGTTTCAGGGGAGCGGAAATTTCAAATATCTTAAATTTTCATAAGACCTACCCCGAGGCAAAGATTATAAAGTTAGAAGAAAACTACCGATCCACCACACCAATTTTAAATCTCGCCAATAAAGTCATCGTACAAAATAAAAAAAGAAGAATGAAATCACTGTGGACCAAGAATGATTCGGGAGAAAAGCCGACCCTTTGGGCCATGGGAAATCCAGACCATGAGGCAGAAATCATTGCCGAAGAAATAAGAAATTATAAAAAAAATGGTGGCAAGTTTTGTGATATAGCGATTCTTTTTCGCAGTAATAACATCGCCCCGCCAATTGAGGATGGGCTGCGAGGCCTAGATATTCCCTATCAATATATCGGCGGCCAAAAATTCTATGAAAAAAAAGAAGTTAAAGACCTCATGGCCTATCTTCAAGTAATTCAAAATCCTTATGATGAAGTATCACTTCGAAGAATTCTAAATGTTCCCACCAGGGGCATAGGAATGGTTACACTGAAAAAATTCCTGGATAAGGCGAGTGAAGAGAAGGCCAGTCTATATCGGATAATGGAGGCCAATCCAGCGCTTGAGCCCAAAAAAGAAAAAGCTATTAGTGCTTTTATTGAACTTATAAAAAATGCCAAACGAGACTTTAAGACCTTATCACTTCCTATTGCTATTGAGAATTTCATTAAGAGTTTAAACTATGAAGGTTATATAAAAGACCAATATAAGGAAAATCCAAATCAGGCCGCGAGAAGGATTGGAGACGTACAAGGGTTTGTTGACAGTGCCAGGCGTTTCACCAAATCCAAGGCAAAAGAGATATCTTTAAAAAGCTACTTAGAATTCGTTTGTTTGCAAGATTCTCAAGATAACAATAAAGACAAAAAGGATAATGACGAACTAACCATAATGACTCTTCACTCATCTAAAGGACTTGAATTTAAACAAGTCTATCTAGTAGGTGCCGAAGAAGAAATATTGCCACACAAAAGAGTAATTAAAGAAGATGGTGAAATTGAAGAAGAACGCCGCCTTTTTTATGTTGGCATTACCAGAGCAAAGGAAAATCTTTTTTTAACTTATTGTAAAGAAAGAACCATCTACGGAAAAAAGTGTAACCGAAATAAAACCCGCTTTTTAGTAGAAATAGAAGAAGATAAACTATATCAAGATATCGATAGAACCAATTTTGGTCACCTGCAAAAAGAAGACATTGAAAAGTATAAGAAAAATTTTTTCTCTGATCTCATTAAAGATATGAAATCCTAACCCGGTTTTTTTTATCTTTTAAATATGGAGTATGATTTTTAAAAAGTGGCCATCCTTGGCCATTTTTCATTCCTCATGAATGAACATATAAAGAAGAAAAAGCTTAAAGGAGTTTAACTTAAAAAGGATTCGTTTCTCGCTTTTTTCTCTTATCTATTTAATTGTGATGGTGGTGACCTAAGCTGTCAATAAAGTGGAATCATCCGATTAACAACACTCGGGAATTAAGGATAAAATATGCTGACTTTAGAAAATGAAAAAATTTTAGATTATTGTATTAACAAAAGTAACACTCCAACGAAGCTTGCAGAAGAGTTAGAAAGTTATACCAAAGAGAAAGTTTCCATGTCTCAAATGCTTGTAGGAAAAATGGAAGCATCTTTTCTCGGCCTTCTCCTGCGAGCAATAAATGCCAAAAGAGTCCTTGAAATCGGCACTTTCACTGGTTACTCAGCACTGGCCATGGCCGAAAATCTTCCCGATGATGGAGAATTAATTACTTTAGATATAAATCTTGAGACCACTGAGATTGCTAAAAGTTTTTGGCAAAAATCCCCTCATGGAAAAAAGATTACTCCCATGCTCGGATCTGCCACGGAAATAATTCCAAGTCTCCCAGGAACTTTTGACTTCGTTTTTATCGATGCTGATAAAGAAAATTATCTTAATTATTTAAACATTTCCTTAAATAAGCTTACATCAAGCGGAATAATCGTTATCGACAATGTTTTATGGAGTGGGAAAGTCCTTGATAAAGACAGTCAGGATTCTTCCACCGAGGCGATAAAACAGATCAATAATTTTATCGCTGAAAATAATTCTCTCTATGGTACTCTACTACCAATCAGGGATGGTATATTTTTGGTAAAAAAGGTTCAAAATTATTAGACCTATAAAAACTTATCTTTCAAAAAGTCATTATAAAAACTCATTTGAAGTATCATTTTTTTTCATCATTATCTTATTTTTAATATCCTATACCTACTGGCAAGATCTAGGCGGTATGGCGGTTTTTTTACCTGCCTCCAAATTCTTAGTATTTACAAAAGGTGAATATTACCGGGCACTAACTACCAACTTAATTCATTCAGACTTAAAACATCTTATTTCTAATTCCTATATGCTCTTTTTCCTCGGAATCTTAATTTACAACTCTTTTGGATTTCTTTTATTTCCTTTTTTATCACTCGCATTTTCTATTTTAGTTACACTAATTAGTCTTACTTCTTACCCTGAACACAATATTTTGCTCGGGGCCTCGGGGTTGGTCTATCTACTAGGTGGATGCTGGGCCTCAATTTATGTTCTCTTAGATACCCGAATTTCTATCTTTTTAAGAATCTTTAAGGCCATAGCTGTTTCTCTCATTATCTTTTGGCCGCAAACACTCGTCAGGGAAGTAAGTTATAGAACTCATGCTATTGGTTTTATCGTGGGAATTATCACTGGAATAATTTATTTTTTAATTAAAAGAAAGTATCTAAAGAGTTTTGAAGAGTTTGCTCCTCCTGAGGAGCTCATTTTAGACGATCAAAGTGATCCTGAGTTCTTTGAGTGATTCCCTGAAATGCCGCCATTAAATCAAGCTGAGTATTTAAATCTCGTGATCCTTTAAGGCCTTTTTTAATCATTGTTAAAGCGGTAAAGCTATTTTTTGCTATCGTTTCTGCCAGCTCTTTTGTGTAAGACTTAAGTTCATCTGTCAGAAAATTAACTAGTCCCATTTTCTGGGCCTCTTCCGCTGAATAAACTTTGGCCGTTAAAGACATCTCCATCGCCTTGGCATATCCCACTACGCGGGGGAGAAAAAAGGTTCCACCATCACCGGGAACCAGACCAACTTTAGCAAAGGTTTCACCAAAGGAGGCCTTAGTTGAGGCCACACGAAGATCGCACATACAGGCAAGGTCAAGTCCGGCCCCGATCGCCGGGCCATTTACCATGGCAATAATAGGGGTTTGCAGCGCTTCTATAGCTCGGGGGATTTGTTGAATACCCTTCATATAATTTTGCCGTAACGTTTCAGAATCTCCGGCAAACATTCCACTTTTATCTTTCATCGCCTTAATATCGCCACCGGCACAAAAAGCACTGCCAGCACCAGTTAAGATAATAACTTTAACTTTTGAGTCCCAATCAGCATCTTTTAAGATGGTGGTTAAGGAGTCAACCATAGGTAGGGATATGGCATTTCTTTTATCTGGTAAATCAAGAGTAAGCCAAAGAAGATTTCCTTCTTTTTTTACTTTCAAATGAGTGAGATTCATTTTTCTCCTCTTGATAAAACTTTATACACTTTAGAAGATAGCTCTCTACCAATTTGTTGTTCCATGAATTTAGAAGCGGCAACTAGCTTATCTAAATCAACTCCTGTGTTTAATCCCATCGCCTCAAACATATAGACTAAATCTTCGGTTGCCACATTTCCCGTGGCCCCTTTAGCATATGGGCAACCGCCAAGTCCTCCGGCCGAGGAATCAAAAATATTAATCCCCATCTCTAAGGATGTCAGAGCATTGGCCAAGGCCATTCCGCGAGTGTCGTGAAAGTGCATCGCCACTTTACCCAGATCAAATGAGTTCTTTACTGCTTTTAAAATACTTTTGGTTTGCGCAGGATTACCAATTCCAATAGTATCCCCCAGGGCGATTTCATAAACTCCCTGGTTAAATAAACGATCCATTATTTTAAGCAAGACTGCTACTGAAGTTTCCCCATCATAGGGGCACCCAAAGACCGTTGAAATATAACCTCTAACTTTAATAGAGCTCGCTTTAGCGACATCTATAACTTTTCCAATCTTTTCCAGCGATTCATCAATGGAAGAATTAATATTTTTTTGATTAAAAGATTCAGAAGTAGCGGTAAAAACTGAAATTTCCTTTACTCCTGCCTCACTCGCTTTTTCCAGTCCCTTTAAATTAGGTACCAGACAAGGCAAACTTAAATTTTTCAAGCTAGAATCAGTAAATAATTGCTGGCAAAGCTCTCTGGCATCTTTCATCTGAGGAATTTTATCAGTTCGAACAAAACTGGCCACTTCAATAGTAGTCAGCCCTGCCTCGGACAACATTTTTATAAATTTATATTTATCAGCAGTGGCAATAACTTTTTTTTCATTTTGTAGACCATCTCTAGGTCCTACTTCAATAATTTTGATGTCCATCAATTCTCCATCTCTACTAATTCAATTCCTCCCTCGATTTGTTCACCTTCCTCAAAAAAGACTTTAATAACCTTACCATCCTTTGAGGCCTTTATGGCATGCTCCATTTTCATCGCCTCCATAATCAGTAAGGTATCTCCTTTTTTAACAACATCTCCAGATTTCACTAAAACAGTTATGATTTTTCCTGGCATAGGAGAGAGCATATGACCTTCTCCCTCCCCTTTTTTCTTTTTTCTAGCACTGACACTTTTTACCAAGACATCTTTGCCGCCAACGATTAAGTAAGTGCTATTTTTATAAGACTTGATAGGAACGGGGAAAAGACTATCTCCCTCTTTTAAGATCAGAGCATTTTGTGACGACCCGGCGAGGGAAAAACTATATTTTTCCCCATCCAGCTCAATGCTTACTTGTTCATTATCTTTATGAGCTTTAAAGACCACTTTCTGGCCGTTAACGATTAATTCACTCATCTTATATATTCCTAAATTCAGTTAAATTATCCCAAGGGCCTGCTACATCTTCTGAGTTCGCTTGTACTGTTTTTTTACTAAGATACTGAGCGGCCAGAGATAGGGCTAACTCCTCATTTGACAACTCTCTAGGGCCTAAAAGATCCTTAAACTCTTCTACAAAGTTGGTAAAGATTTTACCTTCACCAAATTCCGGGGTAGTGAGAATCCTTTTTAAATACTCTCTATTAGTTTTAATTCCCAGGAATGAAACCTCATCCAGGGAATGAATAATCTTTTTGCGGGCCATGTCTCGATTCTCTCCCCAAGAGATGAGCTTAGCGAGCATGGGATCAAAATTAATAGTAACCTCATTACCTGCTACATAGCCTGTGTCAAGACGAACATTTTTAAGGGTAGGAATACCAACATGTAAAACTTTTCCGATAGAGGGCAAGAATTCATTATCTGGATCTTCCGCATAAAGTCTCACTTCAATGGAATGACCAGTTTGTTTGATATCACTCTGTTTTAGAGGAATCTTTTTTCCCGCGGCAACTAAAATTTGAATTCTCACTAAATCACAATTGGTAACCATCTCAGTAATGGGATGTTCAACTTGCAACCTGGTGTTCATCTCCAAAAAATAAAAAGACTCATCTTCTGGTGAATAAAGATACTCAACCGTACCGGCACCACGATATTTAATCTCTTTAATAAGAGAGGCCGCCGATTTGGTTATTTCATCTCTTATTTTATCACTTAGATGAGGGGCCGGGGTCTCCTCTATAATTTTTTGATGTCTTCTTTGAATCGAGCAATCTCGCTCATAAAAATGCAGATAGTTTCCATGGGTATCTCCCATGACCTGAACTTCGATATGGCGAGGTTTTAAAATATATTTTTCAATTAGTACTAAATCATTACCAAAAGCATTTAAAGCTTCTCTTTTAGCACTCTCCAGAGAAGATATAAATTCCTCCTCTTTTAACACCAACCTCATGCCTTTTCCACCACCACCAGCAGAGGCCTTAACGATGAGAGGAAATCCTATTTCCTTGGCCTTTGCTAAAAGATGTAAGGGTTCTTGATTATCTCCGTGGTAACCTGGAACAAAGGGAATATCCATTTTTTCCAAGGCCTGTTTACAGCCAATCTTATCCCCCATAAGCTCCATATGTTCTGGAGTAGGCCCGATAAAAATAAGTCCCTCTTTTTCAACTAGCCTAGCAAAAGTTGCATTTTCTGAAAGAAATCCATAACCAGGATGAATGGCATCAGCATTACTTTTTTTTGCTATTTCAATTAATTTTGCTTGATTTAAATAAGTATCAGACAGCGGCCCGGAACCAATATTAAAACTTTCATCTCCATGAAGAGCATGGGGATATTCTTTTTCTATGTCAGTGAAAATTGTGACCGTTTTTATCCCCATCTCACGACAAGTGGAAATTATTCTAAGGGCGATCTCTCCCCGATTTGCTATTAATATTTTTTTAATCATCATTTAACCCAATTTGGGGCCCGTTTTTCAAGAAGAGCATTCATTCCCTCCTGGGCCTCAGGAGAGACTCTAAGTCTTGCTATGGTTTCACAGGTATAATCTATATTTTTTGCATCAATTTTTAAGGTTAAGTTCTTAATTAATATTTTGGCCTCTCTAAGCGCTATGGGGCCTGCTTTTAAAAATTGTTTCACGACTAGAGAAGTCTCTTCTCCCAGTTTGTCAGGTTGATAAACGTCATGAACCAGGCCAAGAGTCTCCGCTTTTTGTGCAAAAAAGATAATACCAGATAAAAAATAAGCGCGGGCATTAGTCTCACCTATTTTTGCGATAACATAAGGAGAAATTACCGCTGGAATTAATCCAAGGTGAACTTCAGGCATACCTATTTTTGCTTTAGAACTGCACAAGACATAATCACAAACTGCAATAAGACCGAGACCACCACCTAATGCGTGCCCATTAACTTGAGCTATTACTGGTTTTTGACAATCATTTATCGTTTTAAACATCGAGGCCAATTTTAAAGAACTCTCAAAGTTTTGAGATTCAGAAAAATCTTTAGAATTTTTCCAATCCTTTAAATCAGCACCAGCGCAAAAAGAATCTCCAGCACCAGTTATAACAATAATTCTTACATCATCATTTTTATCCAAATGCTCAAAGGTTGTAGTTAACTCTTCTATTAATTCTACATTTAAAGCATTACGGGCCTTAGGCCTGTTTAAGGTTAATAAAACAACGCCTTTATTATCAATTTTTTTATCAAGGACCATTATTACATCCTAAAGACACCAAATTTGGTGTCGGGAATTTTCGCATTTAAAGATGCCGAGATGGCAAGACCTAAAATATTTCTAGTTTGAGCGGGGTCTATGACACCATCATCCCAAAGTCTTGCACTACTATAATAGACACTGCTTTCTTCCTCGTATTTATCTAAAATAGGTTTTTCAAATTCGGCCTTTTCATCTGCTGACATTTCAGGGTTTCCCCCCGCCTGCAAATTCATATTCTTGACCGTGGAAAGAACACCTGCTGCTTGAGGGCCACCCATGACAGAAATCTTAGCATTCGGCCACATGAAGAGGAATCTTGGATCATAGGCCCTGCCACACATGCCATAATTTCCTGCTCCAAAAGAACCACCAATTATTACCGTAAACTTGGGAACCGCAACGGTTGAAACAGCTGTCACCATTTTAGCGCCATGCTTAGCTATTCCTTCCTTCTCATATTTTTTACCCACCATAAAACCAGTTATATTTTGTAAAAAAATGAGGGGGATTTTTCTCTGACCACAGAGCTCAATAAAGTGTGCCCCCTTAGTGGCACTTTCTGAGAAGAGGATTCCATTATTAGCGACAATCCCTACTTGATGGCCATGAAGACGGGCAAAACCACAAACCAAAGTGTTGCCATATTTTTCTTTAAACTCATGAAACTTTGAACCATCAACGATTCTTGCAATCACTTCCCGCACGTCAAAAGGTTTTCGCGTATCCTCATTAACAATTCCAAAAAGTTCAGAGGCCGAATAAAGAGGTTCACTAACTGTTTGTCCTTTTTTATTGCCCTCAGGAATATAATTTATGTTTTCGATTATATTTCGAGTGATTACTAAGGCCTCATCTTCATTTTCTGCATAATGATCAGTTACTCCAGATTCCATGCAGTGAACATCAGCTCCACCAAGATCTTCAGCAGTAACCTCTTCTCCCGTTGCTGCCTTAACAAGTGGTGGCCCACCCAAAAAAATAGTTCCATTACCTTTAACAATTACCGATTCATCGGCCATGGCCGGAACATAAGCACCGCCTGCAGTACAAGACCCAAGAACGACCGCAATTTGGGGAATTCCCTGAGCAGACATCTGTGCCTGATTATAAAAAATTCGCCCAAAGTGTTCTTTGTCAGGAAAGACCTCACTTTGCAGAGGTAAAAATGCTCCCCCTGAATCAACTAAATAAATACAAGGTAGACGATTTTGTTGAGCAATTTCTTGTGCCCTAAGATGTTTTTTAACTGTGAGAGGAAAATAGGTTCCCCCCTTAACCGTGGCATCATTGGCCACAAACATACATTCCACCCCATGAACACGCCCAATTCCAGTAACTACTCCGGCCGAGGGAACATGAGTTTGATAAACACTTTCTGCTGCCAAACTTGAAAGTTCTAAAAAAGGTGATCCCTCATCAAGAATTTTTTCAATTCTCTCCCGGGCCAAGTGCTTTCCACGACTTCTATGGCGTTCGACGGATTTTTCACCCCCGCCTTTTTTAACTGTTTCAAGCCTGCTTTTAAGGCCCTCTAAAAGACCCTTATGGTAGGTTTCATTTTTTTTAAATTCGGGAGATTTTTGGTCTACATGGGAGTCCAGAACATCCATTGCAATCCTCTTATAAAAAAGTATGAAAAACAGTATGAAAATTTTACTTCAATGTGACAAGTCATACCTCGTTAGTGACCTACGTCAGTGACGTAAGACGTCATCATGCTAACATTGCCAAAGAAAAAGAAACTTCTTAGTCTAGTCAGTATTTTAAAAAGAGAGATGAACATGAGAATTAAAACCGCTGCACAATATGAAGAATGGTACAAAAATGCCAAGGAGAATCCTGAAGATTTTTGGGGCGAAATGGCGCAAAACTTTAGCTGGCGAAGAAGGTGGGAAAAAGTCCAAGAAGGTGATTTCAACTCACTTGATATAAAGTGGTTTCAAGCTGGCCAATTAAACATCACGGAAAACTGCCTAGATCGTCATCTCAAAGATAAGGCCGATCAAGTTGCAGTTATTTTTGAGGCCAATGATCCTAATGAACCGGCCAGAAATATTACCTATAAAGAACTTTTTGAAAAAGTTTGTAAGATGGCCAATGTATTAAAAAATCACGGTGTTCAAAAGGGAGATCGGGTTTGTTTATACATGGGTATGATACCAGAACTCCTGATAAGTGTTCTGGCCTGTGCTAGGATTGGTGCAGTTCACTCAGTTGTCTTTGGTGGTTTCTCTAATCAATCACTGGCGATGAGAATCAATGATTGTGGCGCAAAGCTGCTTATCACTTGTGATGGTTCTCCTCGAGGCAAAAAACAAGTTCTTTTAAAAGATATTGCCGACTCTGCGCTTAAAGATTGTCCCAATGTTGAAAATGTTTTGGTCTTTAAAAGAATAGAAATAGAAGTTGCCATGAAAGAGGGCCGAGATCACTGGGCCAATCCTCTCATCGATGAGGCCTCATCAGAATGCGCGCCAGAAATAATGGATGCAGAAGACCCACTTTTCATTCTTTATTCTTCAGGCTCTACTGGAAAACCAAAAGGTTTAATGCACACTTGCGGTGGCTATATGGTTTGGGCCGGATTCACCTTTAATAATGTCTTCCAAATGGAAAAGGATGATATCTTTTGGTGTACCGCCGATATCGGTTGGATTACGGGACATTCCTACATCGCCTATGGGCCTTTATTAAATGGTGCTACTCAAGTGATGTTTGAAGGAATTCCCACATACCCGGATCCGGGAAGATTTTGGAAAGTAATTGATAAATACAAAGTAACTCATTTTTATACCGCTCCAACCGCGATTAGACACCTTGAAGGGTTTGGACTGGAGTATGTGAACAAAAGAGATCTCTCATCTTTAAAGGTTTTAGGTTCTGTTGGTGAGCCCATCAATGAAGAGGCCTGGAATTGGTACTCTAAACATATTGGAAACGGAAAATGTCCTATTGTTGATACCTGGTGGCAAACCGAGACCGGAGGAATTATGATCTCAGCGCTGGCCGGAGTCACTAAGGATAAGGCCACCTATACCACCAAACCTCTTCCTGGGGTAATTATGTCATTGGTTGATCACGAGGGAAAAGAGCTTGAAGGTGAAAGCGAAGGAAATCTTTGTATAAAAAAACCATGGCCGGGAATTGCCAGAACGATTTGGGGAAATCCGGAGAGATATAAAGAGACCTATTTCTCTACTTATCCTGGACTTTATTTTACCGGTGATGGGGCCAAAAGAGACAGCGAAGGCAATTTTAGAATTACTGGAAGGGTTGATGATCTAATAAATGTTTCAGGGCACCTTTTAGGAACTGCGGAAATTGAAGACGCCCTCAACCAACACAAAGAAGTTGTAGAGTCAGCAGTAGTTGGATATCCCCATAATATCAAGGGAAGTGGCATATATGCCTATGTAATTCTCGATCAAAACCAAGAGCATGAGAATCCAGAAGATCTGAACAAGGAACTCTCTAACATGGTGGGAACTATTCTAGGCCCTATTTGTAAACCTGATAAGATTCAAATTGTTCCGGCCCTTCCTAAAACCAGATCAGGAAAAATCATGAGAAGGATCCTTAGAAAAGTGGCCTCAAATAAGTTTGATGACCTCGGAGATACTTCCACTTTACTGAATCCTGAGGTAGTAGATGAACTAATAAAGCATAAGATTTAAGGAGTACTGAATGGATTATAGAATTGAAAAAGACACTATGGGCGAAGTTAAAGTTAAAGCGGATTGCTATTGGGGTGCTCAAACCCAAAGATCTCTACAAAATTTCAAAATTGGAGATGATAGATTTAATAGACCTATGATCCGAGCTCTTGGTATTTTAAAAAAAGGTGCCTGCGAGGCGAATCTTAAACTAGGAAAAATAACTGAAGAAAAAGCGATCCTTATTCGACAGGCAGCTGATGAAGTTATTGCAGGAAAACTTGATGCTCAATTCCCTCTAGTCGTTTGGCAGACTGGTTCAGGAACTCAAACCAATATGAATTCCAATGAAGTTATTGCCAATCGTGCTATTGAAATTGCTGGTGGAAAACTTGGTAGTAAAACTCCCATCCATCCCAATGATGATGTGAACAAATCTCAAAGTTCCAATGATACTTTCCCAACCGCCATGCATATTGCAGCGGTTGAACAGATTGAAGATCTCTTTTTTCCCGCTATTGATAAACTAACTAAAACGCTAGAAGAGAAAAGGGATAAGTTTAAAGACATCTGTAAAATCGGTAGAACCCATTTAATGGATGCTACTCCTTTAATGCTGGGACAAGAAATTTCCGGCTGGCACCAACAGCTGCTTAACGGAAAAAAATCAGTAGAGCAGGCACTTGAAGGTCTGCGTGAACTGGCCCTTGGTGGAACTGCAGTGGGTACCGGATTAAATTCTCATCCAGATTACGCCAAAATTTCGGCCGAAGAAATCTCTAAAATCTCCGGGCATAAATTCGTCACGGCCCCTAATAAATTTGAATCTCTGGCCGCTCACGATGCTATGGTTTTTGCATCAGGAGCATTAAAAAGAGTAGCAGCATCTCTGATGAAAATTGCCAATGATGTTCGTTGGCTTGCTTCAGGACCTCGTTGTGGAATTGGAGAAATATCTATTCCCGCCAATGAGCCAGGTTCATCTATTATGCCTGGTAAAGTAAATCCTACTCAACCAGAGGCGATGACTATGGTTTGTGTACAAGTTATGGGTAACGATGCCGCTATTGGCTTTGCTGGTTCTCAAGGAAACTTTGAACTAAATGTTTTTAAACCTGTTATGATTCACAACCTGCTTCACTC
>Ga0164315_10001041_pt1 | contig 20439 bp, 11 predicted proteins | sample GuaBasSedimGuay6_FD_113737 | JGI IMG/M metagenome (GOLD analysis project Ga0164315, IMG submission 113737) | Subseafloor sediment microbial communities from Guaymas Basin, Gulf of California, Mexico - Guay6, Core 4569-2, 0-3 cm | ecosystem: Environmental > Aquatic > Marine > Hydrothermal vents... | reverse complement strand
CTATATATACTTCATGGGTTAAGTCTATAACATATGGTCTTACTTTTCCACCACTCTTAGTTGTCATTACAGGTTTGCCTAAATTTATTCCTGATTCTAAGAAATGTTCTTCCTTAACCTCTTCTTTAGCTTCTACTACCTCTATTGTTTCAGGTGTAGCTTTTTCTAAAATATTACTTACATCTGATACGGTTTCAGCATAAGAGCCCAATCCTGTCATATAATCTATTATATTTGGAGCTACATCTAGTATATCAGAATACTCCATCTTAACCACATTCGCTACATCATCGCTTATGTTCTGTTCTATATAATCATTTATTACAGGAATGCTAGATATTTCCTTTCCACCAATTGTTACAGAAGACATTATCATTATACCTAATAATGCTCTTTTAATGTTTTTATTAATTTTTGATACAAGGTCTTTAAGTTTAACATGCACTTTAGCTGTACCGTCAATTAGTCTTCCGATATACTCACTAACTGTCTCTCTTGAGCCTTTTAATTTTTCAATTAATTTTTTCTCTATATTAGACAACTTAGCTTTAGATATTATACTTTTCTTTACTTTCTTTACCTTCTTACTTTCTTTTATCTTTCTCTCTTTCTTTGGAGTTTCTTTTATAACTTCTATTATTTCCTCTACCTCTTCTTTTTTCTTTTTATTATATTCAGCTTTACGTTTTTTATTCTCTTCTTTTTTTGTATCTCTTTTCTTTTGAGCGTCTGTTCGGTTTTTTATATTATCCTCCCTGTTATCCTTATCTTTTTTCTTATCTATCTTCTTTTGCTCAGATTTATTATACTCTTCTTCAGCTTTAGCGTGAGCTTTATCAAACTCTTTACTTTTCTTATCAGCCCACGCCTTTACTTTCTTAACTATACCCTCCTTTTTAGGTGGCTTTTCCTTTACTATTTCTTGCTCACCTTTGTAACTCTCTTTCTCTTTGACTTGTTGTACGGGTTCTTTATTACCGTTGTCGCTTTTCTCTTTGGTGTCTTTTTTTTCTTCACTTTGTAAATTGCCATCTTCTTTTTCTTTTAATGTTAATTGATAAATCATATCTTGAGCAGTCTGCCCCCTTAATGTAAATGTTTTATCTCCTTGCTTATTGGTTACTTCCACTCTAGTGTTTTTAGGGAACTTTCCTTCCTTATTTGGTTTAGTGGTATGCTTACCTGTTGCAACTACTATTTCTCCATCCAGTGTTACATCTCCCCCTTTAGTGGATACCCTAGACTTATCTTGAGATATTCCCATCTCCTCTAAATCTCTAAATCCAATCTCATCTATGTTTCCTACCTCATATATATTACCTTCACTGTCCTCTATAACTAATGTTTTACCATCAAGGTACGCCTCTCCCTTAACCGGAGCAACTTCACTTCCACCTTGCTTAGTAAGAGTCACAGGTGTATCTACAATACTTAATACTTTACCTTCTTTATTTTTATATTTATTAAGGATAGTTTGCTTTCTAGTATATAGTTCTGAAATAATATTATCATTCTCTTTAGAGACATCTTCTTTCATTTCATCTGACATTTCTTTATTTCTGTCAATCTCAGATTTAATTGCTTCCCTTTGCTCTAGTTTTTCATCGACATTAATAAGCTCCTTTACATCACCCTCTTCCATACTATCTACCTTAGCAATTTCAGATTCAAGTATCTTTTTATTTTCCTCTTCAAGTTTAGCAATTCCTTTATTTAATATTTTTTCAATTTCAGTAGAGTTATCATTTTCAAGTTGCTCTTTAAATATTTTAATCTTCTCTAAATTAGTAGCTACATGTTCTCTATTCTTTCTTTCTGAAAAAGGTTTAAGTAGGTTTCCTGTAATAATTGGTGATGCATGCATGGCAGACCCCATGAACCCACCGGAAGCCATTGCGTCTCCCATCCCTCTATACAAGCTCACATCCTTATGACCCAATCCAAATTTATCGATTGCGTTTTGAAAATAACTTGTAAATCCTTCAGTTGTTGATTCAAGAGTTGTTGCTGTAAAGTTTCCTTTTACAAACTTACCAACTCCTTTTGTAAAGGTTTCTTTTGTTCCATCCTTTAAGATTGACCTATATGCTCTTTTACCTCGCTTTAAAATAACTGCTGTACCTAGCATTTCAAACCCTGCTTCAGTAATCCCATACCCTATTGAAGCTAAGGATATTTCTGTTGGTGTATATTTGACCTTTTTAGTCTCATTTTCAATCTTCATCTCCAACTCCTTAGTCCCTGCTGTTCCAACACCTATCATACTTGAACCAGTAGTGCCTCCGGTTGCAGATATTACAGCTATAATCCCTAACTGTTTTGCGATTTGCTCAGATGCCCACTCCCCAAAGTCTGATGTGGAATTTATATCAGCTATTTTTAAATCTTTTCTTAACCCCTCAGATTGACCTCTAACATATTTAAGCGCATCTTTATTGTAATCTTCATTTCCAACCCACTCTGCTACATATTGCTCTCTCTCCTTTTTATATTGCTCCTTATCGAATATATTTTTACCCGCACTAACTGACATTAAAAGTGATAGCCATGCCTTACTTCTTTTTTGTTCAAACCCTACTGTGTGCTCTGTTGCTGCCCATCTAGCTTTCCCCCAAAAGTTCTTTGAAGAATCATAAGTTCGTTTGAATAAATCTAATTCATCGTCAAACGTACTCAAGTCTTCAGAATTATCTTCTATTTTTTTATTGTTGGAGTTAACATTTTTCTCAATAGACTCTGCTTCATCAATTACTGCTTTCCAATCGGTATAAAACTTCTCAGTAATGTTAGGGGTAGTTCCTTTTTCTTCAGCATTTTTATATATTCTTTCATACTGTAGGTGAGCCTTTGTTAAGTTTTTATATTGTTCTTCAAGTGTTGAATTAAGAGCCATAATGTTCATGGTCTCTTTGCTTAAGTTTTCTGCTCTATTTAATGAATATTCAAAAAGGGCTTGTCGCTTTTCATCAGGTAAGTCTTTAATAAAGTTAATCTGTTGTGGTGCTATTCCTTTTTCATCTTTTATTTTAGAAATAATATCTTCTTCAAGAACCCCTAACTTCTTGTATTTATTATATGTTTCAGCTACGGGTTCATTGATTGACTCTTCACGTAAGTTTGTAAAGTACTCTTTAGCTTCTTGCTCTCTACGGGTTTGCTCAGGTATCCCATCTTCTCCATTCACTTCCTTACCTAGTTCTTTATCACTAAGTTTTATCTCCCCTACTTTCTCTTCTGTAACCAAAGGAAACTTTGTAGTCTCTTCCTGTATAGGTAAATCCGATTCTTGACGAGTTGAAGTAAGTTCTCCATCGTCTTTTTTTTTTAAGTTAAAGTTTTTAATATCTCCTACATCATATCCTTCAGCGTTAAAGAAAGTATGCAACTCTTTACCTTTTACTTCATCTGATAAGGCTGATTTAAAATTATCAATATCTCCTAAATCATAACCTTCTTTATTGAAAAAGTTATATAGCTCTAATGCTTTTTCTTCATCCATATTAGTTACTTATTGGTGTAGATTTCTTTTTATTATTAGATTTTTTATTTTTAGTATAAGTTTTCTTAGTTGGAGAATTATCTTCTAAGAACTTTTTAATTCCTTCTTTATCTGTAAGCTTGAACATTTTTTTATTTCCACTTTCTGCTGTTATTACAACTTCATTATCCTCAAACCACTTGTCCGTAGTACTGAATTTAAATCCATCATCAGTATATTCTCCTTTTAAAAAGTTTTTAGCTTTATCGGAGTCTGTTGGTAAATCATCTATCTTAGTTGTATCAATATCGGGAGACTCTTTCATGGTTGAAGATTTAGCTTTATCCCCTACTTCAAATTTACCACCTGTAGTTTGTCTACCTAACTCATATGTTGCTAAGACTTTATCAGGATTAGCTCCACCCTTGATGAAGTTTGCTATTTGCATTTTAGAGGCTTCTCCACCATCCAATCTCACAGTTAACATTTTATTCCCTACGTTATCCATTACAATTAAATTACCATCAACAATTACAACCTCACTTGAAACTCTAGTTTTTGCTGTGTCTGACCCTTCAGGTTGAGATGTTTGTTTAATGTTTTTTAATGACCCAAAAGCCTCTTCTTCTCCGGCATATACTCTATTAGTTATATCAAATAACCAAGTAGCACTTTGTTCATCTTTATTTCTAGTCCAACTATAGCTGTTACCTCCTGATTTTATTTTCTTTTCTCTACCATATTTGTCTTTGACAGCCTCAGTTAAGAAGTCTCTAACCTTATCTTTTTGTGCTATATCAAATTTAGTTCGTTGCATGCTAGTTGGGTCTAATTGATGCAGTACATCAGCTACAATGCTGTCATTATTTAAATATACATTTAATAAGTCGTCTAAGGCTTTTCCCTGCTTTGCTTCATCCCATTCATCATATGTTACAATTTTACCTCCGGTAGCTGTATCAATTACTTCTCTACCTAACTCAGTCGCTATGTCTGTGGCTCTCTGTTCAATATCAATTTCATCATATACCTCTCCACCTAGCAACTCTCTTCTATTTACAACATTTCCTAACTCATACCCACCATCATCTGTTTCATTATAGAACATATATACGCTCTCACCATTTTCATCAAGTTTTACCTTATATTTTCCATTTTCGTGTGAAACTTTAATTTCTCTCCAACGGTCTTTATCTACTCCACTTAACTTTCCATTTAATTCTTTCTGTAATAAGTCTTCCCCTATCTTAACCATTGACGTATTAAGCTCTTGTAAGTTCTTAACAGAGTTTTTACTCTTATTGAAAGCTATCTTAGCTTCTTCATCGTTGGGGTTTGATTTTAACTTTTCTTGTTGAGTATATAAGTTATCTCTATGTAATGACATTTCTTGACTATATGCATCGTTTAAGTTGCCAAACTCACTTTCTTGTAGATATGTATCTTCAGGAGTAATTCCATATCTCTCATCAAATGCTACCTTTGCAGCAGCATCTTTAGTGGCTCTAATCTTTCCTTCAGCGAGGTCTCTTTGATGTGCTCTTTGAAGCTCTGCCTCATCTTGTCCTGCTTTTAGTTTACCCCAATATTGTTGAGCTTGAGACATCCCATCGTTGATTGGTCTTAACTGTTGATATGCTGATGCTCCTGATACTTTTGCCATTATTGCTTAGTTAAATTCTTAATTATATCTTTGTGATTCTTGACCAAAGTAATTTCCCCATCCTCCGGTTTCATCTCCTCTTTCTCCCATCTGACCCAATGCCCCAAAAGAGTTAGCTGCATCTGCAAATCCTTGATATTTCATCCCCATTCCTTGATTGAGTAGTGCTCCAAATCCTGCTAATTCGTCAGTCTGTCGCTTTTCTTTCATTGCTTGTATCTTAGTGCCATATTGGGCGGTTGACATATCAATATTTCTTTGTTGAGCATCAAAGTTAGCTCCAACTTCTCTATTAACCATATTTCTTTGGTTATACGCTTGACCGAGTCCACCCATTATTCCTCTTGTGCCTCCACCTCTAAATGCATCAACTATTGTTCCGAATCCCATATTCGCTTGCTCACTTCTTAAATCTCCACCCTGTCTACTTATTTGAGCATTAGTAAAGGGGTTTACTAAATCGTTCCATTGAAAGTTATCTATTCCGGATTGACCTTTTCCTTGCATTCTCATTCCTTCGCTCATTTTCATAACACTTGAGAGCATCCCCATTCCTACTGAACCGAATCCCCCAATACTTCCCATTCCAAGTCCTGACATAGTATTTTATTTTTTAAGTTATTTTAATCATTGTTGCAAAGATACGAAATTTACCCAAAACTCTTGAACACCTCTGAGTTAACCCCATATAGTTCAACCATCTCAGGAGAGTCAATTGTCATATCTATTTCCATATAATACCCCCGTATCATAGACCCTTCCATTCTACTATCTTTAGTAAATACTATAAACTCATTAACTGAAGGAGTATTTGTTAATAAATCTAATGTTATAGTTGTATCAGAATGTAAATCCACATTCCCTAAGAAAGATAACACTCCATTTGTTTCGTTTAGTACATAAAGCTTATCTCCATTAGATAGCGATTTACTTACATTATTTGAAAAAGTTAATGTTAAAGAATCAATAGACTCTAATCTACCAACCCCTTGAGTAGCCAATGTACTATAGTCTTGAGAGTTTTCTGAACGTCTTAAATGAGTATACCATTCGTTTTCTTTATTTATAAACTCCTTACCGTGTATATGTCCATTTGTAAAATTAGTAAGTATTGAGCAATCCCAAGCGTGAGTTCCTTCTATATTTAAAGTCTTAAACGCTTTAATGTCTGATGGGGAATCATTTAATACAAACTTTATACCTGATGGGTATTGCTGTTCGTAAAATACGTTTCTGTCTCCAACATGATGTTGATATATTTCACCTTCCTTTACTGTAAAGAATTTATTATTAACCCCTGTCATTTGCTCAGGAGAGAATGAATAAAAAGATGTCCATCCTTTTACCTTTTCATCAAACGTTAAAGTGTAGCTATCAAAATCTACATCTTCATTGTTTAAATGTAAAACATATTGGTCATAATAAGGGTCAAATGCCCCCATTTTTACTCCATTTAAGTTTTCTTTAAATCTATCCTTGAACCAAGTCCTCATTCCATTTGCTGATATTTCAACTAAACCGTTAGCTCCAAGCCTCAACACAGCTCCCCTCTTTACATCAGTGAAGTATAAATTATTACCATTGAATGCAAAGCTTTCAGGATTTCTACTTATTCCGTATTCTCCTGCATATGATACTGCTTGCCCTAATACATCGTCTACTATAGATAGATTCGTAGTGCTGTCTGCATTATATAATAAGTCTTTACCAAATAGTACTTTACTAATCTTATCTTCTTGGAATATAACAATATCGGTATCCCTAGAGTACATTTTCTGTATTGAGCCATATTTCTTTTCAATATCTTCTTTATAGTTAGCCCTAGACAAATTAAACTCATTTAACCCATTTATACTATTGTTTTCATTATATGGTTCGCTATAAGTTATATCTGCGTATCTCCTAATCTCTTTAAACCCATTTAAATCAACAGCGTTTGGTCGCAAGTTCATTTGTAAGCTTGCTACATTAAGTGAATCTTGATACTTGTAACTCTCTGCTCCATTCCCCATTACATAGCAGTTAAACGCATCTAACAGGCACGTTGCAGGTAAAGGGTCTATTGTTTGGTTTTGAATGTTACCTTGATGTAAGTTATCTACTATGTCAAATGTTAATCCTGTTTCATAAAATACTTCATCCTCTATATCATCAGCTTGAGTTTCAAATATTAAATCTCCGGTATTATATACTATAGATATAGTACCATCTATTGCAGCATAAACGTTCTCAGTCTTTAACCTCATGGTTAAATCATTAATTCCTCCCCAATTAAATCTATTGGTTGTTTGCTTTACCTCTGCTTCAAACACTACACCTAATGTTACAACTTCAGCATTATACCAATCTTCAAAGTTCGAGTAGTTTTCTTGGACAATAAATTGTCTATCATATGTAACTAATGACTGATTTGAAGTTAATCTATTTTTTACTTTAAATACCATATGAACTCTAGTTCCTATGTTCATATCATAGTTTATAAACCTTTCAGTTACAGGGTCTAGGTATCCACCTAATGAATTTATATCTAGGTTATCTGTGTTTCCTATATTTATTATTCCATGCCCACTTGCTGCTAATGGAGTACCATTATCATGGAGCTCTTGGGCATTCGCATCTGATTCATCCATTAAGAAATCCAACGGTTTAATCTTCATATATAGTCCGGGAGGCTCTATTACATCATTTCCATTTTGGTCAATATTCCCATTTATAAAATCTTCCTCTTTCTGAGTTACTTCTAGTACTTTAACTTTTACTAAGTTATCAACTACTCCTGACAAGTCTGATTTTACTATTAATACATCCCCTTCTTTTACTTTATTTCTATTACTTCCCTCTAACTTAACCCATCTAAACAGCCCATCTTCATGGAATATATTAATATACATTGTTTCATATTCCCCTTTATTTTGCTTTATTACAAATTTATATCTATCTGCCCACTCAGGAGGGTTATGATTTATATCTATTTGAATTTTATTTTGAGAAGTTGATAGGTTATGAGGGACTGTTATTGTATTTGTAATATCAGTAATTACCGTTGAAGACCTATTATATCCATCTAAATAAACCATTCCAACTTCATAGCTTCTATTACTCTTTAAGCTTTTATTTCCTCTTCCCTCACTAGTAGATATATCTATCGCTTCATCTACGAAGTCCCAAAAATGGTCTTCAGTATATGCGGGACTAATTCCATCATCGATTGTATAAGTTATATACGGAGCTAATATTGTTAATTCCCAAGCAATTTCATTTAATATTTTAAACCCTGTGTACGCTGTGGATATTGTATCATCAGGTACTACATCTTGTACATTTTGTTCAAATATTGAAGACATTACTTCCTCAACGAAGTAAATAAAGTCTGAATCTGCTGATAGCTCCGCTATATCTGTAAAGTCTTGAATTAAAATATAAGAATAATTATATATAAAACTTGCATTTGTTCTTGTTAAAACAATATTGAAGCTTAATACATCGCCTTCATTTAAACTCTGTCCAAAGAAATCCATTCTCCATTTATCAAAGTCTGCATTTTCAGGAAATAACACATAATTTAAAGATTTATAGGCAGTATCAGCACTCACTAAGTTTAAATCATAGTTCATAGCAACCTTATTAGTTGAGCTATCAATCATATTATATCCTTCTAAGTAGTTACCATAAGCTAGCCTATTACCTATGAACTCTTGAGTCTTTGATAATCTAGGAACATTGTCGTAAAGCCTAGATAGTTCATCAACAGGTAATATTTCATATTTTTTACTATTATTAAATAAGTGAGTTACATCATCATCATCTGCTAATATTTCATCTTCTTTATTTAATGTTTCAATGATGTAAACTGATGTGCTATTTGATTCTCTAAACACTAACTGAATATCTGTAACTCTCTCACTGCCAGTATTAAATTCAATTAATACTTGATTAAATACATTTTCCATTCCTGTATTCTCTGCTGTCTGATAATCTAATTTAAAAGCTTTAGGAAAGAACTGATAATTTGAGAATGAGGATAGAGCACTATATTCCCCATCTAAGTATTTATATCTATACGCATAGCTTATAAATTTATCATCTAAGTAGTTTTCTAAGTTTACAGTTTGTTGTAATACGGTAGTGGGTGCATATCTTGGTGGCTTTTTTATAACTGAAATATCATCTTCTACAAAGTCATCTATTGGATAAGACTTAGCCCTAGCTATATTAAGTATTCTAGGTGCATTAACGTCATCTGTCCAAGCTAATAAGTCCTTACTTGAATCTCCATTTATTATTTTATTAACTCCTGTTATTAAGTAATCGGGATTGAATTTTAAAATGTTATTACCTGCAATAGTAGATTCTAATACTCTAGTTGTAGTTAAAGTCTCTTCATCAAACTCTATTACTAAATCCTTTTCATCAGATGTTATAAAATAATATATTTTTCTACTCTTCCCATCCTCTAGTTCTCCAATGCATTTAGCATTTGTAAGGTTGAAGTTTGAAACCTTAGTGTTACCTATGATATTTTCTACTGCACCCACATTAGAGCCTTCTGAGTTAGCTACTTGTATATTAAGGGCATCTCTATATACCCCCTTTTGAAGTAAACGTTCGTCTGTATCAGAATCCATCCTTCCTTGTAGAAAAGTATTTTGTAACTTCATAGTTTAATTATTTTAGCCAATTGGACTTTGAACGAATAGCCATAACTAATTCATTATATCTTATATTCTGTAATCTTCCTTTTGCTACCCTTTTAGCATTAGAGAAGTCCTTTTTAACATCCCTTATTACATATCTTTGTATTCCAAGTTTATTACTCAACAGCATCCAACGAATATAATTATATAATGACTGCTCTGCTAACTTATGAATTCTTATATCAGAAGGGCTTCGATATTCCAACCCATCTGAGATATACTCTAATACAATAGGTCTATCTTTTACTTGGGAACTAAATTTCATCACCCCTTGTCTTTTATCAATTGTAAACCATCCATTTGAGTTAGCCATTGATGCCTCTAATCCAAATCTCCCACTATGTACTTGACTTGTACATCCACCACTGCTACCATTAGCACATGTATCATCTATTACATATTGCATACATCCATCCGATAACAATGAGGGGTCATAGCTGTTTTTATCAGCCTGCAACCCTTCTCCATTCTCATCAAATAGGATGTTAAACTCATTATCTTGTAAGTAGTTTTTTGCTATCCTTGTGTCATTGTTTAATATCATAGGATGAAAATGACCACAGTCATCTACCCAAGAAACTCTAACATAATTTACATAATCATCGGGTAGGATTAAAGTTAACGTATCCGATAGTTCTGTTTCAATTGCTTTTATTTCCTTTAATGAATCATAGTTTAATTCTTGCAATCCTCTCTTAGCATGAAAAAGGATAGTATGCCTTTTTACGTTGTTTATTAATTTATCATCTCCCACATAATTCATTATGAAATTATTAATAACATCATCTAATGTTACATATTGATATATGCCATGTAATGAGTCATCTTCATAATATTCTTGCTGTGAATTGAAGGGGATGTTTGCGTTGTCTAGTACTTGCTCTATAGCCATTATGCGTTTTCTTTTTGAGTCTGTTTAATTTCTTTTGCTTCCATGAATTGAGCAACATCAGCTTCTCTTAATGAAATTCCAACATAAGATAATATCTTCACTATAATTGATGGTTCATCTGAAGGATGTATTTCTAAATCTTGATAGTCATCAGCAGAGGGGTTAAATAATGGGTTTTCAGAAACCTCTATATATGTCCACTTTGGAGTAAGTGGCTTTCTTAATGCATAACATTTTATAGTACTGTTTATTGTTGCGGGTAATACTTTTATATTATTATTGAATCTTGTATAAACAGGATACTCCTCAGTTGGTGGATTTAAGTTTGCATTCTCTAAGTTAATTAAATCCCTCTTACTTACTTCATCTATCTCAGCACCTGAATAAATCAAAGCTTCAATTCTATAAATTTCATCAGGGACTATAAATAAGTAATCTACATTATCATATGGAAGAGAGTAGTTATCTGAAAACCTATCTATCTTTTCTCTTATATTCTTAGGTATATCTGAATACTCAGAATTAGTTAGTCTTTTATTTTGAAAATTCAACCACTTATTGTATTCATAAAAGTAATCTTCAAACACCTCTAATTGAGCCATAGCACAAAATAGATTAAACTCCTCAGGGGTTATCCAACCTCTGTCCTCTTTGTTTATTATTGACAAAACTGTACTTCTCACATTATTAATCATCCCATATGTAGTTTATGTTCTGCAAAGATAATGAAAAAAGGGGACAACTTGCGAAACCCCCTTTTACTCATTGTGAAAATACTAAGTTAGTTATTTTAATTTAGCAGATATTCCTTTCATTACGTCCATTCCCTCATCTGTTTTAAAGTATGATGCTAATGAAGTATAAGGGTTATCTCCATATTTAAGCTTAATTATGATATCATTACTGTCTACCCAAAAGATAGTAGTATTGTCATCTTTTAATCCAATAATTGCCATATCTACAGCCTTTATTGCTAAATTTCTAAGCTTAATATCTGTGTCGTTTGATAAGTCTAAGAACTTCTGTGGGTGAGTTCGAGCGTAAATTAATACATCTCTTCGTATTTCAGAAGATGCCATTTTATCTACTCTACTTCTCCAAAGAACTCTAGCAATTGCTTCAACATCTGCAATATCTAAATCTAATGCAATTGATTGAGCATTAATCCCTACAGACAATTGCTCAATATCTTCTTGAGCGTTTTCTTCAGGGTCAAATTCATGATAGACCTTATTTGCATCAGGGTGATATATTGATAAGAACTCTTGTAGAACCGTATCCCTAGAATCTACTACTAATTTACCATCTTCGAAAATGATAGGCTCTAGTAAAGCATTATCATCTTGCATGTCTACAAATGGTGATTTCTGATTAGAGCAATATCTTAATGCTCTATTAGTTCTTCCATCAAAGTAAAGTAGTTGGTTATATTTTGTGTGTCTTGAGCGTAATTGAAAGCTAATTGGTGTAACATTTGAATTAAGAATATACACTCTATCTTTTATTTCTAAGCTCGGTACTTTTATAATCTTTGGTTGTGCCATTATATTTAATTTTAATTAATTTGATTAAAATAAGAGAAGAGAGGAGTTACCCTCTCAACTCTTAATTATTAATATTAGTCTTGAATTAATACGAAGTTATTAGCTCCAATAGTAACTAAGGCTCTTTCAGACAAGAATTGAACTTGCATAGCATCTAAATCATCAGTGCTTGCTCCTCCTGCTGAACCTGTAATCCACGTTTTGTACTTACGGTCTTCCGACTGTGATTTTCTGTACTTAACATGTAAGAAAGGCTTAGTAATCTTCTTACCTAAGATTTGGTCATATACAGTTTTTGTACCGGCAGGAACTAATAGTCCTCTAACTTTACCTGTACCTGTAAGATTTCCTCTTGTTGAAGCGTCATTAAGATACTTCCAATCAGTTTTATAGAACTCATAAGAACCACGATGGAAACTTGTAAATCCTAAATTCAACGCCATATTCTCATCGTTGTTGAACGCCCCGTAAGATGTTCCACCTGCTCCATAAGAATTTTGAGCTGCCAACATGTCATCAATAGCTAAAGACTGGTCTCTATCTATAAACATCATATTTTCTTGAATACTACCCTGTTTATCAAGACGTTTAAGAACGCTATCAAAATCTCCAATAGCAGTCATTACTCCTGTAAACACGTTACCTCTACTTCCAACAACATTAAGTACACCATGTGTACCTTGTGCTCCTGCTGTTTCAGCATCAGAGCCGGTTTCAGCCGGTACACCTTCTACCATTGACATCTCTAAATAATCGTCAAAACGCAAACGTGTTTCATGATTAGATTTAAGATACCATAAGAATCCGCTTCCGCCTCCTTCAGTTGATACTTCTACCCAACCAATTTGAGCCATATCAGAACCGCTAACTTCATACTTATCTTTAATGATAATAGGGTTGTTCTCGAAGAACTCAGGCACAGCTTCTAGTGCTCCAACCATTCCGTTTGTTCCCTTAGCGAACTCAGAACCATAAACATATATTTTCAATGCTGATGTTCCAATTGTCCACCCTGCTGCTGCAAATGGGGCTACTGTAAATGTATCATCGGTTTTACTATCAATGATACCTTTTTCTATAACAGTTCCGTCAGAAACGATAACTGTTTGTTTTGCTCTAAATACGTGACCTACTTCTGTAAATACGTTAGCAACTCTTGTTACTCCTTCATATTGTGTATGTAATCTACCTTCTTCTGTCCATTTAATAAGGTCAGATGTAGATGGATACTCAGCAGAGCAGTGTCTTAAAAATGCAGCGATTGTTCTATCGCCATATCGTTCAAACTCTTCTGAATATGTATCAGGAAGTTCAACTTTCAAAAAGTCAAAACTTGTGATATAATTACTAGATAACACAACGGGCTCACTTGATGGTGTCAAGCTATACGTTGGTGATGCTTCTAATGCCATATTATTTTTGTTTTAATGTTAATTAATAATGTTTCAGTTTAATTATTCCTTTTGTTGATTTAGCAGAACTAACGTCTTTAAACTTTTTCTTCTTATCAGTTGGAGTATGAACCCCTCTTGCGTTGAAGTTTCTGTTTTTTGAATCCTTCGACATATCATCTACACTATCTGCGATTCCCTGTTCATAAAAGAACTTTGCAAATTCATCAGGGTTTGACGCAATTGATAAAGCTCTATGATACCCCTCAGCATCGTTCATTAATCCTTTATCATCAACAAACTTATCTAACAGTGTCCCAATATCTAAATTACTTTCCTTCACTTTATTAATATCTGAAGGCTTGTAAACTTGAGATTTGTCATCTGATATTTTAAACTTGAAACCTTCAAATTTATCATTAAACACCTCGTTTGTCTTCTCTAAAAAGACATCTCTTTGGTTTTTTGCTAGAGACTGTGCTTTTTTAGCACTTTCATTATACAGTCTTTGGTTTTCTTTAAATGTTGATAATTCTTTAGAAGCATCCTTATCTACTGACACAGCAGGAGCAGAATACTTATCTTTCATATCATTAAAGAAGCCCTTAGCCTCTTGTATAAAATCTTTCTTGGCTATCTTCTTAGCCTGTATCTCATCTTCAGAGTCTAACTCTTCATCGAATGAGAATTTATTTTTTATTTCAAAGACGATTTCCTTATTTGACAAATGCTTTTTTGTAGTTTTTAAAAAACCACTCATTAGCTCATCATCTGATACGGAATCATAATCTTTATTTAAAAGAACGTAATCTTCAATACTTCTACCTGTATCCTCTTGGTACTTTAAGAGTTTTTGCATTCTTTCGGATAACTCAGCAGGTTTATCTTTTTCTTTAAAAAGGTCTTCTAATACAACTTCCTCTTTATTAAATTTACCTTTTAAATAGTTAACAACTTGTTCGTCTTCTAATTTAATTGGTTCAGGCTTTGGCTCAGGTTTTGGTTCAGGCTTTGGCTCAGGTTTTGGTTCACCTTCTTTTTCAATTGGATTAACTATTGCATTTCCTTCTTGGTCGTATTCGACTTCAACTTTTTTGAATTTCATTATATATAGATTTGATTTATAGTTACTGCAAAGATAATAAAAATAATTGATACATTTTAACTAGGTTCAAACTCCGATAAGTTAAACCCATCTAAGCTATCCTCATTAGATTCAAAATTAATTGGTTTTCCATTTACTTCTCGTTGCTTTATCTGCTTAGATTGCTGAGTAGCTTGAATTCTAGTTCTCTCATCTTTTCTATCTTCTTTTTCCTCTTCTTTATTTTTAGTTATAACAGCATCCTGCCCTCTAATAATCATATTAAGCTCAAACTCTTTTATCATTAGAGTTTCTTTAACCTTAGCCTCATGCTCTGTATTTTGAGCTTCTAATTGTTTTAAATTAGTATCTATTTGTATTTGAGCCAATGCTTTAGCTTCAATTTCTTTCATACTGGCTTGCAACTTAGCTTGGGTTGCTGCAATGGCTGATTGAGTTTGAGTTTGAGATAAGTGTTGGTTCTTAGCCATATCCTCCTCTAACTTACTTTTCCTTCTTATCTTTAATAATTGATTTGCTAATTTTAAATTATCAATCTGTCTAACGTCTATTGCATCTTCTAAGTATATTTGGTCTTTAGCTAATGACTGTTGTATATTACCTTCTAATGTAGCTGCTTCTTCAGCGTCAGGCGAAAGCTCAATATATATTCCAAAGTCGTGTAAGTGCAAATCTTTCATATCATCTAATATAGATACATTAGCTCTACCTAGCGATTGAATAAACTTTTCTCTATGTATTGGGTCTTCTAGTGCATCTGATATTCTATATGATAATGCTTCGGCTAACTTCTTAGTTATATATACTCCCGCATTTAATATATGCCTAGTAGCTGTATTTGAATTTAAGGCTGCTAGTTTTTGAACCCCAACTAACGTCCTAGAGTCCGGCATTGATGCATCTCTTGCTTCATTTATTCCGGTGACATCCCTAATCATTTGTAAATTATAATTATAAACAGTAATGAGAGATTGTATTTTATTCCCTCCACTATTATGACTTAATTCTTGGATAGGTATTTTCCCATGATTAAACTCACCTTCTGATGTTTGACTCCTACCAACAACACTACCTGTTTGAAAATACAGCTCCAACGCTTTCTTTGGATTGTAAGCATTACCATCTCCTAAGTTAACTTCATTTAAACCATCAGCATCTATAAACACTCCATCAGGAACAACTCTCTGAACTACTTGTTGTAGTTTTAAATGAGTTAGCTGTATTGCATCTCCAAAAGGAATCATTCTTCTAACTTGAGATTCTATAGTTCCATTGTAGTTTCTTGGAGCACAAGCTATATAGTTAGGAAGGGCTTTATTTGTTGAAGACTTAGGTCTCACCATATTCTCTAATAGCTCCCATCTTAGGATTATATCAGTCCCCAATACTGAAATTCCATCATACCATACATCAATGTTTCTACTAATTCTTTCAGAACCTCTCAATTTCTCAGTTGGTGGATTCCAATCTGATTCCTTCTTAGTAACTGTACTTCCCCCTCTTTTATTTTTTCTTTTTTTCCAAACTAGTTCCTTATTTGTTTTATAATTAAAAAATAATAAGTTAACTGTATGGTCGTCAAAGTTATCATCTCCACCCCTACTTATATTATGGTAGTTATCCCAATCAGAAGAGTTGTTTGAAATTATCTCTAATTCTTCATTTGTTAAGTTAGGATTATAATTTTTTAATTGAGATATTGGAACTTTCTTAACTTCTCCAAAATAATAACAATCTTCAAAGTATGGAGATTCTGTATATGAGTAAACCATATTTGAAGGGTCTACATATTCTGTTACTATTCCTTTTGAGGAATTATAATCATGTTTTCCAAACCCAACCCCCAATACAGCCGAATCATATGTTATTCTTTTCTTTATATCATCGTAATCATTATCTTCAAATATAACTTTTATAGCTTCTTCTTCAGCAATCTCTATACCTTGTTTATAGTTTAATCGCATGTGGACTTCCAACTCTTCATTGTTTCTAGGAAGGGTTTTAGGGTCATTAACAAAAGCATCAACTCCAAGCTCATTCTTTGCTTGCATTAACATCTCTTTAGCTAACATATCCTTCTCCATCTCAGTTATATATTTATTACGACTGTCTGATGCGACTTTATCTACTGATGTAGCTTTAATGCTATATAGTCTATCCTCCATTCCATTAACAATAATGTCAACAAATTTAGGAATTATTGGAATAGGAGTCCAATCAAGGTTTATATGAGAAAGGTCACCGTTTATAGCTATTTCATTTTTATATTTAGAAATTGGCTGTTCTCCTCTTGCATAAAGCCTAAGTCTATGGTGTTCAGCCCTATTGCCGTAATACTTACAGTCTCCTTGATAACGTCTAAACCATTCTCCCTCTATTGCCTTTTGAACTTCTAACCCAAAAGTTTTAGTTTCTTTGTGTGATTCTGACGACAAGGGGTCAGGAAATCCTACCTTATTAATTGAATATTTTTTATCTCCCATTTTATTGTTTTATTTCACTTCTATGTCCTGCATTGTTATAGTTAACAAATCCCATATCTATTTCTTTTGGTATTTGCTTTTTTAGATACTTGTGTCTTTGGAGTGCCATTAAAGCATATCCTGACGCAATTGAGGCATCATGTTTTGTTCTATTAGATATGTCAAAATGTGCCCAATCTTCTAATGTTTTTTGTAAATACATATTACCCATAGACCCAAAATCTCTAACTTGCAACTTCTCTTCTTCTTCGTTATAAACCCCAACATATTTTTCTATATAATCCTCTATCGCTGAAGCATGAGATATCTTCATATCTTCAGATGCACTTGGCACTCCTCCTAATTCTTTCTCTGATTTAGAAAGTTGTCTTGAATATTTATCAGGTCTATTTAATGAATACCCTCTATATCCATTATTTTTAAAATGATATAATATTCTAGGTTTATTATTCTCTGCTAACATTGGCATTCCATAAAATATTTCAGCCATTAATACATCTTCATAAAATATTTCAGCCGTTTGTGGTCGAGCTATATACTCTAAAAAGAAAGTGTTTGATGGTGCGTTTTCCATTGTAAATCCAGTTACCCCACTCAATGCCCCTTTAGAGCCACTTCCATCCACTGTTCCTGAAATATCGTAAGAATCACAACCAAACGCTCCTATATGCGAGTTTAATGGATATTTAATTCCATTCTTAATTGTAAATCTATTTCTAAGTTCTTCATTTGGTAACCAAGATACTAGGAATCTCCCTTTATCTGACGGAAACCACTCAACAGATGTAAACCTAATTCCATTTTTCCATTTAAATCCCCCTCTTGTTAAATGATGACTTAGTATAATACTATCGTTAAATTCTGTTTGTTGTGCTATTTTTTCAACATTAAATAATGTCTTAGTTGCATCATCTCTTAATGCCTCTGTTACTTTCATTGGGAAAGCTCTTAACTCTTCATTATAAGAAATATCTCCTAGCCTCTTTTTAGCCTTTCGCCTAGCTTCTAAGAACTCTATACTACCTATGACAATTAACTCCCCATATACATTGTACGTCTTTGGTGGTGGGGTGATATCCCAACACTTCCCATATTTATCTATAAACTTAGTCATATTTTTATGAGCAGGAAGGAAATGAGAATATAATCCGGTTGGGGTTCTACCTGTGGTTTTATTTCTTTTTGAAACTAAAGACCCATAGTATAATCTTTTAAATTGCTCTCCACCTTCTTTCATTGGGTTAACTGTTGAGCCAATCCAAGCTTTACCTACTATTTTTCCACCTTCATCAAAGGTTGGTGAAATACGACCCCAGTGATTTAAGTAATTAGCGGGCTTCTTCCACTTAGAAGCTTCATCTCCTAAGTACTCATTCATTTTCTGACCATCATAGCTTCCATCATTTGTTGGTTGATAGTCGAATAATGTGTTTAGATAGTCGTCTGTTCGTGTGTCCCTTAGTTTTTTAGCCTTTTTACTTCTATCTGATGGTTTAGCAAACTCTAGCATTTTAGCTGAATCAACTACTCCCTTTACTACAGGTCTAAAAAAGAAAGGTAGATTTAAAAACATATATGATAATTTCAACCAAGCCTTTCTTGCATCTTTATCTGACTGTGAAGTCATTCCAAATGTTGCATTGCACATTGATGTTGAGCCTTCTAGCATCTCACCTAATGTTACAAACGTAAATCCCGTTCTTCTTGATTTAACAAATAACTCACCTATACTTCGTTTATCAATTCTACATGCTTGCTTGAAGTAAAACATTTCTAGCTGTGGTTCTCTGAAGTCCATGTACTTCCCATCATCTTTCATTTTACCCCACTGTAATGTAAAGTAAGCCCTGCCAGTTAAATAAATGGCTTTTCCATTATTCATAAACCAAATACCTTCTCGCCGTCTTCTAAACTCTTCTATAATGTATTCAGCGTGGGCTTCCTCATTTTCAATAGTTAATCCCAATGGCATCGGAGTTCTTCTCCAAAACTGATTCTTTTTTGTTTGGTCAGAAAATAGAATTTCAGATTTACTCTTTGGTTTCTTTGGAAGAATCACATTTAATCCATCTATTGTTATCATTTCACCAATAGTTCCTTTTGGGCAAATAATTAATGCATCTTTATCTTCATTGAACCACTTTTTATAATAGTTTGATTCAGGAAAGAATTCTTGTCTAGCATACTTCTCAGCATACCCCACAGTAAATTCAGCACTAGCTAGATTATACTTCTCTGAATCTAATTGTAACCTTAAATCAATTAAACTAGAATCTAACTCATGTATAGCTTGAAGTATTACAGGTTTCGCTTGAACAGCACTCCCTACTTTAGAAGGGTCTAATTTTGAATAATCAATCTTCTCTCTTAAAGCTTGTCTTAAAACCCCTAAGGCATCATCTCCTGATATTACTAATCTTGAAATATAATCCCTAAGTTTTTCAGTACTTGGTGCATTTGGGCTGTTCTGCCACTTATTTAACATTTCCTTAGCGTATTGAAAAGAGTTTATTTTAGAGTCCATTATAACCTTCATCTTTTCAGGACTAAGGTCAGAAACTACTAGTTCATATCCAAGACCATCGAGAATAATATTAATTGCTGATTCAATATCCCTACTTAAATTCTTCATACTCTATACAAATGTCACTATTTTTCATTCTATAATATAAGACCTCTTCCTTTCCCTCTTGAATAACCATTTCATATTCGCTTTCGGAAATAAATCCCATCCTCTTTCCAATAAACAAATTATTATTACTGTAAACAACTTCACCAATTAATTGTTGATTTGATGGTTTTACTATACAGTAATCAATATTAGCTTCCCATTTATTAGATTGATTGTACATGAATATTTCATTCTCTCCAACAATAAACATTCCATCGAATAAATATTCTTTAGAATGCTTTATGTCTCCGTTTTGGCTATAATAGTCTCTAAATATATTATGGTGAACAATTACTGTATCACCTATATTTATACTTCCACTATACCCAACAGGGGTCTCAATTACAATTCCAACTCTGTTAACATCGAATGCGTTTTCTATTGAAGACGCAGTTATCAAAGAACTTGTTTCTAATTTCTTTTCAGTTACGTATTGCTTCCCATCTTTCGGGGAAACTAAAAAGTGAAATACTGACTTCATATTAATAATTTAAGTCAAACTCAATTGAGCAAGGCAT
>Ga0164315_10001040_pt1 | contig 20444 bp, 47 predicted proteins | sample GuaBasSedimGuay6_FD_113737 | JGI IMG/M metagenome (GOLD analysis project Ga0164315, IMG submission 113737) | Subseafloor sediment microbial communities from Guaymas Basin, Gulf of California, Mexico - Guay6, Core 4569-2, 0-3 cm | ecosystem: Environmental > Aquatic > Marine > Hydrothermal vents... | reverse complement strand
TCATACTCGGATTGAAAGTCTATCTTGATTAGGTCTTGTATAATTGCTTCTCTATCCATCTCGATTTTCTCCTTTGTTATGTTCTAAGTATATTATCGACATCTTTTAAAGATACTTGAGAGATAAATATTAATAACTGAAATAACATTGGTACGATTGTTGCTTCATTTCCAGGCGATAGGTTTATAAAGCAATATCCATACCATTAAAAAACCTCGCATCTGGTTAAAGATACGAGGGTAACAAAGGTTCAAACAAAGGTTATAAATTATCTTGTAACTATTATGTAACTTCCTGTTACTCCTTCCTCAAATTCAGAATCGTAGCCGGTCCCTTCGGAACATCCTACAATATCGGCCATATCAGCCCCGTCACAGCAACAATCTGCATAGTCGTGTGGATTATCTCTAACATACTCTACTTGTTCATTGTAATAATTTTCGTTTAACGTATCCTCACTCCATACCGCATATTCAGTATCATCGTAAGTGTATACCGTACAGCCCCCCTCATCCTCTTCTGATAGCAAGTTAAGGTCAAAGGTGAAATCATCCTTTGCAGATAATACGACATACACTTCATAAGCTAGATCAGGATCATCAAACTTGTTAAGTCCGAGGGATTTAATTTTAGCATCTCGCTCCCCCGCTTGTTGTTTACGTATTGTTTCCTTGCCCTCTCGATCAAGCCAGTCCTTCTCCGCTTCTAACTCTTGCTCATCTTTAGTCTGCATTTTCCAACCTGAGTATAAAACATTATCATAATACAGCTCAGCTCTTCTATAATCCTGTCCTTCCGTCGCATCGACCATCTTTACCTTAGCAAGGTCTAAGGTCTTACCCTCTTTGTTAAATCGTTCAGCAAGGTTTTTAATATCGTAGCTATTGCCATTAAACAACTCTTGCACTCTGTTCTCAAAATAAGCTACTGATACAGGTATAGAAGCAATTTCAGGTATTGTTCCATCTATTACCTGAAAATCTGCTTTTTCTTGTGCCAGTGTTACTACCTGTCCATTATGTATAGTGAAATTAGGTTTTACTATCTGAGGTGTAATTACTTCAATAGTATCTGACTGTCTATTTGTTAGAATAGCTTCATTATGAGTGATTAAAGGTTGATCTCCTAAGATCTCTTGTGCTGTCTTTTCCAGCCCCGAGCCACTATGTTTATAGCGTCTTATAATGTCCTCTATAGAGTCCTCTGATACGTTAGCCTTCTGAGCTACAGCCGTTACTATAGCTGAAAGTTTAGCTGTCCTATCTTGACATTGCTCGAATATGAATACCGCTAAATCGTCCTTTGTTATCATACTACCTCCAAATGAATAATTTGTCTTATATATGTATATCGACATATTAAAGTAATTCTTTAGGTATATTTATCTTTATTTTTATTTGAAATAAAGCTAAAGTTTTGTTAAGAAAATGTCGATACTATATATGTACCACCCCTGCCATAAAAATAAACCGAATGAATACTCACTTCGTCTAGCCCTTGCTAAAGCAATATTCGTGCCAATAAGTTTTAAACAAAAAAGAGACTAGGAATAATTCCTAGCCTCTTATTCGTTATGCTACTTGTTTATCTTTTTGGAAATTACCTTGCACACCATAAGCGGCTTTAATGCTGTCAAAGGAAGCATCTTTATTATAACGTCCTTTTCTAGCACTGGTCTTAGTTCTGAAATACCACATTTTCCTTTTACTATGCCAGAATAGCTTAGCTCCATTCTTGCCTAATACATCCTTGTGAGGCTTAGTATCGCCTGAAATCCAGAGCCAAGTGCCTACCAGTTCAATGATAACATTACTCGGCAGGTCTAAGCCTAGTAGCTCTCTAAGCTTGTCAACAATACCTTGCTCTACATTCTTATTGTAGTAATAGGTATACTCCTTACCAGAGTCCTTATCAGTTGATGTGCTTTTGTGCTTGCCTTTAAGAGCGTCGTGATACTCGTTGTTTACTGCTTTCATTACTTCCTCATCACCACCTAGATCAGGATGAAACTTCTTAGCTAGCTCTCTATACTTACTCTTAATCGCTGCTACTGTGAAAGATGTTTTAAAGAATTCCATAATTACCTCTTGTTTGTTTGCCTATAAGTTATATGTCGGCATCATTTGAGATTACTTTAGAGTTATTTTTAATATTTTTTAATTTTATTTGGTATGTATCTTGCTTTATGGCTCAGCCATCTTTCTATAAAGCAATATCTATGCCAAAAAAGAGCCTAGCAGTTTACCTGCTAGACTCGTGCAAGTTAGGGTCGTTTAATAACGTGGTGTTCAATCTTAATCTTGTTAGTGTCCTCTAACACACTAAGAGTGTATTGATAATTATCTAAGGAGATCTTACCCAGCAAGGATGCAAAAAGATGTCCAGAGATGATCTCGTGGCCTTCCTCCACCATTTCAGTTATAGCTTGCATTAAGGCTAGAATACTGTTTGCCTCTTGAGCAGTATAAAATTGCTTTTCCATTGTTATTACCTCTTTGTTTCAAGTTCTAATGTAAGTATCGGCACGACACCATCAAAACTTTAGTGGATTTGTGGCCTTTCGTCCTCTAAGGCTTCCACTAGTGTTTGATGTGGAACGTCCAAAGCTTGAGCAACGGCACCCACGCCATCAAATATATAACTTAATCGCTGTACTAAGAGTCTAGACAGGTCTAAACCGGCATCTGTTAGGTCTGGAGCTATCGCATTTAATAACGCTACAGTTTCTTGTCCCTGTAGATCTAATGCTTTAACTAAAGTGATAAGTGCTTGTTGAAGTTCTTCTTTATTGTCCATTATATTACCTCATTATTAATTAACCTACAGATAATGTCGACACTATTTCAGATTACTTTAGTACTTATTTATTTTTTATTGGCACAGAAATTGCTTTACGATCCTGAACTCCAAGCCTAAAGCAATATGTATGCCAAACTTTCCTAAAATATAGCTAAAGTTTTTTCGTTGGTATGACGATAAACTTGGCACACAGGATCTCTCGAACACAGGGCTACTACCAATTTACTAGTAGTAGTAGGCACTCTCAAAAAGTCCAGGATTATCCCTGTTCAAACTCTAGTTGGTTCTTTTCATTGATCCAGATATAGAGTTCTCCAAACTTTGTTGATAGTTCCGTTAAAAAGTCTCCGTACAATGGCCAGTCTCCATCCCAGAATCCACAGCCGTGACCGTTACGAGTAAGCCAAAAATCGTGGCCAGCATATGACTCTGAACTGCACTGCCTGTTATTGATACAGTTTTCTTCATCTTCTATTATATCTTTACATACATTTTGAAATCGTTTGCATTCAGCTATAGCTGACTGTAATGCTTCTTGTGAAAAATCTATTATCGCATACTCATCTAATGTCTCAGGGGTATCGTCAGTAGCTCTATCAGTCTGAAAATCTGGATGGGTGCTAGCCCAGATAGCTGCTTCTAAATATGCTCTTGTAAACTCATCTAGTCCGTCGTAAGTGATCATTTTATCCTCTTTAATTGACCTATATCTAATATCGGTATTAATCCAGAATACTTTAGCTTTATTCTTTAAGTTTCATAATGTGTTGATCTATGCCCCAGCCATTGTAACTGAAGATCTCTTTCTCGTTTTTATCTTCTATAACCATCCTTTCTCCGTATAACCCGTAGGTGTCAGACCCTTCACCAACTTTAAAGGAGATTGATACCTCATAATACTCAAGTAACTCTTTAAGCTCCTTCAAGAATTGCTTTTTATTTTCCATTTCTATCCTCTATCTTCTTAAGCATAGCCTTAATTGCTTCGAACTTATTCTCTGCTTTAATAACTAGCTCCATAACCTCAGACCTCTCTAAATCCATTGATGCACTAAGTCCGTCCAATACAGGTTGGGTGAAAGCCCCTACTGCATAAAGCTCTGCTATTAGTCTTGAAAATTGCATTTCGTTATCTGTCCAAGCTATCATCCTATTACCTCCAATAAGTAAGCAAGTGACAGGGGTTTGTTTTTTAAGTGTACCTTATCCTGCATTTGCTAGGGATCACTAATTTCCCTAATTCAACGCACCTTGCTTACATATACTATCGGCACTTACTGAGATTACTTGAGCACTTTTTCTTGAGAGTTCTTTTGTTTAAGTAAATACTTTATATTTTTCAATTCATACTCTTTAACAAGTTTTAAAGATCCATCAGCTATAAGCTCATACAGCTCAATGCCAGTACTTGAATAGGTCTCTGTAACGATGGTTAATAACTCTTCAAGAGTAGGAAAGCTTTGAAAAACTTTACCGCACTCTGGGTCTAATATATCTTGATCGTAGCCATCTGGGTCTATCTCAGTTTTATAGGGTATTACTAAAAACATCTGTTTACCTCGTTAATTAGCCTTGTACTTATATTATCGGCACTCAATCAGATAACTTGAGCACATTTAATGAAATAATTGGTATAGATATTGCTTTAGAAGCACTGCAAGAGCAGTAAAGCAAAGGATGTGCCAAAACTTGGCATTGTTTAAATTTCATCAGCCATACTCCTAAGGGTACTCTTCAATATCTTATAGGCCTGTGCCTTAGCGTTTTCTACCGTCTTGGCTGTAAGTGCCTCGCCTAAAGGAATGGGTCTACAACACGTGCTTATAGCTAAATGCCACTTACCATCCTGGTGACCGTCTGTTCCTATCGACAATTGAAAAGTAATCCCTTGTATTTCTAAGTGATACATAGCATAATCTATTTCGTTAATGTCGTCTAGGTCTTCAAAAATAGTTTCCCACATTTTATTGCTCCAAGTTAAAAAGGTAGGGTAGAGGGGAGTCGAACCGTTAAAACCTCACAAATTCCCACTTTAGCTAATATAGAAATTTGGATAGCTAACCAGAGAGATTTTCCTCACACCAAAAAGCGATTCCGATGTCATACCAAGTACCCCATATAAAAAAATAGACACCCACCATCTAATAAGATAATGGGGTGTATAGTCTTGTCCACTCGATCAATAACTAGCCCGACTACACTGCGTGGAAAAGCTAGAAACTGAAAAGAGGTGTCCAGCCTCTTATATAATATATCGACAGGTTATACAGAAACTTTAGACAAAAAAGAGTCCCACTAGAAATAAATCTAATGGGACCCTAAAGGTTGGTTGGAGGTAATCAAGGTTTAAAACTTTGTTACCTCGCTAATTAGGTTGCTATACCATCGAAAAATCTATGTTTGCATACTTATCCTGTTCACTTCTAAATATTGAGAGATACAAGGGGATCCAGTATGCCGAATAAAAGCTGTGGCCACAAGACGAAGCAAACAAGGTACTATTGAACACGTCCTGTTCCTCTATAACCCCAAGGCCGATGCTTTGTGCTTTCGTTAGCCATTCAGCTGGCGGCTCGCTTTTGAATTCAAATAAGGTGTTCCACATTGGGTAATTCTGATCAGCTCCGCTCTCCAGATGATACTCTCTGATATCGTCTTCTCTGTGTTCTACTAAATATTCTTGAATCTCTTCTTCTGTTACTTCGAATGGGGTAAGACCTTCGGATTCGATATCCGTGTTGACGTCTGCTATCTCTTTTTTTAGGTCCCGGACCTGCTCAGCGGTCAGGCTATGAAAATAATCGTATACTAGGGACTCTGGCGGCTCCTGTCTGATGATTTCAAACAAGTACTCGTTTACTTTTTCGTATACTTCTAATTGAATCTGATTAAATTCTCTATCTACCCAATTGCTAGCTGCATCTTTTAGCTCTTTAGCCCTCGAATAGTTATCTTTTTCTTCTAATGTATCTAGCATTTTTAAAGTCTCCAGTTTAACCTTGTATGTATATACTATCGGCTCCAATCCTTGGAACCTTTAGTACTTTTTTACTTTTTACAGGTATTCTCCCTTATATTTGATACCAACTGCACCCAAACTAGGAGTTCCATAATCATCTAGAGGCTCGAACCCCTCATAATCACCTAGGATATTCCCGGTACCGTAGAGGTTCTCGTCATCATCCAAGATTTCGTATGTTTCGCCCTCTCCTGCGTCCAGCTGTGCTTTCTGGTCTTCAGTAACTTCACTAGGGCCGTACACAACGCCGCCAGCTTCAATATCATCTGTAAGATTTAATTTCCAAGCATATTCTGACATTTTAATTACCTCTTATTTGTTAGCCTATGTACTCTATCGGACAGCATACACAGTAACTTTAGTACTTATTTTATTTTATTTTATTTTGGCACGGACATTGCTTTACGCTCCGAAGCTCTCAGGATAAAGCAAATTCTATGCCATAAAAAACCCCGTAGCCGTTAAGCTACGAGGGAAAATGAAACAAGAGGTTAAAAACTTAGATATAAACCCGTCGTACTCTCAAAAATATCTACTAACTGATCACAATACACTCCTTCAAGCTCTTTTACTGTAGTGACCTTAGTGCCCCAAATCTTAATAAACTTCAGTGTATAGTCATCCTGTGGGGTCAAATAGATAGCTAAAACATTTGCTATCTTAGAACCTTTAAACTTAAATCTTAACATATTACCATCGGATACAAAACTATGCGCTCCTACGAAGCTTTTCAGCCTACCGAATCCACCTAGTTGTCTAATCGTCTCTTGGTAATCCATTTGTTCCTTTAGTTAAAATAGCCTTCCTTGGCTCAGATAACTTCCTTGTATGTATATACTATCGGCCAGTTCCTATCAAAACTTTAGCCAAAACTTAAAATATTTTGTTTTTCTTCTAAAAACGCTAACTCTCTAAAACACTCTTCAAGCTCTGATTCAATGTCTTCAGCTTGTGGAAGTGATTCAGCCGTTGCATACGCAAAGCTGAGGAAGCTAATAGTCTCATTCAATTCGATTATCTGTGTTTCTAAATCCATCTTAATTACCTCTTGTTATTAGTCTTATAGATACTATCGTCACTTCCTTAAGATACTTTAGCTATTTTGATGACTTTTTAAACTATGGCCACCTTCCTCTTTTGCGTACTCTTCACCGAAGAATCCACCACAAGAGTCTATTACGTCCCACTGGTCGAGAGTATCGCCTTCCTCGCTAGTGTATACCGTCTTCTCTTCTATTGAGTAATACCACACGTCGCCTGTTAGATACTGATCATATGTGCTTACCTCTCCTTCAAGGTATTTACTTACTCTGGCTTTTAGTTTCTTAGATATACGTTTTACGTTATATTCTCTCCTGATGTCTTCCTTAGATATAAAAATGATACCTACCTGTCCACTGTCCCAAGGACAATGAAAGCCTACTGTGTTCATTGTGATGCCACTGTGATCGTATAAGAATAGAGGAAGACTAATGTACTTATCAGAGTCATTAATAGCCTTCACTTCTTCTATAGATAAATCGTGATTGTCTCCTAAGTTGTACCTTCTATGAAAGCAAGCCATTGTTCCTAAGTTATCCCACTCTCTGGGACTAAGATCGTTAGAATCGTCTCTTTCTATTTTAAGTCTATACTCTTTCATATTGTTACCTCTAAGTTTCCTTGTCTATTAATACTATCGTCACGTTACAATTAGAACTTTAGTGATAAAATAGATAAAAAATCTCTTCTCCACTGACGACTACACTGATCTTGTCGTCACTAACTAGTGTAAGTATGTTTTCAAAACAATTAGCTTCTTCTTGTTTTTTACTCTCTTTTACTATTGCTTCTTCTATCTTTCTTTCAATTTCTGTTATCATCTTGTTACCTCTAACTGTGTTTTAACTAATTTAATTGACTCAAGTGTGTTGTCTAACTTAGCTTGTATAAGAGCTATTGCCTCGTTCGCAGATTCTTCAGTAGAATAAGGACTATACCCAAACGGACATTCTATAGCAGATATGTCACCTTCATAGGTCTTTTTAGCTGTTATCAAGCTGTTTAAAATTATCTCTAAGAATTCTCTTGTCATCTTGTTACCTCTTATAACCTTGTTCTACTAAGTATATCGGCAAGGATACAGAAATACTTAATACTTATTTTTTAAATACTTGGCACGACTATTGCTTTATAGGTGCGTTGCCTTTACATAAAGCAATTTGTATGCCAAAAATAAATAATTTAAAGCTAAAGTTTTTTGCCTCGCCTGTCGATAAACCTAGCAGGGATAAATATTTTTTAATTACTTAGCTAGATCTAGGTATCCCGTATACTGTAGTTGGTATCTACAGAAAGTCCAGGACTGTAGTAGGCCGATCCTGTGACTCCTGACTTCACTAGCCGTTCCTGACCCTTAACTCTCTTACAACTTCCTTTTCTGCCCAATCTACCGAATCTAGTACGTTTCCTTTAGTCAAGTTCCACTTAGGTTCTCCACCGTATAAGTTCAGTCCTGCTAATCTAGGTTCTTGTAGAGTCTTTAAATAATATCTTCCAATGAACTGACCTCTATAGTCCCAACTCTTTACATTAGCGTACTCAGCATCATAAAACTCTATTAGAGGCTCTCCTTCGTGAGTTAGACAATCCTCCAGACCATACGAGTCTCCTGTAAGGACTACTATAACGTTAAACTTGTCACCTTTATCGTTTGTTACTGTATACATATTACCTCTCCTATGCGCTATACCGTTCGTGATATGCCCTGTTACTTGCTACTCTATAAATTGCTCTCAAGCTATCACTGTTGTAGGACATCTTGTAGAATCGCTCCCCTTCGTACTCAACTATCTCTGGAAGAGATTTATACTGCTTAAAACAATCAGCTTGCTCTAGGGCTACTGTTAGCCAGCCATCGACTAAGCTATCCGGTGTAAACTCATTAACTCTTGTTGCCTTGTTCATATGTACCTCCGTTTGGTTACATATATACTATCGACAGCTTATAAATATACTTTAGCGTATTCTGCTAGTGTCTAGCTTATTAAAATAATTCGCAACAATAGTAACATCTTGGCTAGGTATCTCCTTAATGTCCTGTACCTGTGTAGCTACTTGGCCGTCACAATGTAAATGGTATCCAGTCTCTTCATATTCTTCCTCTGCGCCCTCTGCGAACGCATAGTATCCTCCATACCACTCTCTTGAGAATTCCTTAGCAATTAAGTGGACTGCATCGTAATCCAGTGCCTCTAACATAAAAGCCTCTGTACTTTCAAAATCTCCTTGCCTAACATTTAGTTTAATAAGGTAAGTCTTCATTGTATGACCTCCAATTAGTCGTCTAAGTAAATAATAACATTATCGAGCAATTCTAATAAGCCTTCAGCTAGACCTACATCAATTATGAGCCTTTCTGCTTCAGTGCCAGAGCCAGCATTGCTGAGATCAAATCTAAGGTTCATCACAAGATCGTCTATTAGACGTGACTGCTTTTTTAACAGGTCTAAATCGATCTTACCTATAATAGTTGTTATATCCACCTATGCTTCCTCCAAGTCTGTTGAATCGTAGTTACTAAAGGCTTCTAATATATTACTGTCATCCTCTTCCTGTAACCTCTCTAGTCGTTCTTGTAGTGCTGTTAAAAGTTCTTCAGTGGTTACCTTATCAGGATTCTCTTTATCCGTGATCACTTCAAACGCTATATCAAATGCGTGACTATACTTCTTCATCTAACTCTCCCGTTACATTAAATATAAGTAGCTCACCCTTTACCCCTGTTAAAGCATAATTGATGTCCATCAAAGTGTCATTTCCTACTGCTCCAGTGGATAGAAGGTCTAGGAATCCTTCAAAGTCTACGTGGATTACATCTCTATAGCTCAGTAATACTTGTCTTTCTATTTGTCTCATAACGTACCTGCCCTCATTCTATCTAATGCCTGACTAGTTCCAAAACTCTCTACACCGTCTTTAGTTATACGAGTAACAAAGCCTCCGAACTCTCCTGATCGCATCTTAGAACAAGTGTATGCCCCTTCTATCACGATCTCCTCTATATCTGTGTTCTTTATTATTTTGTGAAACAATTCTAGGGCTGTTACATCTCCAAGATCAAGATCATAGTCGTCATCCAGTATGAACCCTTCCTTTACTACTAGGTAGACAGTCTTATCTCCAAATTCAAAGAGGGTAAAGCCCGATGCACTTAAAATGCCCCACTCTTTATCCGTTAATGCTGATTTTGGAATATCTGGAATAACGGTTGCTTGTGTGTAGTTATCTGCCATCTTATTACCTCCAAGTAATGTTTGGTTACATATATACTATCGTCACTACAACGATAAAACTTTAACTCTATTCCATAAATCTTTCTAACTCTTCTATCGTCTCGAACCCTTCTAAGTGTAACAAGATTCCTCGAACCTCTGCGGTGTGTATTCTATCGTTACTTATCTGAAGTATAGTAAGTTCTGTAAGTTGAAAGCCTGTAACAGAGTTACTAACTTGAATTGAGATGTCATCTAGATCGTTTACATCCTTTACATCTATAACTGTACTGATTTCTATTGTCATTTTTTATCCTCATTAATCTTTCTCATTTTCTCAATCATCTCGTCTGTCACTTCAGCAAAATAACAGAAGGCAGGATAAGGCTCCTTAATATCATAATATACTGTATCAGCTACAATATCTCCAAAATGTAGGGTAATATTTCCTTCATAAAACATATCGTGTAGAATGTACCTAGCACGTTCTAAACATTGTTCCATCTGCTCCGCAGTCAGAGCATCACACATATCTGAATATTTCTCTGAATCACTACCTGCATACTTCATATTACCTCCAAGTAATAGTGTTATCTATACTATCGACACATCTGATAAATACTTTAGTTAAATTATTTATAATGTAAGCTATTGTTGGCATTAATCTTGCTTTATGTAAGTTATACTTTGCATTATAAAGCAATTTCTGTGCCATAAAAAACTCCCTGTAGCTTGGAAACTACAGAGAGCTAGGTAATAGCAATTAACGAGGTTATAAATCTATTCTTCTTCTGTGGTAGTATTCTTCAGGATTACTTGCAGAAGGTGATCATAGTCTCCTGACATTGCCTCCTCTAGTACGGCATCTATGTGAGCTTTATCAAACCCTTGCCTGGAAGCGGCTTTAGAGAACGCTCCCATTATACTAAAGGCATTTCCATCTACTCCTACTAGGTTTAATACTACCTTAGCATTGTCCTTATTAGTATCCATTACAATATCTCCATATCATCTATGTCAAATTCAAACTCATTCTCCGTACATAACCCTGCATCCATCATAGCAGTAAATCTAATGTAGATTGATCCTTCATTTATGGCTTCAATCAATTGTTTCACTGTGAACTCGTCTGGGCTGACCTCCTTTAATGATCCGTCTACTTGTGAACCACGCTTAGCTAGTTTAAGTTCGGACTTAGGTACGTTAATCCAACCACTTATGTTTAAGGTTATCTCTTCTGACATTTCTATTCTCCCATTAAAATTTGTGTTTGTGCCCGGTTGATGTGCTTCTGATGAGCTTTATACACTCCATCCCAATTAGCCCCGTGAGCAATGAACTCTATAATAATCACTACGATTAAAACAAATATAGCGCACTGGTTAAAGTTTTTTATAACTTGCATCACTGTATGACCTCAAAGCACTCAATATACTCTATAGCCAATGGAGCCGCTTCAGGTAAGCTAATTCTGGCTTCCTGGATAGCTATGTCGATCAATGGAAGGTCACTCCTGCTAGGGATGAAACTCTCATTCTCAGTGATTAGGTTGTTGTTGTCAAAAATTTGGTAAGCATAGATCTTCTTTAGAGTCCAAGTCCGTTTCCCTGTTTCATACAGTTCTACTTTAATGGCTCCGTTCTCTATCTTGCCTATATATTCGTGGTCTAAAAACATCTCATTACCTCCAAGTAATTATTGCTATGTATATATTATCGACCGATGCTCTCAATATCTTTAGCTGTTTTTTGCTAAATCTAAGATATAGCCTCTAAAAGACTGTGCTTCACCTTCTATAAGTGACCATACCTCCCCAATAGAGTCGTCCTCGTACTTACACCAAATTTCACCGTATTCTAGTCCAGATAAGGAATTATCATCTTGTGTATCTAAGTCCTCTCCCTTCTCGACTAACTCAGTCAGTAATTTGTCAGCATCCTCTACTTCAGAAAAATACTCTCCTAACAGAAGGTCTTTAATTATAGTGTCTACGTCCGGTACTGTGATTGTTAATTCCATCTTAACCTCCTATAGCCTCTAAAGCTTCTTCTTCACTGCGGTAGCCAGCATCTATGACATTCAGAGAGCCGTCATCCTGAACCTTAACAATTACCCATAACTCTTCTTGAGTAACATAGCCAGTGTCGTCAAATGATTCTGCTCTAATTAAGGTATCGCTACCGTGATAAGATTCTATCAGTAAGGGTTTCAACATCTCTATTACCTCCAAGTAATTCGTTGCCTACATATGTACTATCGGCAGGTTACTGCAATACCTTTAGCTTAATTCGTGGTTAAATGCCTCTAATTCAGTTCCAGCTTCATTCGTAAGAAGATAGATCTCTCCTAGTATGTTAGCTATCGTATAGTAACCAGATGAGAAGTCATTGTCAGGGTCAGTCCAGTAAACCTCGTCCCCTATTCTTAGATCTGTCAGTTCCGTACACATTGTATTACCTCCAAGTAATCTGCCTATACTAACTATCGACAGGTTATCACTAAACCTTTAGCACTATTTAATCTAACGTCATAAAGCAATTACTATGCCAAAAAAGCCCATCCTCATCATTCGACAAGGACAGGCAGGAGGTAATTAGGCAATTAAAACTTTTAATCGTCTAGTGCTTTACCGTCTATGAAATCTTGCTTAGAAACTACCTTAGTTTTAACCTTACCAGTACTAGCATCAATAGTATTAATCGTTACACCAGTATTACAGCCGATAGGAGGAATGTTTTTCAGCCCCTCGGCTAGTGTGACCGCAGGGTCATAGTCTAGCTCAGTATCCGTACCTTTTAGTACATTGGTAGCCTTATCCTTATCGCCCTCTCTAACATAGACATCGAAGTCTAAGTCAAACTGCCTAGGATATACTTTGAACCATACATCAATGTTAGCTTCATTTAAAGCTTCTATGATTGGAGCAGGTGAGTCTAACTGACCACCGTACCATCCGTGTTGATAAGAATCCTCATTAATCTGTACCAGCCCCAAATCCTCTGGGCTTCTAACAGTTGGTAAAGATCTTTGCTCATTAACATAATTCTCTAAGATGTCGTCGTCAAAGCTTCCATCAGCAACACACTCATCAGAAACATACCCTTCACAGTTGAGAAACAACGGCGGAGTCCAGCTATAACTGTCAGGAGAAGTCCGAACAATGTTAGAGCAGTTTCCACAAGCGCAACGACTGTACTCATCACCAAAGACTTGTGTTACTCCGAAGTCCTCAAAATCTACTGCCTCTACGTCTAGGCTAGAGAGGTAGTTTTCAAATTCAATCCAGCTCTTGCTAGCCTCTATTCGCTTTTCAAGTCTTTGTACTGTACCAAGATGTTTAGGATCAGTTGTTTTTAGCTCTTGCTGACACTTTTCTATTTCACTAGCATAGGTATCATCACCGAATAAAAATGGTTGCTCTCCTAACCCCTCAAACCCGTTAAGAATACCGATTAGCTCGGCTCGATCTTCCCAGCCATCGACTACTATTAAAGTATCTCCGTCCTCATCTCCTATGTCTATACATATATTACCATTCTGATAAACTTCCTCAAGTAATTCGTACAGGTGGGTTACTGTTAGGTTCTCTATACCTATCTGATCTACTTTTCGTGGTGGTACGAAACTAGGATCTGTTATGTACTCGACATCGCCTAATGGGAGTTTTGTTTGCTTGTCTTTATCAGTCATTGTAATTACCTCCAAGTAATTGTTCTAATAAATATATCGGCACTGTATTTAAAATACTTTAGCACTATTTTACCAATAACAGCCGTCCTCGCTAATAGCTTGATGAGCTTCTGCTAATAACTTATTATACTGATCAAGGTCATCTACATCAAATTCAGACATCCAATCTATGTCTCCCCATTCGACAGCAGTAATCTCTATTTTATCGCTGGGAGTCGTTAGTTGAGATTTATGCATATACATAGCAAGGCCAGAGTGACCGTTATAAATAACTTCCTCCGCAGTATCTCTTTCTTCTTCTGTGGTTCCTTCCTTATAGACAATATCTATATCCAAAAAGTCTAACCACAAGCTAGGAGTCATTTCACATAAGTATGTATTAGTATTGAAATCAACTAGGTATATTTCCCGTATAGCCTCAATAGCAGGGAGATCTTGTATATCCCAATTCTCTGTTTCATCTAACTTTACTATTTTAAATTCTGGCGTTCTCTTTTCCATTATTATTACCTCTACATATACTATCGACCATTGTTCTAAACATCTTTAGCTCTTTTTTATTTCTTTTTTGGCACGAATGTTGCTTTACTGTTCCTATAAAGCAATATGTATGCCAATAAAAAAGGCTGGCATACAAAGCGTATACCAACCTGCACTCAATTAAATACGTTATTGGATAAATTCAGCAGGGGTTACAAGTACGTTGCCAACAATGACATCTCCTACCTGTAAGCCAGCACCTTCAGTTAATTGTGTAGCTCTCTCGTTAAAGGGTAGGCCAGTAATCTTACCTTCCTCATTGAGTACTAAAAGGTTGCCATCAGATAGCTGTATAACCTGAATATACCCACCTACGAAAGCCTGTAACTCTACTAAAGAGAAGTGCTTACCGTCCTTGGGAATTACCTCTTTTTCAGTGCCGTCAATTCCTATGAATAATGCTGTCATATGTATTACCTCCAAAATCAAGTTCTAAATATATTATCGACACTCTTTAGAAAAACTTTAGAGGTATTATCCCAGCTTTTTCGGAGCATCACCTATACCGCCTCCAGCTTTACCTCTATAAATACTACTACCAGCTTGTTCACCAGCCTGTCTAGCACGATCATTAGATGTGTAACTAGTTCTACTAGATACCAGTTTAAACTCTTTCTGAGCAAACTCACTTGATTGCTGGTGATTCTTAACTAAAGAATCTATAACTATCAGCCCCTTCTCACTGTGATTAGCTCTTAGGCTGTCCCTTAAAGCTTCCTGTTCTGCTTTCATAGCTTCATCAATAGCCTCGATACAACCATAGCGGAAATTATTCGAGTAAGTCCTACCTTGACCTTTACAGTTCTGTTTGGTGAGCCTGTTGATTTGTCGTACACAGTAGCCATACATATATCTAATAGTAGCTACATCAGACGGTTTACCTACTAAAATAATGTTTACACCTTTAGAGAAATTAGAACAACCGTTATGTTCACACAAAACAGATGCCAGCCTTGCCTTCCACTTGGATTGTTTCTTCTTACCTTTATCCTCTTCATTCAATGGAGAGTCTCTAAAGTCCTCTATGCCCTCTTCTTCTGTTACATCCTCTAGCATAGCTTGATCAACTTTGTGCTTTAGCATAAGAGCCTGAGCCTTACCAAGAGCAGATGCAGACTCTTCTGGATATGAAGATCCTTCAGCCAGAGCCATAAGTTTTTTGATTTTTAAAAGAGTTGTCTTGTCCACTGTCTACCTCCAAGTAAAACTTTGTTCTATGCTTTATATCGGCTAGGCAGGATAAATACTTTAGGTATATTATTTATATTTTCATAAAGCAATGTTCGTGCCAATACTTCCTAATATCTATATTTTTCTCAACATAGATTAATAATTCTTATTCTACTTCGTCTTGAATTGCTTCTAAAATAAGCTCAGTAACTCCTTGCCTAAACATTAAGCTAGCTAACTCAAACTGACCCTCTTTAGCTTCCTCCAGTGCTTCCTCAAGGTCTTTTATTACTCTTGCTTCAGCTTGTGCTAGTGTTAGTCTTCCCCACCCTTTAATTGATATTAATTGATCTTTCATTACCTTTGTCCTGTTAATCTGTATAACATTGTTCTACTAAGTATATCGGCACTTTCTTAGATAACTTTAGGAATAAATTTATATTTTCCTCTTCCTACTTTAATTAATTTACCAAGAGGTTCGTGGTAGGCTTCATTCTCTAAGAAAGCGATTTTATCGCTTCTATAGACCGGATAGCCGTCCTTATAATATTCATCATCCCAATCTATCTTGCCATCGTAATTTGCTCCTGTACATATGATGTAGCTAGGTCTATCTCCCTTCCAAGCCTGTTCAGCTCGTCGGCTAAGATAATCAAAGTGTGTGTCGTCATACTTACTCTGAAAGGGTAACGGATCATCATCATAATCAAAGTAATACTCTTTTCCGTGCCATTTAACTCTGTAAATCTTTACTTCAGGAAATATAATCCCCTGAGCAGTTTCGATAGGTATGCAGACTTTAAGCGGTTTTGACTTTAACACTGTATGTACATAGATGCCCATAATTACCTCCAAGTAATTTGTATATTTATACTATCGACACGATTATATAAAAGCTTTAGGCTTTTTCTCAGAAGCCTTAACTTTCGGGGGTCTAATGCTGTAGCTCTCTAAGAGTAGAAGGTGTAACACACTTGCTCTGTTTAAACATAGATCTGCCTGTGAATACTCTATAAATGGACTAGCCCCTGAGCGAAGTTCATTCTCTTTCTCTAATGCATCAAGTATTTTGTTTTGTAATCTATTAAAGTCACTCATTATATTTACCTCCAAGGTAGCTTACTAAGTATATCGACAATTTATACACAATACTTTAGGTAAATTATTTTTAATTTATTTTGAAATAAAGCTAAAGTTTCTCTCAATAGCTGTCGATAGTATATATAAGAGAAAGGAGACGGGCTTCAGAAAGGAAGCAGGAAGGACGACAACCGAGCCTGTAAAATAAACCGAATGAGTATTCATTCTTTAAGAGTTGGTATGAATCTTGCTTTATGTGCTTTAACTTATACTAAAGCAATTATCGTGCCAATGTTTGTATCTTATGGCATATAAAGCAATTATCGTGCCAAATAAAAATAAAAATAGTGCTAAAGTATTTCCTCATACCTGCCGATAAACCCTGTGGAGGTAATCGCTATTGGTATGTGATTGCTAATGAACAGATATGCAAAAATTCCATATTGGCCTAACTATCAGGTAATGGCCACCCTCACACTATGCACTAATTTCATAGGAGATACCCCTACGCAAAATTACCAGACTCATCTAAGAAAATTTCGTATACCCAAAATTCCCATTAAGCAATATACGTGCCAAAAATTCTGGCATAAAACTTGCAGGGAATGAGTATTCGATCTAAAGAATGAATATTCGATCTAAAGAATGAGTATTCGTTTTAAAGGAATGAGCGTTCGTTCTAGTGACGGCTAATGGACCGGTGTAGTTAGCATCTTGAAAAAGTCCAGGAATGTAGTAGGGGATCTCAAAAAGTCCAGGATTGTAGTCGGCGATTTCTGTAACTCCTAGATGGTTTTTAGAGTTCTGTTAGTAGAGCGTAATAATTACCTGTTCCACCTGGGGCACGTTGAAGAGTGAGATTAACATCCGTAGCACTTACATCAGAGATAAATCCGTAGTAGTAATCACCATTGTCTCTACACCAGAAACTACTAACACGGTGTCTTCCAGTTATTTCAAAATCGGTTACAACTTGAACGGCAACATCGTAAGTACCTAGATCGTGAGAAAGTATTACAGTAGCAGTACTGTTGAAGGTAAGGTTCGGCCAACTGAATACGGAAGTCTTATATGTTCTCTTGGAGCCGTCGCCTACTAGTCTAATCATACTACGTTATATAGTACACATACCACTAAACTACCCTAACTATGGCTTTTCAATCGCTGGGTATGCTATAACTATGGATTTTGAGTGCTAAACTATGCTCTAACTATGGATTTCAACGTTAAACTGTGGATATTTACTGAGTTCTCTCGCTAACCAAATCAAGCAGTAGAACAATGTTTGGTTAAGAGAAATCGAAGTCACCATCACTTCTAGCAGAAATAACAACATAGAAATCACCGACAGCATATCTATAGAAGAATAAGCTAATGTTGGAAGAGTTAGCGGCATCGACAAAGTAATAGAACCTATCGGCTCCTATTTCGGACATAGAGGGGAGAAGCCTACCATCATCAAATAGAATCTCTACCTGATCAGGTATAATTCCTAGGTCGTGATTGATAACGTGAGTTGTAAAGTTGGTTCCAGTATTCGCTACGGGCTGAGTGAGTCTGGGAGATTTGAATACTTTCAGTTGGTTAGTTAGTCTAATCATATTAACTAAATAGTACAATGTTAGGAGTATACAAAGCACCTTACATAGAGTTCCCTAGATACAGAACTTATTCTATTTATTCTGATTTCAATGGATGTGGCATTAATAGAAGTGAGTGTCCAGCCAAAAAAAGTAGACTCTTCTTGATAGAAGTCGTGTTGTATAGCGTTAGGCTTATCTTCCGTGTCAGCAAAGTATACTAGGACTGATTCAGGAACCTTCCTTAGCCCGTGATTAAACACATAGCTGGCGCCAGCTGTCCCATCCTGCTCTGAATGCGTGAAGGTAGGAGAAGTGAATATCTGAGTAGAATGTCCTGCTAGTCGTATCATATTAATTAAATAGTACATATAGATATAATTATTACCTACCTCTCCGAGCTGCCTAACTAGTATAACACTGTTATATCACTAGAGTTGCTGAGGATAAAGCAATGTTCGTGCCAAACCTTGTAGGCCTAGAAAGTATATACCCTTCACTATGTACTTTATACTAGATATGATTAGATTAACAAACAGTGTAGATATGTGGGAATCTTCTACCTTCACTCATCCCATTCAAACCAATGGTTCAGTACAGTACACCTTCAATCATAACAGAGGCCAAGCACCTATCTTCAATAAGTTATTTATGTATGACTATAACGGAAACGGAGTATGGTCATTAATAGCGTCTGGCAGAGATTGGGCACATAATGGGAACATTATTTATAGATATGACTACATAGAAATTAGTGCTAATACCTCAAGATTTACTCTCTACAGAATAGATTCCGGGGGAACCGGAACCCACAAAATTCAACTTTTCTTTTAAAGCAATAGTCGTGCCAAGTATTTAGCTGCTTAGTATGAAACCTTTTATGTATAAGTCAATAGAAGCACCAGCAAGCCTGTAGAGTCTCAAAGTAATTGAGGCGGCAGAAGAAGCATTATGCGTGTATCCACCGAAATTAGTACCATCATTATAGAAATCATTCCTAATAGTATCCCCATCCGTATCCGAGAACATCTTTATCACATCAACCAGGGAGCCTAAATTATGATTAAATACATAAGCTGTATGAGAAGTACCTGAATGTACTGGATGTGTAAATACTGGAGAAGTACACACTTGAATTGCATTTCCTGTTAGTCTGATCATATTTAGTAACTAGTACAAAAGGTCTACTTATACATACGTGAAAGCGTGACAACAATAGTTTAGGTGAATTATTTAAGAAATTGATTCTGAGATAATAATGTCTACGTCTTTAGTAGTAGTGCCTGATCCTGAGTCCCATCGAAACAGTCTCACTGTACAGTTCTCTTCAGTTTGAGTAATCAAAGAGTGTCCAAAGAAATTACCACTAGATTGAAGCAAGTCAGCAAGTAAATTATACCCTTGAGAATCAGACTCATATCTTGCTTCCACTCTAACGTCTTTGTGACCGAAGCCGTGGTTAATAACAAACGAGGTTCCAGAAGAGTTTCCTGTGTGGCTTACTGTTACTTTAAATATTCGAGACTGTATCCTAATCATATTAAAGATATAGTATAGAACATCGTTCTACAAGGTATTCAGCCGAGACATAAAGCAATATTTGTGCCAACTACGTATTACTATGAACTGCATAAATTTTTCTATACAGTTAACTATAAGAGCAATCCAACTATTCGAATAATCAATTCTATACTTAGAGCAGTAAGAGATAAAACTAAAGCTAAGATCAGAAAGATGCCGATGAACTTACCTAAGTAAAAGAAAATCCTCGACATACCAGGTAATTTAGCCAATCTAACCAACCCATCTCTTACAGGGATGAGGACAGAGTCTATCCCAGCGTCAAATCCTAATCCTTTATCGCTTTCATCTTTATCAATCATATATTTCCCTTTTAAAGTAGCCAGTCATAGTATTAATTAAAAAAGGTCAAAGTGGTCTAACAGTGCAAGACCAACAAGGACGGTTGAAACAAATACGCCTATCTGAAGTAAGTCTATCATAAAGATACTATCGGCAGCATTCCTGACAAACTTAAGTACTAAAACAGTGTTCTATAGAATAGTTTGCTGTGGTAATTTGTATCATATGTAGTACATTCAGAAAACCAAGTGTATCATATAGTAGACGCTATAAGGTACATCATTCTAGTCATTAAGTGAGTTAGTGACTAACATACTGGACATTACAGGAGAGAGTAAAGCAATTATCGTGCCACAATTATTATAATTTAGGTGATTTATTTTTTTCTTAGTTTGGAGTTAAGGGTTTCTCGCAGGTTAGAGTATAATACTGTATTTCTATGGTCTATTT
>Ga0164315_10001039_pt1 | contig 20452 bp, 23 predicted proteins | sample GuaBasSedimGuay6_FD_113737 | JGI IMG/M metagenome (GOLD analysis project Ga0164315, IMG submission 113737) | Subseafloor sediment microbial communities from Guaymas Basin, Gulf of California, Mexico - Guay6, Core 4569-2, 0-3 cm | ecosystem: Environmental > Aquatic > Marine > Hydrothermal vents... | reverse complement strand
TGGTCCCATAATAGCATGAACCTCTCCTTTGTTTACACTAAAATTAAAACCTTTTAGTATTTCTTTCCCGTTTATGGAAACGTGTAAATCTTTTATGTTTAATAGCATTTTATTGTACTTTATCTTTTAATCCCTAGCGCTAAAGCCGCCAGGTTATTTTTTCTTTTTCCTCCCTGGACAAAAGCCACAGGGTAATTATTTCGTTCCCCTGACTGAAGTCAGGGGCTATTTATCAGCCAACACTACCTTCCAAAGTTATTGCAAGCAGTTTCTGCGCTTCCACAGCAAATTCCATGGGTAGTTTATTTAAAACTTCTTTTGCATAACCATTTACAATAAGGCCTATGGCCTTTTCCTTATCAATGCCTCTCTGCTGACAATAGAACAACTGATCATCAGAAATTTTAGATGTAGTTGCCTCATGTTCCACTACCGCCGTGGGATTATTGGTTTTTATGTAGGGAAAAGTATGTGCCCCACATTTATTACCAAGAAGCAATGAATCGCATTGAGAGAAATTTCTTGCATTGTCAGCCTTCTTGGAAATTTGAACCAGTCCACGGTAACTATTATTACTTTTTCCTGCAGATATACCTTTTGATATTATGGTACTTTTCGTATTTTTCCCCAGATGGATCATCTTAGTTCCCGTATCGGCTTGTTGGTAGTTATTGGTAACAGCAACCGAATAAAATTCACCTACAGAATTATCACCTTTTAGAATACAACTTGGATATTTCCATGTAACTGCTGAGCCGGTTTCTACCTGAGTCCAACTGATTTTGGAATTGTCACCTTTGCAAATACCCCTTTTAGTTACAAAGTTGAAAATACCACCTTTGCCTTCTTTACTACCGGGATACCAATTCTGTACTGTTGAGTATTTTACTTCGGCACCTTCCATTGCAATAATTTCCACAACTGCTGCATGCAACTGATTTTCATCACGTTGGGGTGCTGTGCAGCCCTCCAGGTAACTTACATAACTATTGTTATCTGCCACAAGTAAAGTTCTTTCAAACTGTCCTGTGTTTGCTGCATTTATTCTAAAGTAAGTTGACAATTCAATGGGGCACCTGACACCTTTGGGAATGTAGCAAAACGAACCATCGCTGAAAACTGCTGAATTAAGAGCAGAATAATAATTATCAGTGTAAGGCACTACCGAACCCATATATTTCTTTACCAATTCAGGATGATCCCGAACAGCCTCGCTAAAACTGCAAAAAATTATATCGTGTTTTGCTAAGGTATCCTGAAAAGTAGTTTTTACAGAAACACTATCAATAACTGCATCAACTGCAACTCCTGCGAGCATTTTTTGTTCATCTAAGGAAATACCTAGTTTGTTGAAAGTATCTAATAGTTCAGGATCTACCTCGTCAAGGTTTTTCAGTTCTTTTTTTTGCTTTGGTGCAGCATAATAAATGATATCCTGAAAATTTATTTTGGGATATTTCACATGAGCCCATTCAGGCTCCTTTAATGTGAGCCAATGACGATATGCTTTTAATCTGTGCTCCAGCATCCATGAAGGCTCATTTTTTTTTGCTGAAATAAACCTGACTATATCTTCGCTGAGACCTTTTGGAGCAGTTTCTGTTTCAATGTCGGTTACAAAACCATATTTGTAATCGCCAGAAGTTAACTCATCCAGAACCTCATTCATTTTCTTTTCATTATCCATAAATCACTATTAAGAATAATTTTAAATAAGACTGCAAAAGTACTATTTTTAATAGAATAAAGGATATTTTTTTGGAGCCCTTTTTTATTATATTTTTGCTACAAATGAAACTAATACGGATACGTTTTATTTACGGATGTTTACAATTTTGTTCTCTGCTTTTATTATTGCTTTCAATCAATAAACAAAGCAGTGGTCAGAACAATTTTATAAAGAACGAATATGACAGCAGTTATATCTGTAGTTATATTGAAGAACTTACCATGCGTACTTTTACATCACTTTCTTATGCGGGTTTAAGTTATCGAGATAATAAGATTAATAAAAATCTGGATTATGGCATTGATTCAAAATATGCCATTGGTATTGGTGCTAACTATTCAGTATTTGGAATAAATCTATCATTTTCGCCTTGGCAAAGTTCTTTGTCGGATAGTAAATATGGGAAAACCAAGTCCCTTGACTTTCGTATGAATCTCTATGGGAGAAAAATTATTTATGATCTATATTTATTAAGTCATTCAGGATTTTATTTAAGCAATCCTAAATCCATTATTGATGGTTGGACAGATACAGATAGTTATCCTTTGCGGCCCGACATGAAAATGTTCAGTGCTGGGATAGTGGCACAATATATTTTCAATAATAAGAAATTCTCCATGCGCGCTACTTATCTACAAAATGAACGACAAAGGAAAAGTGCTGGATCTTTCATTGTGGGCGGCACACTTTTTTACTCTAAATTTTCTGGTGATTCTTCATTTGTTCCATCACAAATTATTTACCCTGATTTTTTTGGTGGTTATAAATTTGATCAGACATTATCCATAAATATTGGAATAAATGGGGGGTATAGCCATACATTTGTTTTGAAGGAGCATTACTTTTTTTCCTTGGGATTGTCGCTGGGCCCTCAAATTAATTATTCTATTGTTTCGTCGGTGGAAGAAAATGTATCGAATATAAATGGAGTAACAATGGGTTTAAATGGTTTGTTTAGATCAGGTTTGGGGTATAATAGCCGAAAGTTTTATGTTGGAGTTTTTATTATTAATGAATTTCTTGCAAATCAATTATCTGTGGACGACATTTCTACATACTTGAATATTGGAATAGTCAGGCTCAACTTTGCATATCGCTTCGGCCTTAAAAAACCGATTAAATTTTTAAATCCGAATTACTGGAAAATTTTACAAGATTAACAAGCCGAGTAGTGTCAATAGTTATGAGATTTTCAGATTAGAGAATAATACCAATTGTTAAATGAAATGCGCTGAAAGCAATTTCATTGTTATTCCGAGTGCTCGGAAGTAAATGCCGGCACATATTTAAAGTGGCTTTGGGATTGAAATGAACCAAAGGCGCATTTTAAATAGTAATTGGTATTACTTATTAAAGTCTTCTTTAATTTGTGTTAAAGCCCGGTTAAGATCTTTGAGGATTTCATTAAATAGCAGGGGTATTGATTCCATGTCGATCTTTTGATGAAGTTTCGTATGTAGTTCAGAAAACTCATCAGAAACATTTTTAATTTGAAGTATCTCCATTGATGGTTTTATCCGATGCGAAATCTCATAAGCCATATCCCAGTTTTGATTTGCTATTTTTCTTTCAAGAGTTTCAAATTCCTGAGGGATTATTTGTAGGAACAAATCAATCATCTCTTCACATTGGAGTTTGTCATCACCAACGTATACCAATATTTTTTCTGTTGAATATAATTTACTCATTATTAAATGTCATTTTCCTTAAGTAATCTATAAATAGTAGACTTACCAATACCCAATCTTTTTGCCGTAAGAACAACATTATTATTATTTTTCTCCAGAAAATATTTGATAATTTTCTTTTCATACTCAGCCAGTGAAAGATCTTCCATGATAAAATCAGAAAGAGAGTTGGTAGAATTGAAGTTTATGTGTTGTTCATCAATAAAGTCATCATCACTCATAACTACTGATAATTCTATAATTGCCCTTAACTCTCTAACATTTCCTGGGTATGGGTATTTTATAAGTTTATCTTTTGCTTTATCTGAGAGTGTCTTTTTTCCGTAACTATTTTCTTTACAAAATTCATCAGCAAAATATTTTGCGAGTATTAGAATGTCATTACCACGTACTCGTAAAGGAGGGAGTTCAATTGGTAAGCCAAGTAAACGATAGTATAAGTCTTCTCTGAAATTGCCTTTTTTAACTTCTTCAACAAGGTTTTTGTTTGTTGCAACAATAATCCTGGCATCAACTTTAATAACTGCATTGCCACCAACACGGGTAATTTCTTTTTCCTGCAGAACTCTCAATAGTTTTGTCTGCATATTAAGGTCCATCTCTGCAATTTCATCAAGAAATAAAGTGCCTTTCGATGCAAGTTCAAATTTACCAATTCTTCGGGCATTCGCTCCGGTAAATGCTCCTTTTTCATGTCCAAATAATTCGCTTTCAATAAGATCACGAGGTATGGCGGATACGTTGATCGCTACAAAACTACTTTTTCTCTGTTTTGAATTATAGTGAATTGCCTTTGCTACTACCTCTTTCCCTGTCCCTGTTTCTCCGGTAATTGAAACTGTTATTTTTGATTGTACTGCTTTTTCCATTAAAGCAAAAATTTGCTTAAGTGGATCACTATTGCCCTTTAGTATTTTCCCAAATTCGTATTTTTTTACGATTTCAGATTTCAATTCATCAATTTGGCTTCTTAAACTTAAATTCTCTTTTATTTTGATTGCAGCATTCCAAAGCCTGTCTTTGGTGTTATCATCCTTAACAAAATAGTCGTAAGCACCAGTTTTTAGTAAGTCAACAGCTGTATTAATATCCTCCTGCCCTGAAACAATTATTACAGGGATATCACTATAATCTTCATTCAATTTTTTCATCACTTCCATTCCTGAAATATCTGGAAGTCGGTAGTCCAATGATATCATTGCTGGTTTTATATGCATATTTTGCAGGCATTCATTCCCGGTTTCAAAGTGAAAAACCTCATTGTCAGGATTTAATGATAAGTGTCGTTTTAGTAACTGACCGTAAAAGACATCATCTTCAATAACAAAAATTTTAAACGGGCTCATTGTTTAGAGTATTAATTACATAGTACGAAGTTCAGTAGGATTGAGTTTCCCATCTCAAGACGCTTTTCCAATAAGAAAAAATTTCCCAAACCAATCATTAAAATTATAAAAAATAATGGAATGTCAGTAATGTTTGTGTTTATTTTATTTTTGTACAAAATTTGTGAATGAAAAGGCTAATTAGATTACTGCTAAAGATTATAGGTATTTTCTTGATTATGGTATTAGTTATACTGTTGGGATTCTACATAATGGCACCGGTTTATAAATTTTCGGGTCCATCTGAATTTTCAGGTAACAACTTGTATAATCCTTATCAGAATATGGATTCCGCAAACTGGAGAAAATATAATTTTCAGGTTCAGTCGAAGGCATGGGGAGGACTTACTGATGGGCGCAAAAACTCAAATGAACTTATTGACAGTATTTACAGACAATTGGGATTTGATCATGTTGCCACATCTGACTATCAAAAGATAAATCGTTTTGGATCAAGTAAACCATCCTTTATTCCCACATATGAGCATGGGTATAATATTTTTAAAACTCATCAGGTATGTATTGATTCCGACAAGGTTTTGTGGATTGATTTAATGTTTTTTCAAACATTGAGCATGAGGCAATGGATAATAGATATGTTAAATGAAGATTCGCAAATCGTCGCTTTGGCGCATCCGAATTTGAGAATGGGTTACTTTGTTGATGATATGAAATATATTACCAATTACCAGTTAATGGAGGTGTTAAATAATGTTCGACTATCATTTGATCATTGGGATATGGCCCTTTCATCAGGTCATCCGGTATGGATATTATCAAATGATGATGCACATGATGTTGTAAATAGTAATGAAGTCGGCAGGCGGTTTACCATGATTAATTCTCCTAGTTTAAACAGAGAGGATATAATGGAAAATCTTATTTCTGGAAATGCTTATGGGTTTGATCTGTTTCGCCATGATGATGAACTTATGGAACTTAAAATAGAAAGATCTAAACATATCCCTTATCTTAATTCTGTGAAACTGAATGGCGATACTTTAAAAATAGCGGTTAGCCAGGAAGCAGTTTCATTTACCTTTATCGGGCAAAATGGTAAAATATTATTTGAAGCGGCTAACTCTAAAACAGCTAAGTATATAATTAAACCTGAAGACACTTACGTTAGGACTATAATTAAATTCTCTGATTTTTCTTCCATATTTTTGAATCCTATTGTAAGGTATGATGGAAAAAAACTTGTTTCTAATCTAAAAGCTGAAATTAATTTCACAGCAACACTGTGGTTAAGAATTGCATACTTTTTTATTGCTCTGGTGATTGTTTATCTTTACATCCGGAGAAAAAAACGCAAATAAATAATGCTTAGCAATCATTTCTGGAGACAAAAACTGTATTGGCTGATATTAGTGTCAGTCCTTATCCGCATGTTTTTTGCAGCAAGTCTGGAACTGGGTAATGATGAAGTTTATTATCGTCTTTACGCACTTTATCCCGACTGGTCTCATTTTGACCATCCTTTGATGGTTGGGCTGGTGATGCAATTATTTAGTTTCGATTTATTTTTTGATAGTGAACTATTTATAAGAATGTCCTCTGTTATTTTGGGAGCATTAAACCTTTTCATAGTTTTTGATATTGGAAAAAAACTGAAGAATAGCAGAACTGGATTCTTTGCAGCATTACTTTATACAGCCTCCATTTATTCTTTTGTAATTACAGGAATCTTTATTCTTCCTGATACTCCTCAACAAATCTTCTGGCTTTTAAGCCTTAGGCTGATGATAATTACTCTTCCATCTTGTCCGAACAAAAAAATTAATGGAGTTAAAATGTTGTGGTTGGGAGTGTTTATCGGACTAGGAATAATTTCCAAATATACATCGGTTTTTTTGTGGTTTGGGGCAGCCTTGTTTATAATTTTGTACAATCGTGATTGGCTGAAAAGCAGATGGTTATATATGTCAATAGGTTTAACAATTATCATCTCATTACCAATATTAATATGGAATATTCAAAACGACTTTATTAGTTTTACCTTTCATGGTGACAGGGTAGGAGTGGTAGGTTATACTTTAAACTTAAACTATTTGCTCACTGAACTCTTGGGTGAGTTACTGTATAATAATCCGGTAAATTACATACTCATAATAATATCTCTATTCCTGGCATCTAAGGGAAGAGTAGGAATCTCTAAAAGTAATCTTCGTATAATTCTGTTAACTTCTTTGCCTTTAATTTTATTATTTATTGGGTTTTCATTTTTTCGTGCAACTCTTCCTCACTGGACTGCTCCTGGAATAACCAGCCTTATTTTTATTGTTGCTGTTTGGATGGACAAGCTCTCTGAAAGAAAAGGAGGAGCAATTATTCCATGGCCGTTAAAATTATCTGTTCTGCTTTTAGGTATTATTCTGACAATTGGCTATGCACAAATAAATTATGGAATAATTAAGATTGATTCAACTACCAATTACAATAAATTGGGCTCCAGCGATCCATCTTTGGATTTGTATGGATATGATCAAATAGCTGAGAGATTTGCCATAATAGTAAAAAGAGATCAGAATAATGGAAGCATGGGGCATGATGCTTTTATGTGTGGTAATAACTGGTTTCCTCTTGCTAATCTTGATTATTATGCTGCCTCTCCTATTGGGATGAAGTCATTTGGTATTGGTAAACTGGGCAAAATTCATAAGTATGCATGGATAAATGAAATTAATGGAGGTTTTGAATTAGGTATGGATGCATACTATATTACTGATAGTCGTGAATATCATGAACCATATGAATATTTCTCAGAATATTTTAAAACTATTGAGGCTGCCGATACTATTCAAATTTATAGAGGTGATGAGATTGCCAAACGGGCCTTTGTCTTTAGGTTGAAGAATCTCATAGAGATACCTCAAAAATCAATAATCAGGAAATAAAAAAGGCGCCTAAAGTTTATTTGGCGCCTTTAATTTTTTTTAAATCATCTTAGCAGGATCAACCCACTCAGTGAATTCTGCATCAGTTAGGAAACCAAGTTCAAGAGCCGCCTCCCGTAGAGTAGAACCTTCAACATGAGCCTTTTTAGCAATTTTTGCTGATTTTTCGTACCCAATATGTGTATTAAGAGCAGTTACAAGCATCAATGAATTTTCAAGGTTATGCTTGATGGCTTTTTCCGTTGGTTCAATTCCAACCACGGCATTTTTTGTAAACGAAACACATGCATCACCTAAAAGTCGGGCTGCCTGTAGCAAGTTAAAAATCATAACAGGCTTGAATACATTCAGTTGAAAATGTCCCTGCATTCCACCTGCGGTTATTGCTGCATCGTTTCCGATTACCTGAGCACAAACCATTGTCAGTGCTTCGTTTTGTGTTGGATTTACCTTTCCAGGCATAATTGAAGAGCCTGGCTCGTTAGCCGGAAGTTGGATTTCACCAATGCTACAACGGGGACCTGAAGCCAAAAGGCGAGTATTATTGCCAATGTGCATCAGGCTCACAGCCAATTGCTTAAGTGCTCCAGAACTTTCAACTATTGCATCGTGAGCTGAAAGAGCCTCAAATTTATTTTCTGCTGTTATGAATGGATAGCCTGTAAGCTCAGCTATTTTCTCTGCAACTTTTACTGCATAGTTTGGTGGAGTGTTTATTCCTGTTCCAACAGCTGTTCCACCAAGTGCTAATTCTGTTAAATGTTCTAGAGTGGCTTTTAGGGCCTTGATTCCGTGGTCAAGTTGTGAGACATAACCGGAAAACTCTTGTCCCAATGTAAGTGGAGTTGCATCCATTAAATGTGTACGACCTACTTTAACAATGTCACCGAATACTTTGGCTTTTTCATCTAAAGCATTTCTTAGCATTTCAACACCAGGGATAGTAGTTTCAACTATCATTTTATAAGCGGCAATATGCATTGCTGTGGGGAAGGTGTCGTTTGAAGACTGTGATTTGTTTACATCATCATTTGGATGAAGAATTTTTTTGTCATCGTTAAGACTACCACCATTAATAACATGTCCGCGGTTAGCAAGAACCTCATTCATATTCATATTACTTTGTGTTCCAGAGCCTGTTTGCCAGATCACCAAAGGAAAATTACCCTCTAAGTTTCCTGCAATAACTTCATCTGCTGCTTTACCAATTAGTTCAGCCTTTTTAGGATCCAGTCCACCAATTTCAGAATTAGTCAGTGCTGCTGCCTTTTTTAAATATGCAAAAGCTTCAATAATTTCTTTTGGCATCGAGCCTTCTTCGCCAATTTCAAAGTTCATTTTTGACCTTTGAGTTTGGGCTCCCCAGTACTTTTCTGACGGAACTTGTACTTCACCCATGGTGTCGTGTTCAATTCTATATTGCATTTTTATTTTTTTTAACCGCTGAGACGCTAAGGTGCTAAGCGAAGATTATTATTTATTTTACCTTTCAACCTTTATGAGAGGTATATATTACAAACATTTAAAATAAAATTTCCAATTCTTTGGTAGGATCGCCCCAAACCGCTTTGTTGTTTTTGACTACTATTGGTCTTTTTAAAAGTTTTGGGTATTCCAAGATGATTTTCATCCATTCTTCATCAGTAAAATTTTTACCCTTAAAGTCAGATTTATAAATTGATTCCTGAGGTCGCACCATTTCCAAAGGTTTCTTGTTCAGCCTCATTAAAAGCAACTTTAAATCTTCCTGACTTAAAGGAGTCTTAAGATATTCAATAATTTCAAAGTCTTCGGTGCGGTCTTTTACAAACTGAACTCCTGCCCTTGATTTCTTGCAACGGGCATTGTGATAGATAGTGTACATAAGTAGTAATGATAAAAAATGAACTTCAAAAGTAATGAATGTTGTTGAATGATATTATTAATATTGAAATTTAGAATGCTTTCTAATTACACTAATTTTGACAAACCTGAACAAATAGCGACAAATAGCGTAAATAATACGAAAAATGACGTATATTTGTATAAACTTATAAAATATGTCTGAAAAATTTGAATTAAAAGAACCCAACATCACATACTCATCATTTGAAAACAAGGATGCTTATTCAATGATAGAAGCAATTAAAAAAGGCATTGAGTACACATTTTTTGCACAATTATCTAGTATAAGTCCATTTACAATTAGTGATTGGTCTAGATTTCTTCATCTCTCAGAAAGGTCAATGCAACGATACAAAAAGGAAAGAGGAAGGTTTGGTGCTGTTTCTTCCGAAAAGATTATTGAAATCACTATGCTTTACAAATTTGGAATTGAAGTATTTGGTGACAAAGAAAAATTTAATAAATGGCTGAGCATTGAAAATATTGTATTGGGAGGGAAAAAACCCAAAGAACTACTGGATTCATCTTTTGGAATTACTATAATAAAGGATGAGTTAAGCAGCATTGAACAAGGTATTCTGGCATGATTGTTTTTAGGTTGGCAAAAGCCAAATATAGTTCTGATCTTTCTGGCATGGGAGCGGCTAAAACTGGTGGTAGATGGAATAGTAAGGGCATTTCCATAATTTATACTAGTGAATCTAGGGCCCTATGCACTGCAGAAATAGCAGTTCATACACCTCTAGGATTGCTTCCCTTAGATTACGAAATTATCTCAATTGAAATTCCTGATACTGTTGAAATAAAAGTCTTGCCAACGCATGAATATCCGATTAATTGGAATTCAATTCCGCATTCAGCAACTCCACAAAAAACAAGAGATAATTTTATAATGCAAAATGATTATGCAGTATTAAAAGTACCTTCTGCTGTTGTACAAGGTGATTTCAACTATCTACTAAATCCAAATCATACTGATTTTAAGAAAATTAAAATTGTAAAGGCTGAATCCTTTAGTTTTGATTCTAGATTGTTCAAGAAACAGTAAATTATTTGCGTTTAAAAGTCACAGACTTTTATTTATTGGGAGAGGTTTAAGATGCAATCTTAAACCAGATCACGCGCCGCAATCTTAAACCAGTTTATTTATTGTGATTGAAGCGTTACATTAAGATTCAAAACGGTACAAATAGTTTCTAAAAAACGACAAAAAACATAGTCCATAGAAAATATCACATAGAACATTAAAACTATTCTCCACCAAACTCCATCAAAAATGCTTTGACAAATGAATCAATATCACCATCCATAATACCCTGAACATCAGAAGATTCATGATTGGTTCTAACATCTTTTACTAGTTTATATGGATGCATGGTATAAGATCGGATTTGGGAGCCCCACTCAATTTTTTTCTTACTTCCTTCAATTTTATCCTTTTCATCTTGTTGCTTACGCATCTCAATTTCATAAAGTTGCGATTTAAGCATCTTAAGCGCTTTTTCACGGTTTTGTCCCTGAGAACGCGTTTCCTGACATTCCACAATTAAACCTGATGGTTGATGTTTTACACGGACCGCAGTTTCAACTTTATTTACATTCTGACCACCGGGGCCTCCTGAGCGGAAGGTGTCCCATGAAATATCGGCTGGGTTAATTTTAATTTCTATCGATTCGTCAACAACGGGGTAAACATAAACCGATGCAAATGAAGTATGTCGGCGATTTGCAGAATCGAATGGAGAAAGTCTTACTAACCTATGAACACCATTCTCACCTTTCAGATAACCAAAGGCATAGTCACCTTCAATTTCCAAAGAAACAGATTTTATTCCGGCCACATCACCTTCCTGATAATCCAGTTCTCTGACTTTAAAATTTTGTCTCTCAGCGTAGCGAACGTACATCCGCATCAGCATCTCTGCCCAATCCTGACTTTCGGTTCCGCCTGCACCAGGGTTTATTTTCAAAATGGCATTTAATTTATCTTCGGGTTGACTTAGCATTTGGAAAAACTCAAGATCACCAACTGCATTCTGTACGCTGTCAAATTGTTTGTTGAGTTCATCTTGAGAGGATTCTCCCATTTCAAAAAATTCTATGAGAACCTCAAGATCACTAAAAGCCTCATCTGCTGCTGCAAAGGCTACTGTTATTTTTTTTTTCTCTTTTATTAGTTTTAAAAGTGTTTCTGCTGTTTTTGGGTTATTCCAGAATTCCGGATCATGGGTTTTCTCCTCCTCCTCTTCTATTTCCATCAATTTTTGGTCGATGTCAAAGGTACCCCCTCAAGGCATCAAGCCTCTTAGAAAGTTCTTTTACTCCGTCGGTAGTGAACATATTTTAAGTTTATAATTAAATGGCAAATATAGGTGTTTTGAGTTGAGAATTCAGAGTTCGAGTTGAGAGTTCGGAGTTTGTTGTTTTCCCAATATTTGATTAATCAAATGACCACAAATGACCAATAACTAAACCTCCCCATTAAGAACTTCCCAAACCAGAGATGCCCGAAACCCTTTTTGCTGGGCATATTTTACGAGTTTTGCTTTTCGTTTAAAATCATCTTTTTCATTTATGTTCTTCGAGTCAAGAATATACTTAAGGGTGGCCATATATTCCTCTTCATCAATTTCATTGAGTCCCATTTGAATGTAAATTTCCGGGATATGCTTTTGTGAAAGTGCATAGAAAATCTTTGTCCGCCCCCATTTGTTATTTCTTAATTTCCCAACAGCAAACGAAACTGCAAATCTTTCTTCATTAATAAAATCATCTTTTTCTAACTGGGTTATTATCTTCTCGATGGTTTTGTCGGTAGCCTTCCATAACTGAAGTTTTTTCTTTACGTCGTAAATACAACGCTCCTGATATTCGCAAAAATTTCTTGCTTTTTCGTATAAAAAATTCTGTTCGGGTGACATATCTTATATTTAGCCAGCAAGATAGGAAAAAATATTCAAAGAAATCCACTAAGAGATCGAGTCGATCCAAGAATTTGATTAGTAATATTGGAAGTGTTAACCCAGACTCAATACAGCAGTTTTATTAATCATAAACCTGTAACAACTCTACATCAAAAATAATTACTGAATATGATGTTGCAGTGTCTATCTCGATTACACCATAGGCAAGGTGTGAAGGTATTATTAATTGGATTTCCCCTCCTTCTCCAATTAAAGGCAGCCCTTCTTGCCAGCCCAGAATTAATTTATAAAGGAATTCACTCATTAACTGTGAGCCATCATCAAACACCACACCATCAGGATAATAACCTTTATAAACGGCCTCAATATATGATGCTACTGTTGGATGATTGTCGTCTCCTTCATTGTGGATAACATAATGAAGTCCACTTTCAGTGTTTAGCGCATCTAAACCCTCAGCCTCAATATAGTCTTCAATAATTTGCTGATCAATTTCCTGCTGACTTGGTCCTTCTTCTTCTTCTTTTTTACATGAATTCACCCCCATTAATAAGATGAAACTCATAATTAATATCAATCCATTTCTAATCAACATCTTTCCTGATTTTAATTTTTTGCAAAGGTAATGATAAGTAACAAATTGCTTGCTAAAAAATGTTAAACCATCGTTTTGACTTAATCTGCACAGAAATTTTACTAGGATTTTAAGTCAACATAAATGTATTACTTTTGCCGTCTGATTTAAATTAAGCCAAAATGAAAAAACTCATTTTCCCAATTTTACTAATATTTATGTATTCATGTAGTTCAATTACTGTTACATCTGATTATGATAGGGAGGTTGATTTTACAGCTTATAAAACTTTTAGTTTGCTGAAATGGCGCGGCGACAATAATATACTTGTTAACGAATTTGATAAACGTAGACTAGAAGTTGCGGTTGCTAATGAAATGGTTGAAAGAGGTTATACTTTTGCTAAAACTGGTGGAGAACTTGCAATATCAATATTCGTAATACTGGAAGACAAAACTTCATATACGGCATATACAGACTATTATGGAGGTTATGGATATTATTATGGAGCACCATGGGGATGGGGTGGTCCCGGAAGAACATCTGTCCATCAATATGATTATACCCAGGGAACAATTATATTTAATATATTTGATGCGGCACAAAAGAAATTGATTTGGCAGGGGACTGCCATTGGCGAAGTGGATAATTACTCGGAAAGAAGAGAAGAAAATGTAAAAAAAGGAGTTGCCGAGGTATTTGTTGGATTTCCTATTACAAAATAAACTATAAAAATAACATTTTACATATGAAATATCTATTATTACCAGCATTATTGCTGATGATGTACTCCTGTAGTACAGTAAAAGTTCAAAGCAATTTCGATAAGGAAACAGACTTTAAATCGTATAATACATTTAGTTTGTTTCCATGGGATCCACATAATGATCAGGTTGTTAATGAATATGATAAGTTGATTATTGAGAATTCAATCAAGGAACAACTATTGAAACGTGGCTTAAAACATGTTGAGAAAGACGGTGATTTAATTGTTTCCACTTTTGTTCTTCTTCAGGAAAAAACTATGAGTCAGGCATATACAAATCACTATGGAGGTTTTGCGGGTTATGGTAGTGGATGGGACTATTATGGTTCTTCATGGGCATATGGTTATGGCTGGGGTGGACCAGCTTATACAACCGTACCTGTTTCCAGCCGTGAATATGTTGAAGGAACATTATTAATTGATATTTTTCAATTAAAAGGAAAAAAACTTATTTGGCAAGGAATTGGGACGGGTGAGGTGAAAGAGGATTTCTCTAAAAGAGATAAAACTCTACCAGCTTCGATTGGTCATATTTTTAGGAAATTTCCTGCAACAGGAAAGAAAAGTGTATTATAATATTCAAAATTCAAACGTGGACGTTTGAAACAGAGACGTTTGAATCGATAAGAATATTTTTAAGCTTGGATGCTTAAACCGGATTGATTAGTTCCTTAACAAGTTGAGGAACTCCCTTTCCTGCTTTTTCCTTTATTATTTTTAGGTTTGATATCCCTGAGACGTTAAATGCATTGGGGTCAATATAATATTTGGGGATGTCTGGGTTCACATAGGAAATTAGACTTGCTGCCGGATAAACAGCCATTGATGTACCAATTACAATAAAAATATCAGCACTTGATGATATTTCAATTGCCGGACCTATCATAGGAACGGCTTCGCCAAACCAAACAATATGTGGCCTGAGTTGAGAGCCTTTTTCACATTTATCGCCAAACTTAAGTTCCCATTGATCCATTTCATAAACCAGATCTTCGTCGATGGTACTTCTAACTTTTTTAAGTTCTCCGTGCAGATGAAGGATATTCTTTGAGCCTGCCCTCTCGTGGAGGTCGTCCACATTTTGTGTGATTATCTGAACGTCAAAGTGTTTTTCCAGATCGATGAGTGCTTTATGGCCTATATTAGGCTCAACTTCAAACAATTGTTTTCTGCGTTGATTATAAAACTCCATAACCATTTTAGGCGTGTTCTGCCAGGCTATTGGTGAAGCAACTTCTTCTATTCTGTGGTTTTGCCAAAGGCCGTTGCTGTCACGAAAAGTGCTGACGCCACTTTCGGCACTCATTCCGGCTCCTGTTAGTATTACTAGTTTTTTCATTATTTATTATCTTCTTCAGTGGATTACAAATCCACAACTCTTTACATCCGGATTGCAAATCCGGATGAGCGTTAGAAAAATAATTCGCATAAAGGTACAAAAAAAAGCGCCTTCCGAAGAAAGCGCTTTATGCCTAAACAAGAATCGCAACCATTATTGAAATAGGCAGTTTCTTAATCAAGAATTTTCATGTCGTCAAGAGCCTTAATTACTCCACGAACCGAATTTGCAGATTCTTCAAGAAGTTTCTTTTCAGCTTTATTAAGTTCAATCTCAATAATCTCTTCAATACCGTTTTTACCTAATATAACAGGTACTCCAAGATAAACATCTTTTTCGCCGTATTCGCCTTTCAAACAAGCACAAACCGGGAAGATACGTCTTTGATCGTCAACAATTGCTTCAACCATCTGGGCAACAGCAGCACCTGGAGCATACCATGCCGAAGTTCCCATAAGGTTAACTAATTCACCACCACCTTTTTTGGTGCGCTCAACAATCTTATCAAGTTCATCTTTGCCAAGTAATTGGGTAACAGGAATACCATTTACTGAGGTGTAACGTGGTAGTGGTACCATAGTGTCGCCGTGTCCGCCCAACAATAAAGCGTGAATATCAGTTGGTGATACATTTAATGCATTGGCAAGGAAAGCCCTATAACGACCAGTGTCGAGTATTCCTGCCATACCAAATACTTTGTTTGAACTTTTGTTAGCTGTTTTGTACGCAGCATATGTCATTACGTCTAAAGGGTTACTCACAACAATAATAATTGCATCAGGAGAATACTTAATGGCTTTTTCAGTAACATCTTTTACAATTCCTGCATTTATTTTAATCAGGTCGTCGCGTGACATACCTGGTTTACGTGGCAAACCTGAAGTAATTACGATAATACATGAACCTTTTGTGGCCAAATAATCGTTTGTTACACCTCTTACCCTTGTGTTAAAGTGTTGAATTGAAGATGTTTGCCAGATATCAAGGGCTTTTCCTTCTGCAACCCCTTCTTTAATATCAAGTAATATAACTTCTTTTGCTAAATCTTTGTGTGCAACTACATTCGCCACGGTGGCTCCAACATTACCTGCACCGATTACCGTTATTTTATCCATATCTTTTTAATTAAAAATTGTTATTTGTTTCAATATCACAAAAGTAAATAATTTTCACATTTAGAAAGATTAAATATGTTCATATTAGGATATTTCAACAATTTATATCGCTTCTATTTAAAAATTACAAGAATTTCTTAATATTTTCAATATTTATTTTGTGATTAATAGATTTTCCATCTGGAGTAAATAAGAAGTGAATAATACTCTTATGAGCACTAACAACAGTATTTCGTACCATTTTCATTGTTGAGTTAATCATTTTATTCTCCTCTGTAAATGCTTCAGGTACAATACCAAATGCTGCTGGTAGCCATCTTTGAGGAAATACAGATTCGTAAATGCCCCCTTTAGTGTATTCCTTTAGTTCATCATGAATTTTTTGTAAAGCAACATTTGCTGCCTCTTCAGTATTTTCCAATCCTTTTTCTTTAATATATGCCTTAATTGCCAACTTATTGGGGACAATTAATCCAATGGTGTATGCATCCTGATTGTTGTAAAGCATACATTGATCGATAAAGTTGGATTGCTGGATAAATGCTTCCTCAATACCTTCAGGACTGTATTTTTCGCCATCGTTGCCTATTAGTAAACTTTTAAATCTACCCAATACCATAAGATATCCATCTTCATCAAAATAGCCGATGTCGCCTGTGTGTAGCCAGCCACTATGTAGGGCTTCGTCGGTTGCATTTTCATTTTTCCAATAACCAAGCATCACATTTTCGCCCTTAACAGCAATTTCGCCTTTCTCTCCCTGAACGACTTCTGTCCCTTTGTCATCCAGTATTTTAACCTCAAGATTTTCAACTGGTTTGCCAGAGGTTCCTAGTTTATGGTCATTGGGGTGATTTGATGAAATTACCGGAGCGGCTTCGGTTAATCCATAACCCTGATACATGGGCATTCCAATAGCATAGAAAAATCGCTGTAACTCAATGTCGAGTAATGCTCCACCTCCAACAAAAAACTTAAGTCTTCCGCCAAATCCTTCACGTATTTTTGAGAAAAGTATTTTGTTATAAAGAGCCATCATTGGCTTATTCAAAACAGTTAATCCCTTTCCTTTGTTAAAACCTTCCTTATTGTAGGCATAAGAAATTTTCATAGCATGATTGAACATTTTTTCTACAATTCCTCCTTTTTGTGCTATTCCTGATTCAATATTCTTTTTAAAATTATTAGCCAGTGCGGGGACACTCAGTAGAAAAACAGGTCTTGTTTCTTTAATATTTATTGGGATATTTCGTAAAGTGTCCATGCCGGTTTTTCCAGGATCGACAACTGAAATACTGGCGCCATTTAAAATAATGGTGTAAAGTCCAACGGTATGTGCAAAGGAATGATCCCAGGGAAGAATTAACAGAGTTGTGTACCAGTCAGGAATATCAAATAGCGATTCTCCCTGTTCAACATTTGCGGTGAAATTTCTATGACTAAGCATAATTCCCTTTGGGTCGGCAGTAGTACCTGAAGTGTAACTAATTACAGCGACATCATTTTGCTCTACTGTTTTGAGAAGAGCCTCGATTTTATCAGTTTTTTCTTTTTTACCCTCCTCAACAATGTTAGCATAATACAATTCATTGGAGTTCTTTTTCTCTGGTTCATCAAGAATTATTAGTGCTTCAAATTCTGGTAGTTCAGTAATAATATCCCTAAGTTTATCTGCTTGTCTGGCAGAAGTAATTGCAAAACGACTTTCAGAATGTTCCAGCCGGAAGCGCAGGTCGGAAGGTTCATTTAGTTTTATTGAAATAGGAACAACAACAGCACCTATGTAAAGCACTGCAAGTTCCGAAACCAACCATTCTCTGCGGCCTTCGCTTAACAATAAAACTTTGTCGCCTTTTTTCAAACCTAATTTTAGAAGTCCGTTTGCAAAATCATGAACTTCCTGTCTGATTTCGTTAAAAGATGATGGCTGGTATTTTCCTGATTTCTTCTCATAAATCAGAGGGTTTTTTGAATACTTCTGAGCACTCTGCTCAAAAAGATTGGGTATAGTCTTAGCGTTCATGCAACGCAAGTTAGTAAATCAATTCCGAACGAGCGATGTTTTTAGTTTAAAATTTGTTTCATCAGGCATTATTACTTAATGTCAAATACCACTTTGGGAGGTTGCCAGGTTATTGTATCTCCATAAATACCACGAGGGGAACTACTAATTTCCATCCAGACAGGGGAGACTTTAATTAACATAAATGACTTTTTATTTGGGTAATGGGCCTCCCATTCATCCTTCCATCGCTTTTCTTTTTCCATCTTATTATCTACCAATTGGGCTATTCCATGAATCATAACATATCCTGAGGCATCACCATCCAGATAATAAAGAGTTACCCTGGGATCCTCTTTGATTTGAATTACCTTTCTGCTTTTGGAGTTTGTGACAAACCAGACTGTAAGGTCAGCTTCCGGTCTAATATTTTCCATTGTCCTCACTCTGGCACGACCTTCATTATCCAAAGTTATTAGAGCACAACTACCCGAAGCAATCATTATCTCTTTTGCAGCATTAATTAATTTATTATTTGTGGAATCTGCTTGTTGAGTTTCTTGATTGAATCCCTTGAAAGGTATTAATAGAAGAATAGGGATTATTAGATAGATTAACTTTTGGAGTATTTTCATTATTAGTTTCTTTTTGTTTTGTAATTTTAGTAAACTATTAAGGAACTCAAAACTTTCAATTTACTATGAAATTGAAGCGGCTACACTGGTCTTGTAAATAATTCTTTAATTGTAAAAAAAATTCCATTGTCAACATTCCAAAATCCGTGAATTAAATCGTGCACAATAAAATGTTTGAAAGAATATCTGTGAACGCTTGTGTTTTGTCCGCAATTTGCACAGAAATTTCCTGTAATAGTTTCAATGCAGTTTTGATAACTTTCCACCATTTTTTTTATTTTAAGTTTCGAGATTTTAATTCTTTTTGTATTTCTTTTTCTAAGATTTTATTATTTGTCGAATTTCTAACTATTATATATGCTAATAATAATGGAAAGAAAGTGAAAAATTCAAAACCATTTTTTACTGCGCTATAAATTGCAATTCCAATAGTAATTCCAATAATTGTAGCATCAGTTATTTTATTGGTTTTTATTTTTTTTATTTTCTGTAAAAGTTCTTGGTCACTTAATTCTGTCAAGTTTTCAGGTTTCATATTTTTAATTTTATTAAGAATGTTTCTATTTAAATATTGTGGTTTTCTGAAATTTCTGCTAATGGCATTGCTATGCGCCGTTGCCGCTGATTTTATTGTTTATGAGTTGAAAATTCATTTTCAAATTTACTTTTATTATTTCTACGAAGCCAGAGCCGCGGCTCTGGCGTATGAGCCTGGCATTTTATTAAATCTCATGTAATATTAAATCAAGGGTCATATTTATATTCTTTATGTAAGTTTTGATTAAAGTTTGTTTTGAGAGAAATATATCTCCAGTCCAGTATGCAAATATCAATTTACTGGAAATGTCAGGAGGATTCTCATTTTCACTTGAAACAAGTTCATTAAAGCTTATAATCTCAAATTCTTTTATTTCTTTTATTTCCTTATTCGATTGATTGTTAAGGCTCTTCAGTTCTCTTAATTTCAAATTATATTCTTCAAAATGCTCAGATTTAATTCTCAGCCCAAATAAAAAAGTCCCTTTATTTAGTAAATTATTTCCGCAGTTTATAATTTCAAATATTTTGTCCTTCATTTTCAAGTTTCTTATTATTTAGTTCTGATATTATCTTTTTTGTTCGTTAAGGCACATGCTTTACACTAAATTAGTGCATAGCCTCGTTGATTTTTGTTTAACTCTAATATTATTTTTCTATTATCCTAAAAAATTCTCGATCCCAAACGGAGAAATAAGTTTCAGCGTCAAACTCTTCATAGTAGATAAGAAATTTTCTAAGGTTCTTCCTAACATTCTCCGGGTATGCCCTTAAGTAGGTCATTTTTATCTCTGCCTGGTCTGTAATATTAATTTGAACGTCTGCTTCAGGCATTCCGTCAATACCATATAATTCGTTAGCTGCAGGACTCGCTTGTGGATAACCCCATTTTTCCATTTTTGGTGTTACCCATTTATCTATCTCTGCTTCGATGTGTTTTGTTAAAACACTCTGATAAATCCATTGCGCACTAATTT